>Ga0307978_1003743_pt1 | contig 10303 bp, 8 predicted proteins | sample OrgLakmetage1056_FD_203151 | JGI IMG/M metagenome (GOLD analysis project Ga0307978, IMG submission 203151) | Saline water microbial communities from Organic Lake, Antarctica - #1056 | ecosystem: Environmental > Aquatic > Non-marine Saline and Alkaline > Saline | place: Antarctica: Organic Lake...
AAGCCAGCAGTCTGTCAGACCAACATTAGACTAAGGGCTCTCTGTATATCTATATCCTGTGGCTGCTCTAACTCTGGTATAGTACAGTAGCAGTCACCGGTACCGATAGCTATACTTAGTATTACCCCGCGTATACATTAGGAAAGCTGCTACTAGTAGAGTAGTAGTATGGAGCAACCAGCAATCTACTAGTAGTACTAGCTAGAAGTAGACAGGCAAAGAGTTCATGGTCACGAAGAGCAATCAGCGTCGATAAATGTGGCCTTGTCGTGAACAACCACAATTATACAGAAAGAGTCAGTCATAGCAGCCAATATAGACTAATATTCAATGATGAGCGGTTCACCGCCGCCTCCGTTTTGCTCTCGAACGTCATTGATCAAATCCGTGTCGACACCGAGAGTCGCGTCCGAATCTCTGTAGAGGATATTGACGAATTGATACCCGATGTTAATGTCGACAAAGTCGTAAATCTTTTGTGCATACACATCCGACGCGCTCACGTTGGAGACACCATTCAAGCTAACCAGAATTTGATTGAACTGCAGACTGTCACGAATGGCAGTGTACGAGTTGAGACGCGAGGGCCAAGCACCACCATTCTTTCGAATCTGTCGTCTGATACGAGGTTTGAGAATGGGCGAGTTCTCGTCGAGAACGTGTCGTGCCAGCCATACTCTCTTGAAAAACGGATGGTCGCTAGCTTCAATCAGAACCTTGGAGAAAATGTGCTTGCTCACCAATCGCGAAGAGGGATCTTCATCCACGGCCGTATGGTGCCCCTTACGACCCATGTGTCGGAGTGGATCGAGAAAGCGATTCAATGAGTTGGACGTACCCTGATCAGAGCTATCCGTTTGGCTGGAAGCCGTATCATGATAGCTTCCCGACTCACTGTGCGTTTCTGAACCTTTGTCCGTGTAGGCACTGGAAAAACGGCCCAAATCACGAAGGAAAGAGGGATTGGCATCGTTGGCATCAATGTTGGCCACAACATTCAAGGTGGCGTCCATGATTTCGCCGCCGATTTCGTTAAAGAGACGATTAATAATGCGAAACTCCAACACTGGACAGGGATTTTTTTGTTTCTCTGCGTCGAAATCCTCTTCGCCCGGGATCTTGTGTACAAATTCGTCATTCTGAACGACACCGGATCCGTAGCGAATCACAAGAGGATCACTAAAAATGACCTGGGCATGACTCTGGATACGAAGCACCTTTCCAAAGAGAATGGCGCCGCAGAAACCCGAGTAAAGGATGCCCAAAAGCGATTCCAGCGAACAGATAAAGTTGATGAAAAAGCAATTGGTCGGACTATTGTTCTGGTTGGAGAGCGCAGGAGCGGTTGAACCGTAACCGACCGTCGAGAAGGTAGTCCAACTGAGAGCAAAGGCATCTGCAAACGCCGTGCCTTCACTGTCAAAAACCTGAGAACCAATTCGGACACACTCGGGGTCCATCTGTCCTGCTGCCGTAATGATTCCCGAAAAGAAAATGACCAAGGCAAAAAACATGATACACATGACAGTAAATAAAAAGACAAAATTCACTCGGAACATCCAGTGCAGGTAGAGGGCCAGCTTTTGGTTCGCGTTGATTCCGACCGCCAGGGTGGACTTTTTGCGAGATCCCCCAATCAAGCCGCAGCAAGAGATAATGCTTCTCCAGAAAGGCGTTTTGTGACGTCTCCTCGTGGCTTCGAGACGATACTGCACGGCCTTTGTGTGCATTTCTTCTTCGTCGACTCCACCGTGTGTACTGTCTCCCGTGGCTAGCAAATCTGGCTTGCGGACAAAAAAGTTCTTGCAGCGCTTCTTCAAACGCTCATCCCAAGACATGGCGCCAATTTCGTCCTCATGGCGAATCTGGGTAAGATAAGAATGGTGTTGTTGGTAAGTTAGATTACATCTGCGAGTCAAGCCTTATACGCAACGACACAAACACCATGAACTTACAAAGACGGACTGCGCTCGTGTTTCCTCGGCCTTTTCTTGATCCATTCCTGCAGTTGGGGAACCGCTGGTTCGACGAAACGAAGAAACGCTTCCTGTCACGGTCGGTCGGTTTACTGCGGCTGACATTGGGGATACTAGGTAGTCTTAATTGATTGGCCAACCTTCAAACTTCCTCTGTCGCAAGAGAGGATGATTATAATGAACGTTCCCCGCCTCTATCTGTATCTGCATCGGGTCGGTGCGCGAGGTCCAAGACAGAGTACCGATACGGTACCGGTAGAGGACAGGCAGGCAACCATCGAAGAAGATCGAAGAGTACGTACAGTAGAGCGAGAACGAACCAGAAATACCGCTGGACTGGAGCATGCACCAAGCCGAAACGCAAGCCGTGCAATGTATGCAGGAGATGATTATCAATGGTTCAATATGGTACTCCCAATAACTTTACTTACCACTTCTAGGACTTCCAATGACTATCATGACTGTAAATTACCTAAGTGTAGAAAACCAAAGAACCAACGATAAAACGAAAAAAGGAAAAACGATTCCCTTATCGGATCGATGGCCAAAAATTATCAAATTTTGGATATCCATGCAGTCAGATTATGTAAAGCCCGCAGTCTCAAGGAACGGAAAGAAGCTCAAATTTTGCAAAATTTCAGCAACTTTGGCAGGACGACCGAATAAAACAAGACAAGATCTTGAACGTGTCTCACGTTCGGACGTAGCAAAGGCATTCTCTTTGTTCTTGTCGGAGACCTTGGTTGGGGGAGCACCATGTCGGCTACTAGCAGCAGCAACCAGGAAAATAGGATGAACCACGACTCCTATCTTGAGCAGATTGACGACGAAGATGTGCTCGCTATGATCCAAAGGATCCGGCGTCGAGGCAATCTTCCTGATATTCAGCACAAGCTCTTGGTAGGCAAGGGAAAGGCGCTGACGACGCCTCGGGAGCTTTCCGAAGCCAACTTGGAAGAGGAGGTGCAGTATGTATCAGATGAGGTACATGAAGCAGCCGCTTCCCCAATGAATCCTATTGAAGATGGACATGTCTTGGCTGCACTCCGAGCCATGCGACGCAAAATGCCTCGGGAAATAAAGAGTCGGTACAGCGAAAGCGCCTTGAATGCCAACAGAAGCGTGGCATCGTCGCAACAACAAGAGTATACCAGTTCGGCCAGTGGAGCTACTGCTTCCGCTTCCGTTTCGGAAGCCAATACTCAAGATTCAATGTTTGACGATTTATCCCAGCCGACTCGCCAAAGTATCAGCTCCTCGCAAGCTCAATCTCATGCGGAAAGCATCGAGTGCATTGTGGAGTCCACGGTTGAAAGAGAGGGCTACGAAGAGCCTGATTTGTTCAGCAAGCAGCAGCAGCAACAAGATAACCAAGATTCCATCGCGCCGTCGATCGAAGAGAGCGAGAACAGTCTCGGCCATAAGGAGCGACCCAAGAGACGATGGCTAACGAGAAAGTCAAAGACGCTCGCTAAATTCGGTGGACAGGCAAGCTCTGACAGGGAAGATGTCCAGATGTGGGAGGTGGTGGAAGGTGTATTATCTGCCAATCAAGGCCAAAAGGCCGAGAAACCAAAGAGGCGCTGGCTCCCCAACCTTTCTACTTCAAAGACAAGTTTCGTTGACCACAGCGACGCAGACGATGAAGAGGACTTTGAAGTGAAGAATGAGGGTACGGTTTGGGAGGGCGAGACACCAAAGCGACGCTGGCTTCATGGACGAGTTCGGTCGTATAACAACCTCAGCGACAAATCGTCTAAAGTCCAGGACTGCCAAGATGGCTCTTTGATTTCCGCCGAAAAAGATTGGGAGCGCGACGGATGGGAAGTCGAAATATTAGCCGAGAAACCAAAGCGACGCTGGTTTTTTGGACGAACTCAATTCAGCAATATTAGCGATATTTCGTTGCAAGATCAGGACGGCGGTTTACTTTCCGCCGACGAGGATCGAGAGCGCGATGGATGGGAGGCCAAGAATCCAAAGCGACGCTGGCCCATGAGACGATTACGGTCAAGCGGGAGCTTTGACCAACAAGTCGAAGAATTTCAAGACGATGATGCGTCGCAAGGCGGATCGCTGACCGCCAAACCGAAACGACGCTGGTCCTTGAGTCAATCTGAGGGAAATTTTGGAGACGTTGTGTTACCAGACAAGAACTACAAATACGATGGACACCCCAAAGCCGAATCGCCCGTTGACAAACCAAAACGACGCTGGCCTGTGATTCGAAGTCGGTCCAATAGCAACTTTAGAGACTTTTTGCTAACGCATCAGAATACTCAGGACGATGCAACTCCTGTTGACTTTCGGGTTGGGAGAGTCATCGGACTGTACGATAAGAATCAGATAACAAGTCCAGGCCAGATGCAGCGTCTCAGGAGGCAATGGGTGGCAAGAAAAGAACGGCTGGCGGATGCGGCTGTTAACATTGACCAGGATGGTTCAAAGATAAAGCAAGGTGGCGAAACCAAGGGGACCGAGACGCCAGAATCCCAGCAACTGAACAACAGCCGCGACAACGAAGCATCAAGGCGTCTTTGGCTTCTAAAAAGAGAACATGCAATTGCGGGAATCCGGTCATTTCTATCTCGTGGGCGAGAGTACGATCTCGAGTCAGAAGAGGACGTTGAGCGAGACGCGATACACATCGAAGAGCGCTCGCTTGAGAACCAAGAAGCTCCATTGCCGCCCAGTGAAGAGCAGAAGGTTAGATTAAGAAGCACGGAACGGCTGAAGAAGCAGCTGATGATGCTGAAAAAGCCATCGGTCTCGGTGGCTCGCGCTAGGAGCATGGTGCCATCCGAGTACACAGTTGAAACGCATACGGATCCTTTCAACGACCCGAGTATGGTACGTTCTTCGTCACGCTCTACATTCAATGAATACCGACAGGAGGACGATATAGAAATCTATGATCATGTCGGATATACAGACGAGACGAGATACATTGAGAACAAGAACGCACGCCAACGTGCCCATTCGACTGAGCCACTGCTGAATGCATCCGAGCGCCAAAAAGTTCGGGCAAAAGAGTTTTTGTCCGGCGACAACAGCACCATTGATCTCGAATCAAATAACCATTCGTTCCAGGAGGACCCACCGCACCCCTCCCTCGAATTTGTTCATTCACTCGTCTTTGGAAATGCTTTGTGTCAAGATAACCCTATGGCCCCTTTTGGCTCGATGTCTGTTAACGATCGAGAGCATCCAGGGCTGGAGCAACTCATGGAGTGCATCGAACGACATATGGGTGCCTGCCTGCCCGACGAAATGGACGTCAAAGAGGTCCATGTCCATGGGGATGGGGGCCAAAGCAACAATGTTGGCGAAGAATCTCTGTCGTTGGCATCACAAGCATCCAATCAGGACGTTTCTTCCGTCATGTTCAAAGCTCGTAACTGCTCCGTGTCGACCGCCATGTCTTCAACCGAAGATTCATCAGTAGAGACCATGCCTTTGCCGTTGCCTCGATAGTCGTTGCATGCGCCACCAGTCGCAAAGACGTTTGAGTGGTTAGTGGTGGACTAATGACATTGCACACAGGAACTCCATATCCACTAGCTATAGTTTTAGGTAGCTAGCAATGAAATGGTAACGGCTCAGTCGCATTGAAATTCAGGCAGTAAAATGCGGTTAAAGTAGACTACGAGTAGTCTTCCATTGCACCTTCTTCTAGTGACGCACCACTGACGAACCGCAACCATCCAAATTTTGAAACGAGGTCTGATGTCTTCACCCATCACCCTCACCAGATAGCAGAGCAAACCAACGCAATAACCGCCCAACGTCTTCTGCTACCATCATGTACCGGTACCGATCACTACCTATGTGCAGAAGAGTAGCCTTACTATCAATGCTTGGAATGATGGTCCTACTTTCTGTCAGAGTTCGAAGTTTTTCAACCACCAGAGGCAACAGAAACGTCTTCCTCTTACAGAAAAGAAGTCTTTCTCTGCTTCAGCGACCATCCACCTCTGTAGCCGAAGTTGAACCAGAAGCCACTGATCGGGAAAACAAGACAACACCTAGCAAGGAAAAGACAGACGCCAGCGCGACGTCTAGACGACAATTATGGCTGGATCTGCGAGGAACGTCTCTCTTTCCACACGAGGCGCTCGGATTTCTGCAGCAAGTCTTTTCGCGAGAGAGCATGGACACGGAGGACCTTGAAGATAAATCTGATCCACAGCTGATAAGGAACCAGATTGATCGAATACTCGTGTCGGAAGATATCTTTCTTAAAGTACAGAGTTCCAAAAACCCAGACTTGGATCTCTTGCACGCGGTCAAAGACGACTTGATTCGCACCAACCGAGAGACAGGACAGTCGTTTCCAATCGGTAAGATTCTTACTTGCGACGATGAATCAAGCTTGGATCCACTGCTGGCTCTGGATACTGAATCGCAAGGAGGCTGGGTAGTTATTGACTCGGACGCCGAGACCAACGAAGAGTCTATCGCTATCAACAAGGAACAGCAAGTTACGAGTTTGCTTCAATTCTTGTCCTCCGCCTCGACACCTTCCCTATCATCGGGACCCGGCACTCTCTTTCTACCGGGATTAAGAGTAGATAATATATTGGCATCACAACTACGAGGTGGGATCGCCATTAGCTGCCCCACGAAGACCTTTCTCATGCAAATGGCAACCGCCTTGCAGCAGTTTCGTTGTAATGACATGCTGACAACGACCACGGATTCGGGTATTATGCTACCAACAGGAAAGATGAATCCACGTGTGGTTAACAGTCCAGCTTTGCAGACTGCCTTGGTATTGCCGTTTGACGTGCAACTTTGGAAGACTGCGTTGGATCTGCTACAAGTGGAAGACGACCAAGAGCTCTTGTAAACGACACGCCAATCTGATGGGGTTAATAGGAATAGATAGATTGTAAAAACTTACTTCTCTCCCATTAACTAGCTTGCTTATGTTTGACGACAATGGCTTGACTCGGCAGTAGTACCTTGTCCACCGCTTGATCGAACGCTTGGACCGGAATAGAGTCGACCATTTGACAATCCAAGCCCACCGCAATCAAAATGGGAGGCCTGGCGACAGACATTTTCTCAATAAAGCGATCGTAATAGCCCTTTCCTTGACCAAGTCGATTGCCTGACGCATCAAAGGCCAATCCTGGTACAATCATGAGGTCTATACTGCCCGGAACGGCCGGAATGTTGGGCATTTCGGGAGGGGGTTCCGGAATGCTATAAGAGTTGTGGAATGGCAGCGATCGATAGAGAGAATAAAGGCATGAAAGAGTGAGAAAAGACCAAAAGAAATATATGCATGGGTAATTGAGATAACCGGAATTAAGCATGTTTACAAAATGACAACACCAAACGCCACGTACCCCCACTTGTTCCGAGGCCAGGAATGATGAAAGAGCGTACCGTCTACAGCCTTTGGATCCACAACCTTTAGCATTTCCATGTCGGTCTGTTCAAAGTTTTTCCCCACTTGTGGTACGTATATCGCCTTGCCTCCCAGTACAGCGTCTTGCAAGGCAGCGTCGGTGGAAATCTCACCGGCTGGCATGGAGAGAAAGAGGGCCACCGATTTTGCAGCCTGATACTCTGGCAACGCAAAGAGACGGTCCCAGACTTTGAGACTTTCTTGACGAATCTCTTCCGGCGACAGCGCCTTTAATTTCGTGCGAATCTCTTTGCGCAAGACTTGTTTGCGCTCTCGAATGCCGATTGCTGCTGCTGCAGCTGTTGTGTTGTCTTTGTTGGTGGCAGTCATTCTTGTGGTTGTCTGGTAATGCCGCAAGGAAACTGTACAAGAAGAAAAGCCAAAGGTGCTACCGCTCGGAAAGCACGAACTAGCAAGGGCGTAACGAAAGAGTACCGGTATCAGTGAGAGAGGAACGGGGCGGCGTCGAAGGCTGATGCTCCCCATGGTCAAGAATTGCCGCAAACTAAATGGCGTCCGTTTCTTCCGGATCGCGCGCCTCGCGCGATTTTTGGCGCCACCGTCCGTTCGTTTCAATTTCTTCCCTTTGGCAGAAACGGCAAACGGCAGACTACCTTTTGACCATGGCGAATGCCGATACAGCGCTCCTTTTTAACTATCGTAGACAACTACCTCGAGAAACAGCAATGAGTAACATGTATGGATATACCGACTACAATGGTCCTGCTGACCGAAAACAGCCATCCGACGCCAACGATAACGAACCGTCGGAGGAGGACCATGACGACGATGACGAAGTCAATCCCTTGCAAGCAGGTTTCTGGATGGCAGGCGACTCGTTGGCACCACCCTGTGGTACAGCGGTCCCAACCATTCATGCACTGCTAGATTTTGCACAAGTCAACTCGAAAGACATCTTGTATGACTTGGGTTGTGGAGATGCTCGCGTATGCTTGGAGGCCTACTCCAACTATGGCTGTCAAGCAGTGGGCGTCGAGGTCGAAGTGGATCTCGTTGAACGAGCGCAGCAACTTATATCCAATCTACCTGATACAGCTGATAAGGAAAAAAATACACTAGCGCTGTTACCTCGTGTCATTCATCAAGACTTGAGAGACCTGTTGGACCGTTTGTTGAATCAACTGGCAGAGAACAACCAAGACGGTTCACGTTCGGCAGACCCAGCAGAGCTTCCACTACCAACCATTATTGTCTTGTATCTCTTGCCCGAATCACTGCATGAGCTCCAAGACAAATTCGTAGCCTTGCTGCGACTTGCACCTCCTCCCTTTCGGATACTCTGCAACACGTGGGGCTTTTCCAGTTTGCGAGCAATCAAGGAAACCGAGATTGCGGAAGGGAACGGAGCAACCTCACCAATGCACCTCTACACACGAGCCAGTCTTGTCGACAAGGAAGCATGAAGAATACTGTTATTTTGAATAAGGGACTGTCTATTAAATGTTAATGCAGCTCGCTGTACCCACAGCCGGGCCGGGTTTGCAACGACCTCGTCGATCCTTCAACCTGTCAACGGGCGCGACGCGAGTGGAAATTTTTGGTACGAAGAAGATGTCATGGCAATACAACTAAAGTCTTTACTTTGAATGATAAAGGTGTTATCCAACCTTGTATAATCGCAATTAAAATCACGCAAATAGACAACACACCATACTCGTACGTACCGTTTACGCCGAAGGGCGAATGTTGTAGTTCATCGAGAAGAAGTTGGTAGGATCGTACTTGGCCTTAATGTTCATAAGCTTGGAAAGATTGGGACCAAAGACAGCTTCCTTGCTTTCGTCTCCTTCCGAGACAAAGTTCGAGTAAGTGGTGCCGTCAGAATGAGGCGAGAGACTCACAAATAGGTCTCGAGCAAAGTCGATATTCTCGGCATCTTCCTCGGGTGTCTCCCAACGCGTGTGGCAATTTACCAAGTACTCAGGACTGCGATGAGGCTAGGCCGTTGTTGAAGGATCCCCACGCTTCATATATTCACCCAGATGGGCCAAGAACACCACAGCTCCAAAATTAGAGAGGTTCTTCTTCGCCTTGTCGACAAGGACGTCAATCATGGCTGGCTTTAAAGATGCAAAGATGGTGGTTTTCCAATATTTCCTAAAGCCAGGTGTAAGCATAGGATCAAATGCTTGCTGTCAGGCTGCATAGGGGACAAGTCCAACACCCTGTTCAAGGACTGGGGCGAGATTCTTGAAAGGTTTGATCATCGCGCGGGTCACCGATAAAGCAGACGGCAACAATCAAGACAGGCTTGAAATGATAAGCCTCCGGCAAAAATGGGAATGGCGGTGCCTGACGAAAGACAGCTCATGCACACAAGTTGTCATTGTCCTGTTCTTCAATCCTGACGAGACCTTGGAGTACCGACGTGGCCTCTTCAAAAGGAGAGACAATTGGCCCAGCCGTAACTAGCGGGCCAACCTTATGAAGCTTGAATTCAAAGTTGGCAACAACTCCAAAATTTCCACTTCCTATTCATGACGAGAGATACCTAACTGTGAGACAACTCTTCTCAGCTTTCTATTTCAATTAGAATGGCGCTCAACCACTTACCTCCACGAATTGCCCAAAAGAGATCCGCACCTTTTGACTCGTCGCAGCGTTTGACTCGTCGCAGTGAATGGTCTCGCCATCGGCGGTGACGACATTAACGGAAACAGTAAGGTTATCAATAGTCATGCCAAAATTTTTCGACATCCAACCGTAGCCCCCTCCGAGTGTCAATCCAGAGATACCGGTCGTAGAGTTGATTCCGACCGGAAGCACGAGGCCATACTCTTTCGTCTTGTGGTTGTTGATTCTAGGAGAATGTGATCACGCCTCGAACCTTCAATTCTCAGCTGTAGTGTGTCAGGACTCTCGATAGTCTATGAGAAAAGTCAATCAAACT
>Ga0307978_1003744_pt1 | contig 10303 bp, 9 predicted proteins | sample OrgLakmetage1056_FD_203151 | JGI IMG/M metagenome (GOLD analysis project Ga0307978, IMG submission 203151) | Saline water microbial communities from Organic Lake, Antarctica - #1056 | ecosystem: Environmental > Aquatic > Non-marine Saline and Alkaline > Saline | place: Antarctica: Organic Lake...
AGCCTTTGGTGGAGGATCATCTACTGCTGTTGCGAAGAAGGAAGCGAAGTTTTCAAAGCCCACGTTGACACCGGCGCACCGCAGTGGAGTTGTTAAGAGCCGAGAAGCGTGGAAGCACGATGGCAAGCTCATCGGCGCCAAACCCGCAGCCCGCGTGAAAAGCGGAGGTTTGGGCGGTTACGATTACACACCAGCTTGGGGAGAGGCAAATAGTAGTAGCAGCAGCAACAGCAGTAGCACTAGCAGTAGCAGTAGTATAGACATAGAACTCAAGGCTCAGCCAGCACATGTACAGCGTCGCAACCTTTTGATGCGCAATCGAAGCGACACATTTATATCTCGACGCGTGAAGTCATTGCTTGATCATCAACGTCGGTTGCAAACAGTAAATCCTGGAGGGTATAATCGGGCTACGAGAATCAGCACTTCTACTGGCAGTGCTGGCCATGGCGCAGGAGTTCGATCGGGCGTGTACGCAGCGGCCTCCAAGCGAGCTGCAAGCACAGCCCAGCTGCGAGGTGCCACTTCTGCAGGCCAACAGGCGGCCGCAGCCCTCGCAGCCAATCGCAAAGCCGCAGCGGAATGGGCCGCCGCTCAACCGGGCTACCAGCCGCCCAAAGTGGCACCGTGGCTCAAGGAAGCAAAGCACCGATTGGACAAGGGAGGTGGGCCGCCTCCGCCGATTGGAGCCGCCCGAGGTGGTGGCTATGATATTAGAACAGCTGGAGGAGGCGGTGGTTTCGTTAGTGGTGGTGGCAGCAGGGGAGTAGGAAGAGGTAATACTGGATATCATGGAGCAAACCATGGCAGAAATCCTAACTTCAATGGTAAACAGGCCTATCAGCAAAATTCTAAATTCGGCTCGAGCAGCAGTAGTGGGTATGGGCAAACCTATGAAGGAGGAGGAGGAGGCAGCCGTTTAGATATTGGAGTTAATGATGCTAGTGAGATACCTCTATCAGCCGAAGCAGCTGCCCGCGAAGAGAGGAAGGCTGCCTTTCTGGAAGCACACACGCGCCGCCGTCATGCCGAGAAGCATCGCAGCGAGGTGTTGGCAGCAGAGGCGGCGAGCGGTGGTGACAATGGAGATGGCCGGCTGTCGCCTCGCGCCGCGGCCAATGGTGCACCAGGGGCGCTTCACTGGCAGGCCATGGCTGCAGCAGGTGGAGGTCTAGGCCGAGCTCAGGTAGTGGTGGTGGCGGCCGCGGATTATGCGTGGCGAGGCTTAGCGCTGAATTGGTGCCTTGGCCTCGAAAGGGTGAGTCGATGACGAGAAGAAGTTTGATGACAATTAAATTGTGTATTTGAAACAGCCAAGCTAAAACCTCCTTTTTTTTTTTTTTTTAATTCCTGAGCTTCGCATGCAACGGTTCTTTTTCCATGCATTCCAAAACCTTTGGCTTCTAAAGGTAGGTGTGCGTAATTACGTCCTTTTCGCCGCTGACGCAGAAGCGCAAGCTTTCTTCAAAGAACTCGGGGCGCCGTCCTTTTACTACGCTGAAACGGTACGAAAGTTCGATAAAACCTTTTTTTTTTCATAGACTATATCGCTATAGATTCACGCTCTTATCTGATTGAATGAGTTGCTTTCCTCTGACGCAAACATACTAATTATGATGATTACAACAGAGCGGCAAACAGCTGTTCTCCGATTCTTCCACGGACAACAGCGCTGGTCTCCGCGGCGTGCTGGGGGTCGGCAGTGACCGCCGAGACGAATTATGGGCTGCCTCAGTGCCCGGTGGGGCGTCAGCCATCGCTGCAAAAGCGGTGCGCTGGCACCGCCACGGCCGGCTGTGGTGGTACCGCTGGCGTTTCATCGCTGAGGTAATGATGCTGGAGTGGAGCTACTGTAACCGCCATCTGAGTTGGTCTCCAGGCCAGCACCCGTGCATTGCCAATGTATTGCAGTTTGCGCGCATATGCAAGGTGTTAGGTGCGTGCTCTAACGTGTAGTTACAGTATTAATACTCAAATCGATGCGCTGTGCGTTTTTAGATCTTAAAGCGCGGTGTCGATGTGGTGCACAGCGATGCAGATGCCGTGTGGGTGCGAAACCCTTTCCCCCTTCTTGCGTATGCGAATCTGCATGCATCAGGCCGGGCTCCGTCCAACAGAGGAGAAGCTGCGAGTGTGCTGTCAGCACGCCAACACAAGCTCATGAGCCGTGCTTCACTGGTTTGTCTTTTAGTCGCAAATTCATTCCCTGATTGGTCTATCTCTGAGCGCGCGTCGTTCTTTTGCCTGACCTTCGTGCTATGGTACAATTGGTTTATTTCTTCGTCTTTCGCGTATAGGTGGCCTCTCGAGGAGCCCTTCGCCCTCATTGGCTGGTTTGTATGGGCTTTCTCGTCGTTCGCGCATCCTCTCAAGTGAGTCATTTGAGTATTACAGGAAGAGGTAACTCCTTGGATTGTTTATCTACTCATACACCAACGTGTAAATGAGGTTCACTTCTTGTTGACGCAACTTTGGCTTCTCGCATAGGTTCTTGCGATGCTGCCAACTTTTTTGGGCAATTTGCAAGAGTACGGAGACGACCAGCGGTCCTGGAACATGGCGATGGATACCATGGGTCGCTTGAGTTGGCGAGGCAATCCTCTGCTAGAAACCAACGCAGATGAGCTTTTGGTACGCAAAGCGGCCTCCTAGTGAACTTGCACCATTGACTATGAATTGAACACATCGTGATTGTCCAAAGACAATTCATGGAGCTTCTGTTATCACTTTCCCTTGTTTCAACCTTTACCCATCGCAGGTGGGATCAACCAAGCACGGTTTGCTTGTCGCGCTGCTTCCCAACCAATCGGTGCGTCGTTCAGGGTGCTCTTCCACTTCCATTGCGCGCACCCGACCTTTCGTTCCTGGCGACCCGAGTCTTACTGCAGTGGGGGATAGCTCCATAGAAGATGACAGTATAGCAAGCCTGTATCCTGAAGCAGCAGCAACCATGGCAGCGAGTAGTGTGAGATCAAGCCATGATCTACCCAATGAAACTGTGCACGATGACTGGGTCGGGGACGATGACAAGGTGGCACTTGCTGCTGAAGCACAATCGCCTTCTCTGGTTGGCAGTTCGACATCCTTTGGACCAGAGCCACTTGCAGCGCAGATGCCGGAGAAGGTACCAGGTGGGACTGAAGATCTTGAGATGGATGCAACTGCCGAAGAGGAAAGGACACTCGGGCATGATGTAGGAGATGGAGCCGCGATAAGCAAAAACAGCTACGACATCAGCAATAGCAATATCAGTAGATATAGCAGTGGCAATCATAGCAGGTCTCCTGGTAATCCAGACAGACGGTTGCTCGAAGATACTCCGCAAATTACAGCATCCGATGGTTTCGAGAACAACACCTCAAATACTTCAAATTCAGATGCGCATAATTTCTCGCCAAGTGCTTTAATCAAAAGTCAACCTGAGCGGAACCTTCTCGTTGCGCATTGCCGCGACTTGAGCTTAAGAAGCGGTGGGCGCGCCAGCCTGCTAACCCAGGTGCGTGCCATACGTAGACGCCGTCACTGGTGTGTTATTCTTGATATATTATTGTATAATTTTTTCTGCAAAATAATTGTTTGGTCTTGACTAATACATTTTCTTCTGATCTTTTGCTGCTCAGAACTCGTCGGTAATTGCCAAACAAAGTGGTCTGCGGGAGCTCAAGCTCTGGTGGCTGCCGCAAGACTGGTCTTTGCAAGCGCACCGCCGAATGAACGCTCGTGCGAAAGAACGCCGCGAAATGGAGGTCAAAATCTGAAAAACTACCTAAAGACCTGCACCATCGAGTTCTCTGCGATTCCTGCATTCGAATTTTGCGCCCCTTTTGCGTGTGACATCCTGACAACATGAATACTTTACCTTTTTGCAGGCCGCGTCGTCTTCTGGAGCCGAGTCCCCAGCCGCGGCATTGCTTCGGTTCATTCAAGCCCACCCCAACGATCCCGGCGTGCTTCGCCGTGCGGCTTCTACAGCGGGGGTGGCCAATGCTGCCTTTGGTGGTGCCACCAGTGGCAGCGGTGCTCGCCAGAGCCGCGACGGCAAAAATAGTCCAGCGGTCGACGCTACAGCTCCCTTGGACTTCAGTGACTGGTCGAGTTGGATCGTTACGCTTGATGGCACCTTCAGTGCGGCTGCTGCCGCCACCACTGCCTCTGCTGAAGCTTCTATTGCGGCAGCGAATGGCCATGCCGGAGCAACGGCTAGTGCCACAGCAGGCGCATCAGTAGGCGCTCGCCTGCCTGAGCCAGGAACAGGGCCTCTTTTGCCCAACCCGCGTCGTCGAAACGGCCGAGCTCGCATAGCCGACGCGCATTCGTCTACTACTACAGCGGCAGGAAGTTTACAGCCGTTCAAGCGTGGCAGAGGACCTAATATAGTGCGCTTGCCTGGCAGCAATGCACCGCAAGTCTCCGGTGCTCGTGCGGTCGACTCCACGGCTGTTCAGGGAGGCGCAGCTCTAGATGCCAGTGCTAGTGGGCAAGCCAGCAGTTTCAGCAGTGCAATCGAAGGCTCAGAAATGGCAGCCGAAACGGGTAACGAGGAGTTGCTTGCGAGTGAGGAAGACCTCACGGCCGAGGACTCGCTATGGCAACTTGGAGCTCGCCGGCGCCGTGATCGCACATCAGCGGTACGGTAAAATCGGAGATAGTTATTTCACCTGAGTGCTTTTGCCGGTTGAATTCGATTTATCCGCATTTTTCTAAATAGCTAGTAGCTGGGGACTAGCTGGATGGGGTTCAGTACATGCGAGCTCCCACCAGTGCCTTACAAATCGATGGCTGAGTGCTGAGTGCCCTGCGCTGCCAAGTGCGGACCCAAAACCCATAATAGTACGCAGTACAATAACACGCGCATCATTAGCATAAGCATTGTGGCGTTCTTCCTCGTTCAGTTGTTCGAACTGCCTCCCTCCTGCCTACTAAGCGCCTACTATCGGCCCTTGTTAGCCCACCAACACCACTCGAAACAAGTAAAAGCGCCTACCTCTTTGCTGTTCTGGGCCATGCACTATAGGACTATAGGATGTGCTTTCTCGTCTCATTTGGCATTTGGCAATTTTTTTCACGTAGGCCGGAGTTAGAAGCATAAGTAGTTGGTAATTAAAAAGTAAGTGCTTTTCTTTTTTCAAAGGTCCAAGACTTAGAAAAAAATCAATTGAAGCTCTGACTTCTGTGTGTGGTTATAACGATAGTGGTAATGGCGAATTGTGAGTGGATAAATAATGAGCTAGCTGGTGGCTTCCTTTTTTTTTTTGAGGGATTTGCAACATCGCAGCTTTAAGCCACGCGCTTGGGAGCGCGCCCCTGGTGAATGTTGCGCGTCATGGCCGTCATGTTGCAGTTGAGGCCGCAGGTGTCCTGAAGTTTATGGTGAAGTACACACATTATGAGTACGAGATGAAGGACGAGGGAGGGCAATTATGGCCACGAAGAGTAACAAGAGTACGTGAAGACAAAAAGCAATTACGAATGGCTGATAGGCACTCAGGTGCTCGCATGTCTACATCGAAGGGAACAAGACTTCGTGGTGCAGTGTGGGCGCGGAGCTAAGACGGGACAACGAGGAACCGCGAGCACTCAAACACTACTAGAGAGGCGAATTTTTCTCTCGAGATCCAAACGTGGTAGTCTGCCCTTCTTTCTTACCTCCGCCGCCGCGCGCATCGCGTCCGACATGTACACGCACTCGCTCTGAAAGTCGGAGGGTGCGCAGCTGATGCACTCGTCGAAGTACCCGTCGGCTTGAACCACGCACACGTCCCCCGAAGTGGTGCAGTCGGAGTTCACGTGGTTCGGGCAGCGGCCTTGGCAGGTGAGGCCGCACACGCTCTCCGCTTGCAGCACCAGGGAGTCCGACAAGTAAAAGCACTGGTCGTTGAAGGCGTCCTAAAGGCAGCGCATTGGTTGCAAGCCAAAAGAGGAGTATTAAGGCACGCGTGTGGGAACAGCGCACCGAATGAAGCACCACATGTCAGCTCAGGTGGTCATTGGATAGTGGCAAATCACAGAGAAAGCATACCCAACCAGAGCCTTCTCTCTTGATAACCTCATTCGTGAGAATCAAATGGTTAGCGCTATTGAAATACAGCCAAAAGTAGCGCCATCCAGGCTCTGTGCCAGCCGTAATGAACATGCTGACTCTCAGCTATATTCATCTCCTAAATTACCTGGCTGCTGCAATCGATGCAGAGGTCTCCGTCCGAGTTCTTCACGCATTCCGTGGCGTTGTTGGTGGCCGCGCACTCCGCGTTGGTGCCTCCAGGGCAGCGCCCGGGGCAAAGCAAGTTGCATGCTGCCTCGGCCGCTTCCAAGAACTGGCTGCATGCGCATATAAGGTGGTGCACCATTGACATAATGAATGGAGGGTCGCACGTACCCCACGCACCCACGCCTCACACAGGGATAGGGATTGTGCAGACACGTAGCGAAATAGAAACGCGTGCCCTCGAAAGAACGAATACTTCGAATACAAAATGATGGTACATTCTTTTTGGACCCCCGTTTAACCCTCATGCATCGACAAGCTAGCGAGGCGAGGCTATCACGCCACGAGGGCAAACGACGCACCTTGAATAGTAGACGCATTGCTGCGCGAATGCATTGGCTCCGCAGTCAGTGCACGCAGAGTAATATTCCGACTCCTCTACACACTGAATAGAATAAAATTGGTGATTAAATAACATCAAGGCTGATAAGTTTGAATTATGCAAATGCTCAACTTGGAAATCGCCCTTGCGCGTCTAATAATAGATTCGCATAGGAAAGCACGCGCTCACAAGCATTGTACGGAAGCTATGACAGGCAATCGAGGTAAAAATGCCAACTTCAACAAACCGTGGGGACAGTGCCGGAGCAATCTGCATCGGAGGTGCAGGTCGTTTGAGCCGTCACTGCCGGCACAAGGAGGAGCGCAATGAGGGACGCACGGAACATTTTTCTTATTGCTTTTGGGCTTTTCAGGGTGAGAAAAGCTCCCAGTTGGGCAAGAGCTCCCATTGGTGCAGACAGTCATAGAGTCATAGACTCTGCATGATGCATAATATAATATTTTTTCAGTAAGCATATGTATCTTTGAAGCATCTGCATATCTGCACAAAATGGCTGACCGGAAGCCCTTCTTTCGTGGCTCCTAGCTGCACTAGTCGAAGGGCATCTAAGGTGCAGAATGTCCAATAATACTCTCCAACCTGTTAGAAGATGTGCGGGTGTCGCTCGGGAGCTCTTTTTATCGCATGTCCCCGGTGTAAACGAAGTAAGAGAATCACAGATATTGTAAGGCTTCGCAGAACAGCAGAGCAGGAAGCCTTTGCTAATGCAGCTGATGCAATTGGCGGTAGGGCCGCACTGCACTCCTCGGAATTCTTGTTTCCAAAGCCATAGAGTTGTTCTTGAGAGACTGGTAGCTAGCATGTCAAGATCGTAACATTCCCTCAGCCGTTCACCGGACTTTCTGGCTTCGTGGACTTCTGCAGTCATATTGACTCATAATTTTGTCGGAAAACTGGATAGATGGGTCTCTGATTTTTGGTATGCTTTTATGCTTTGGACTGGAAATCATGCGGCTACGTATCTGCGACTTCAATTGAATGCTGGAAGTGCCTCTTCGGAGACTTAATCCAGGACAAAACCAGTGGCCACAAAACAATCTTCATTTCAGACCTTTCGAGACCACAAAGGTCTAGTCTAGTCTAGTTAATACTCCCCAAGATACAAAGAAACACCACTGTGGCATATAGCAACAGAAAAATGTAACCTTCAGAACAAGTCTAACTGGGCTGAGTATCCTTTTGCGTAATGCAATTGTAATCATTTTCTCTCGAGGTGTCCTTCAGCCGTCAGGCATCAGGAGGTTTGTGAATGGAGTGAGTGAGCTGTCTCCACTTCGACCTGTCCTTGGCAATGGCGATACACTCATCGAATTCCTTCGAAATGCCCTTACTTTTGAGCGCGTTCTCCAACGTCCTGCCCAAAGTCATCTGTGGACAACCAATCGGTCGAGAAAGCGATACCCAACTGGTCAGTAACTGCCGTGGCGCCCGGCTCATGGGCATACGTGCGACGTGGCCAGCCCAACGAACAATCCGATTATGAAAGTAACTGCCGATGTCAAGAATGCCCAAGCGACGGAAGAGACTCGAGGAAGTGATATGGTGGCGGAAGGTATGATGGAGGTTCACACGGCAAATGCTACGAGCACACCTGTTATGGAAACTTCGAAGGCGCTTAAATAAATCTTCACGCAAGGACCAAGCTTCACAACTGTAAAGCGAAGTAGGCAAGATAAGAGCCTTGTATACTTCACCCTTAAGTTCCTCCGAATTATACTTGTCAGAAAAAATGTTTTTTAAGAGCAGGTGGTTTTGGGTGTTAAAAGGTTGTACTGTTAAGAGACTGAGGCTCAAAATTTGGTTTTCTTTCTTAAAAGCGCGAGGGGTCTCAACGTCGTCTCCATGTCTGTAGTACTTCAACGGTCCACGCAAGGAACAACCTGCATTCCGCAAATAAGTGTCGGAGGTCCCACGCAAAAAAATAAGGGATGAGCTAAAAGCGAAAGGGCTAAGAGCGAATTTTGCCCTAACCGAGAAATAACTGTCCTAGTATCTGGTATGGATGGGGGGGGGTCTCATTTTAGGCCCATGTCGTGGCGGCTCCCATAAAGCGAAACGATATCGTCTGAAATCAGTAATTTCGCTTTATCGTGCGCCAAATGGCCTTAAATCAAGCGTGGCTATAGCTATTTATATCCCGAATGCTGCGCTCTTTTCAAATCCAGTCTTTAAAGTACGAAATGAGAAGTTTTTTTTTGGGGGGGAGAGGCCCAATTTTACGCGCAGGGAGTAAGTGGGAGTTCAAATTTCAAAATTAACTCGCAATAAGAATTCTTGGCTGTTCTTCGTTGCTTAAGTCCATTTCGCCATTCTGCGCTCTTGCCACCGGCGTTTTCGTTAGCTCGATGGGCCCCTCGGCCCCTCCGTACGAATGACTGCGTTCATGGACAAGTAGCAATCAGCTCTCTCCACTTTGCACGCACGAGGATTTCCTCGTCAGACGCACCTCAGCCAGCGAATCTTGGGAATACAGTACCCACTTTGAAACTTCTCCCCAACGTACATAAATTCCGCTACGTTCTGGTACGTTTCCCCTAAAATTCGTGCCAGCCAGTACGCCCCCTCCAGTGCCCGTTCATCCTCCGCTGCCGTAAGAGCCCAACACCGATTTTTCAGGACACGCAAGACAAATGCTTCCTCCACACCAGGCACGCGTGGCTCCAGCTCTGTTTTGTCGCTAAGTGACCACTCGCCATTATCTTTGCCACCAATGCTCCCGGTCGGAAGTTCCTCATCGAGGTGCTGGGACGTATCCGTTGCTCGAGTGCTAGCGAGTGCCAAGCAATACTTCTCTCCACGATTTGTCGACCTCGTCGCCATCATCAAAGACGACGTGATAATAGCAGCCTTCGCTTTTCTCGCAGACGTAAACGTCCACAATTCAATTGCAGGCTGTATCGTCTTCGCGTGCTCTGGATTGATTAAAGCAATGCTCATAAGGTCCTCAACAATACTCTGAATAACGTCGTCCTTTGGGTCAGCTGTCGAAAATGGCGAGAGCGAGGCATCAATCTGCCGCGAAGGCAAACGATGCTAGAACCAATGTTAGTAGAGACCACGACAGCGCGCTTTCGGTGGTGCATGCCTGCAGAAGCTGGCGAATGGAAAGGCAAAATGGAGTGATTAAAAGGTCAAGCGAATTACACGGTAGTATTGTTGTGGGGAGCAGTACGTACATTTGCTGGCGTCATTGTCGCTACAGTCTTGCACAGTCTCGTAACTAACGCTCCACCTTGCGTTCCCATTTTCGCTTTTCAAAACCAGGAAGCGTTGCTTTCATCAATGTTGATTCTAGGCAACTTGGTGAAACAGCGGCCTCTGGCTTCAGCTTCTTCTAGACGCGCCCAAAGCCGCCATTTGTTTTCGTAATCGGAGTCATGCAAGGTACCGTGTAAATATTCCGCTTTGTTTCTTTGCGCCTTGAACTGCTCAATGCACTCTGATGAAATCTGCATTTTCTATAGCATTATTGGGGATGTTCAGCCATAAGATATCGTCATGGATATTCACTTCCCTAGACTCGGCACCCACGGAAGCTACTGGATGATGGCATCTTTATGAGTTCCAACGGTGGCATATCCGACACAGGCATAGGTCGTTTCGGTAGCGAGTTTGAGTGGAGCTAAGGGGCCCACTTCTACTAGCAGGACGGGCTGCCGTCGCTCATTCCATGGTAATAGCGAGAGCTAAAAATG
>Ga0307978_1003752_pt1 | contig 10292 bp, 5 predicted proteins | sample OrgLakmetage1056_FD_203151 | JGI IMG/M metagenome (GOLD analysis project Ga0307978, IMG submission 203151) | Saline water microbial communities from Organic Lake, Antarctica - #1056 | ecosystem: Environmental > Aquatic > Non-marine Saline and Alkaline > Saline | place: Antarctica: Organic Lake...
GTACCGACTTTCAGGGTGGATCGGCAGAGACGCTGTACGAGTCGGTATCGACGCAGCTTTTTTCATTGCCAGCGGAGACTGTCGTGTATCCGGCTCACGATTACAAGGGACGTACGAGTAGCTCTATCGGAGCCGAGATTGAGACTAATCCGCGTCTCGGTAAGACCAAGACCAAGACAGACTTTATCGAAATTATGGCAAACTTGAACTTGTCGTATCCCAAAAAGATTGACGTTGCCGTCCCTGCCAACATGCGATGCGGAGTTCCAGATGCGGAGTAGTCCAAAGCTCTTATTCTGTTACGTATGGATAGCGTTGATAATGAAGAAACGAATGCATTTTAAAAGGAATACAACACTAGCCGTATGGATCTTCGGTGTTCCATAAGTTTGAGCGACGTTGATCCGCCTATACTTTACTCTATTGTACTTTAATTGCCTTCCGGGTTGAGAGCAGGATTGCACAACTCTTCAACGGAACATGTGGAAACACCGTCGCCACCGATTGCGTAACCAAAGTCTTCGATAGAACCTTGCTTTTTTGCCTGGTTGGAAGCTAAGCAATAGCACGGTTGGTATTGGCATGGAACCCGGGCTGAATCACAAGGATCACAGCAGTTATTAAACTGTCCCGATGGTCCTGCACTATTACCGGCTCTGTTACAGCCACCCTGTTCAGACGAACGACTCATATTTGGAGGCCATGCATCGCAGCAGCCGCAAAAGTCCTCCGAGTGACCTCCAGAGGCCCCATGACCGTTCGTTACGAAGACTCCGTCAGCATACGAGCTCGAGGCAACGCAATTGTCGGATCCAGGAGCAGAATTGACGTGGCATATCATGACTTTGGTTCCACCCTCACCATCACACCCCGAGTAGGAAAAGGGGCATGTCAGATCTCCTCGGCACTTGCCGCAAAATTCAACGTCTCTAATTGTGAACTCCCCATCTTCTGGCCACTCGACTAGAATGGAGCCGGTCGCATTGCTAGCAGGACGACACGCAGTCACACCCGTCTTCAAGCAGAGAAGCTGACCTTGCTGACCTTGAAAGTCGCAACCGAAGGGCGCGTCTTCTGGGTCTGTACAATAGCCATCGAATGGTGTTTCAGTCGGAGTTGAGGACGGTGACTCGCTGGGACTAGTTGAAGGGGTAAAGGATGGCGAGCCACTGGGACTAGTTGATGGTCCAGCGGTGGGGCGATGCGACGGCGACTTTGTCGGTTCTCTCGTGGGAAGCTCACTTGGTCCGACACTCGGTCCCGCGCTTAAGGGCGCAGTTGGGCGAAATGTTGCGGACATTTCACTTGGTCCAGCACTCGGTTCAGCGCTTGGGATTGCTGTCGGGCGAACCGTTGCGGACACTTCACTTGGCCCGACACTGGGTCCAGCGCTTGGTCTGTCACTTGACCCAGTGCTAGGGAATTCGGTCGGGCGATCCGTCGCGGCCACTGCACTTGGCCCGGCACTCGGTCCAGTGCTTGGGAATACGGCTGGATTCGCCGTTGCGCCTCTCGTTGGGGACACAGAAGGGGTGCCAGTTGCTTGGGAAGCAGTAGGCGTGAATGAGCCAGTGAGTCTCTGAGTTACAATACGCGAGTCGCAAAGCTGCATCACTGCAATCCCTGCAAGCGTTAAATTTCTCGGGTTTCGAACTGAAAAGAACTTGGAGGGTAGTTGGGTCTTTACGTAGCATATGCCATCCTCGCAAACCTTGTTGGAGAGAGGATCCGCAATCTTCTTGGTGACAGGGTCAGTATGCGCATCGTACACCCCGTCTCCGTCCTGATCTTGGTCAACGTCCATCTCGTCGACGTCAAAGACGCAGCAGCTAGTTTGATTTTCGAGAGGCTTAACGCAAACCTCGAGCGCCTTTCCCTGTGTGTAGGCCGGCGCAGGCACAACCTCGGTAAAGTTTTGATAGCAATAGTAGATCTCGACATCACAAGCGATGGTTTCCATTGCTTTGTCTGCTCCATTACGCACGGCCGCGATCGAATCAAGTGTAAAGATGGCGGTGAGATCAACCGTGATGGTAACGTTGGTCTCATAAAAGTTGAAAGAGTCTCCAGCGTATGCGTAGTCGATGCGCGTGCAGAATGAGATGACAGCAGTTGTCGAGTTGACATCGTTGTAGTGAACTGAGTTTTGAATAGTCTCTTGAATGATATCAACTGCAAGCAAAAGTTCGCCCGGAGTGCCGTAATCTCCATAAAAGACGAGAGAACCGTCTGGTGGTGTCTCGCAGTCACTCTGAAAGAGCGAAATTGTCAGATTTTTGCTGTTGGTGAGTGTTCCGGTGTAGTTATACTTGAACAAGACTCTACCTCCCTCGACGGTATCGTTGAAGGCAATCACGGGAAAGCCCTCTTGCGATTCGATCGTCCACTCGAAATCTGCAAGTCGACGCATACTGTGTGCGCGTTGCGGAGCTGGCGTTGTTGTGAAGGAAACATCGCGGACTCCTATTTTTCGTTCTTCATATTTTTGGCCTGCTACCACTCCTCCAATGTTGGAGAGGCAAGCAAGGAGTAGAAAAAGTCTCTTGATAAGTAGCGTCATTGTTGCAGTGGTCTGTGGTTGCTTCGCGTCCGTGTTCAGAGTTGAAAGATTGTGAGCATAAAGGTGGACACTGGACACGTTGTTTGCAGCTGTGGCACGTTCTTACGTTTTACGGTCATATTCGAGCCATTCCACACTGGTTTGACAAACTCCGAGCAAGAAAACAAGAAAACGGTAACCAGTGAAGAACCGAAGTCATCTTATCAATAAGGAAAAGTCATCGAAATAATTACAATAAATATGGTCGACCTCAATAAGTGGATATTTATTAAGTAAAAAATGACCGACTTTATGACTGACTCTGATAGAGCAAGAAATGACTGAATCTTGTTTACTGTACTGAACCGTACGACTGAATAAACAGTACTTTCAGTACTAATGTACTAGTAATGACTCGTAGACATAATAGACGGGGCCACGATGCGAACGATCGAGAGTTACAGTATACTGTACTGTATACTAGACCACCGTAGTTGTTTCTGACCATTGACGACTTGGCCAGTGGCGCGCGCGGTCAGGCGCGAAAGCGACCGACTCGGTTGGGCACTCACCAGCAGAACACCAGAGGAGTCGTTGGGTCACTTTGCACGTGGTCTAGCGTGTAGCTCTAGTCTAGTTCAGCCCGGCCCAGAGATGTCGCAAGCTAAAGGTTAGAATGTTTTTTGTTTCGCGCGGGTCTTGTAGCGCTAGTTGGGATCGACAAATCATTTATTCTCGCCCAGCACTTGGCCACTCCCATTCCCACTAGGGCTGGGGGTACAAGCTGAAATCGACGCCGATGGCAGTATGCTTTGGTGTGTGCTTTTCTCTATTGAACCGAGGTGTCCTCGTCCCGAAAACCTTCAGTATTACTCCTGTGTGCTTGGGTTTGTTTCGACGTGTGAACTGACCGACTTCGCCGGGCATTTATTTAGCTAGCATAATCATTAACGTAGCATATGATGCACACGCACACAGTAGCCGGTTCCGACGATTTCGCGGCGTGCCTAAGGATTTGTGTACGGCCTCCATCTCGCGTACGCCCTCTCTAGAGTCCACGCACGACGCCGACCAGCATGCTTCCACAGCGAGAAGGAGGGAGATCGCAGTTTATGGCTACTATTAGTATTACGCATTACGCAGAGAGCGGATAAACTGCATATTAGTATTCTTGATTATAGCTACTGAGCCTGCGCTGCTCCTAGCTACTGTATGTAGACTACGTATTAGCTAGCATATTGATATTGACAATGGTGGAACGGTGATACCGGTACGATGATTGAGTCCTGGACGAGGGATCAGTCCTGCAACCCGCACCAAGCGAAAATGGGGAAGCCAGAAGCCAGCGACCAGCGACCATCCCGCTGACACTGTAATGTAACTGGACTTTAAGGTACCCCCTACCGTATTAGAGAGGCCAAAGCGATCGCCAAGGCTGGACATCTCTTAAAACTCGGTTCATCCGACGTTTAACCACTCAGTAGCATCATCATGTCTTCGGAAAAAGTCTTGGAACTTTCCGTCGAGGAGACCAACAAACTTCGTGCCGATCTTGGCTTGGCGCCGTTGCGTCTCGAGTCCAACATAATTAACCAGCAAGACGCAGTGGTAGTGCTACCTTCTCAACACAATGCAGGGACAGCTTCGTCGTCGTCGGAACAGCGGCAGGAAGAACTTCTCGAAATTTCTGTCAACGATACCAACGCTCTTCGCGCAAAGCTGGGACTCTCAGCGCTTCGCCAAGGGGACTCTGCAAGTAAAAAGGCCATTGTCCACGCACCTGCCGAGAATGAGTCAGAACGGAAGCAAGCTGCCGAACGCATTGAACGCGCCAAGCTCCAACGACAGGTCGAGCAAGGTATCTCTCGATTCCAGAATCAGGAGTCACTGGGAGCACAAGAAGCGAGTGCCAAGTCGTGGGCGGCACAGATGCGAAGCCAAACGACTGCGCCCAAGCCGGAGGATACTACTGTCGAGGCAACGAGGAGGAAAAAACCTTTGACGAAGAACGGTAGATACGACGAGACGGATCTGCACGGTATCAATGTGGCGCACGCCATGTCGGAACTACAAGACGGATCGACCACTGTCATGACGTTGGCGGATGGCTCTCTTCTCAAGACTGCCGATGATATTTCCAAAAAGGTGGTTGGCTTGAATGACGAGGATGATTTCGCGCTGGAAAACATCAACTTGGCCGAACAACAACACCAGCAAGAGGGAATACGACAAAAGCGAAAGATGGAACTCGGCATGGGCCGAGCGGGTGGTTATGCTGGATTCGACGATGACGAGTTTGAAGATTTGGGCGGCAGTCAAGCACCGTCTCGGTTTGCGCGAGGTGGTGGTGGTACTGGACCCAATGAAAATGCTACTACCAAGGGCAAGCGACGAGGCTTTCAGATTGGTGCGCACCTTCAAGACGACGAAGACGGCGACGAGCCGGACTTGTTTGCCGCTCAAGAAGGAAAGGCAATCTCTTTGGAGCCCGCCAAGGCAGATGTGGCTGCATCGGACTTTATGACGTCCACAGAGGACGAAGAGCTTCGCCAAAGCAAGAAGAAAAAGAAGGATTCAAAGTTCAAAAAGAAGAAGAAAAAGGATAAAAAAGACAAGAAGAAACAACGCACGGCAGAAAGCGACGACCAGGACGAAGATGAGCAAGTCGGTACCCAGCCAACGCGGGGACTGCTCGAGGAGCTAGAAGAAACCGCTATCGATAGTGCGACCGTACGAAAGCGAAACCGTTCCATCGATGAAGTTACTGCCGGTGGAAGGCAGGATGACACCAAGTCAATTGAGGTGGGCGATAGCAAGGTGGACGAAGCAGCGAAACGAGCCAAGTTTGACTCAATCATGGCCAAGGGGAACGAACGAGCCCGCGATGCCTTTCATAGCAAGAACGAACCCATTTTCGACCTTGACGAAGAGCCAGACGATGCCTTTCTCAACGCGGCCTTGGCAAAGGCTCGTCGTTTGAATCGACTTCGCGAAATGTCTGGCACGAAAAAAACGAGCGGAGCAGACGCTATTGCAGCGGCTGTCAAGTCGTCTCGGGTAAAGGAAGGAGAATCAAAACCCAGTGGAACTGTCGCCTTTGCTGTGGACGAAACTCGCGAGTTCACGCGCGCCCTTTTAGCACGAACTGAGCAGACAGAACGTGAACAAGCTCGTAAAGCTATCAAGAAGGAAGACACGAATGCAGAGGATAACGTGTTGGAGATCGACGAAAAACCCGTTGCAACGACTGTCACGACGAAAGAAGAAGACGCGGAAGAAATGGATATCGCCGAGTTAGCCAAGGAGGTCAAAGAAGATAATGTTTCCGAGGACGGAGCTTTGGATGGAACTACTGCAAGCATGATTCCAGTCGGTCGTGGGCTTGGAGGCGTGCTCAGCATGCTCAAGCAGACTGGCGAGATCACGCGCAAGAATGCCGGAAAGGAAGAAATGCGAGGCCGTGCCAAAGACAAGCGAACCTACGAGGACTATGAAGCGCTTGACTTGTCCGAGGTCGTCAAGATTGACAAGAGAACGGCAACGGATAAAGACAAGGAGTTTGCGAGCCGTGAAGTCAAGCTAGAATACCGCGACAAGCATGGGCGTCTGTTGACTCGAAAGGAAGCGTATCGCGACCTCAGTTACCAATTCCACGGTCACGGGAGTGGAAAGAGACGGGAGGAGAAGCGACTGCAGCAAATTGCTCGGGAGCAGGCGGAATCTCGTGTGGCGTCTCGCCAAGCGTCAGATGGAGCAAACGCTGGTATGCTTGGAGCTCTCAAAGCTACGCAGAAAGCGACGGGCAAAGCCTTTGTGGTGCACAAAACGTAAGTAGATTGGTTACGGCAGTCTAATAACTCTTTGTTTCATGCTAAATATCCTTTACAATGTAGTCAGCGATCGCCATGGCACTTGTGAGCCCTGGACTTTCTATTCCAAGCAAATGGACCAGTCCAGGAACTTTGTGTGTATCCTCTTTCAAAATAGAGAAATCCTGAAAGGACATCGACTCGACCAAAGTTGGATGCGAAAGCTTTGGCCTAACGCCAGTGTAGTCGGGCACCAGAGCATCATCAACTAGACCCGGCCAGTACTTTCGAATCGACTGGTAGAAAGAATCTGCTCTGGTGGGGTCTGGACTAAAGTCAATAGCGTCTGGATTATCCATTCCAGGATCTTGCCATTCGACATCTGGACCAAACTTGACTTGTCCGCCTCTATCGATTGTAGCGTGAACTCCAAGCCCTCCGCGGCAATCCGGTACTGGATATATCAAATGCGAAAAGGGAGACGGGCCTTGCAACTGGAAATAAGTACCCTTGGCAAAGTACTGCCTTGGAGGCTGCCATGAGTGACCCGTGTGTATTCGATCGGCAACTTGATGCGCCCAGAGCCCTGCACAATTGATCACCGAGTCACACGATAACCACATTTCATCAACACTCAGCATTATTTCATCACCTGTAACATTACCGTTGCTGACCTCCGAGTGGAGAGCCAGAGTCGCTCCATGTTCTTCGGCGTCCGCCAGAAGACTCATCATTAAGGCGTGAGAGTCAACGATTCCAGTCGATGGCGACCAGAGAGCCCCGTACGTTTCCACCTCTGGTTCTATAGCTTTAACCTCTTCTCGATTCAACAGTTTCACATCGGTCACGCCATTATGTCGAGCCTGCTCTTGCAGTCGAAGCAGAGTGGACCCAACTTGATCTTTCTCGGTCGCGACGATAAGCTTCCCGCATCGATTGTAGGATATGGATCGCGAATCGCAATAGCTGTACATCATATTACGGCCTTGAACACATAGTTTGGCCTTGAGTGAGTCTTGCGGATAGTAAAGACCCGCGTGAACAACTTCGCTGTTGCGCGAAGAGGTTTCAGAGCCGTATCGAGACGCCTTGTCGATCACGAGGACTTCTTTGCCTGCTATTGCCAAAGCTCGGGCAACTGCCAAGCCTACGACGCCCGCTCCGATAACTACAGCTTCCACTTTGCTCGCTGCGGATGACGATGACGCCATTGGGATAGACAACGACCGATAACGAGATGACGATGAGTTGAGTTGTCGAGTTCAATCTTCCACCAAATTGGTACAATGAGAGATGAGGAACGAAGAACGAAGGCACAACTTTTACTATCAGAACTATCAATTCGTCACAACGTTCTTCCTTTCGCTACGCTATCAACCGATAATAGTACGGTACGCGTACCGGGACCAGCCACAGGTACTGTATATATACAGTACCTGGTACGCACTGTACGAGCGAAGGTTCCAACTCTAGCTAAGGTTACCCTCTAGCCTCTAGCTATCATTCATGTGCGAGAGCCTTTTATGGCGGTCGACAGACGGCGCACTCGCTTTTTTTCTTCTGTCATTTTGGTGTTAGCTAAGCCACTTGGCTACAGATTGGTTGGCACAGCCTCTACTTTCTGTTATTATCCCTTCCGCTGCTTCGTAGGTACGCATATGCATATACGCCGCTACACTATGGTCATACCATTGGATGTTAAACACGTATATATCTGATCCTACTTTACTTAGACTTAGACTTTTTGCTCTTCTTCATTGTTCCTCCAGTGTCCGTGTACGCCTTATTCAGATCCTTGCGTTCCTTCTTAAGACGGTCAAACTTTTGCTTCTCAACAGTTCTGCCAGTAGAGTCCTTCTTCTTGCTATCCTCGATAGCCTTGCGACGATCCTGGAGACTCTCCACCTTGGCCTGTTTGGCCGCAATACCATACTGCATACGACCGTACAGGTGAGCAGCCTTTCGGCTCATGACAGTCTTGGCAAGATCGTGGGTATCTTCTTCCTCCTTCTTTCGTTTTCTTTCCAGTCTCTCACGTGCCTTTTCGCTGTCTTCCTCCTCCTCTTCGCTCGCCTCGGCTTCTTCTTCCGCCCCTTCACTATCGTCACTGACCTTGTCATCGTCCTCAATAGCATCGTCGCTATCGATTGCTTCGACGTCGGCCGGCTCAATGGTCTCTCCGTTCTTGATTCGTTCAATCTCTTCGGCATACGCAGGCTTGTATCCTTCTTCCTCGTCGTCCACCCATGGTGACAAATGGGGCGGCAGCTCGCTGCCGGCAGCGTATCTCGAAATGGGCAAGAGAAAAGTGAAATTGGCGCAGTCCAAGATCCACTGAGGCTGGACGAACTCTCGTGATTTGGGTAGAGAAACGTAGTTTGCAGGAAGCTTGGGCCGATCAACAATGTGATGCGTGATGCTAGCGTCCTTCATTGAAATCGGACTGTCTTCTCCTTCCCATCCAACCTTGCCGCCAAATGCCAGACACACGAGCTCAAGGTATCCACGCGGTACCTCACGCGACAAAAAGAACGTGAGCCCTTCAAAGAGACGCTTCCTTTTCAGCGCATCATCGTCGATCTCGTCCGCCGTTCCTGGAACAGAGGCTCGAGCCTGTTCCTCGGCCATGTTCTCAAGCGCGGCCTGCAAAGGTCCAGCGACGTCAACGCTGTCGTCGTCTTCGGCATCACTTTCTTCGCTAGCAAGCTTACTCAATGCTGCGCCCACAGAGTTAACCAGGCCCTTGCTCTTGGTTGTCTGGGTCTTGTCTTTTCTTGTCGAGGTATTGCTGCTTTGTACGGCGGCAGTGACGACATTGCTAATAGCTCCGTTAGACGAATCCAGTGCGTTTGTCAGAGCGCGGAGATTCGCTCCCAAGATTGAACTCGTACTTCCGACAGCCTCACCGCCAAGATCTTTCAATGGAAAAGGGTACCTGACTCCAATGTCGTTGTAAAGCTTGTAAAGCACAAAGTTGAGTAGCGTCTCGTAAAACTCAAAAAAGGTCATCATGACACGGTAATCAATGTCCTCTGGCAAGTACTGGGTGAAAGAGTGTGGGACAATCCAACGAATCGGCGAACCACGAATCGACGATTCCATGTACACGCCCTTGACCGAGATGAAGGACTTTGTTATGGACGAAGTGGTCGCACAATAGGCCCCCCAGGCAGCCACCATGGTCTTCGCCTTGTTGACGACCTTGGACTTGATTTCGCCTTCGCTAGGAAGCGCAGCAAAGAGATACGTCAATGTCAGAGCGTCATCGACATCTCCGAGAGCGTCGATAAAGCGTGGGTAGCGTTCCTTGACCAAGTGGTGGAGAGAGTAGGTTGGTACCAACGAGTTCTTTCGAGTTGCCTCGTCTCGTTCATTGCGACCTGCCGCACGGCGGACCTAAGAAGGTGGCATAATCATCCGTGTGGTTAGTCAACTACCGATATGATAACGCAACGATAAATAGAGACGGGTAACAACGTACCTTTTTCATAAACGCCCGAAACTCGCGAAACTTCTCCATGACGGGCTCGTGAGCAATGGCACGAATATCTTTGATGTGGTAAAAGGTCTGCCCTTTCTTATCTCCCGGAACGCGACCAATGGGCTCTCGGGGATAGATCCCCTTCAAGATACATAATCTTCTAAAGTCTTTCAAGGGAAGCTGGAGCATTCTGAGGCACCTAGATCTCCCGATAAAGCTCGCCTCCAATCCGGAATTATGTTTCTTCTGCTTCTTACCCATGCGAGAGAGCTTACGCTTGCTACCGGCATTCGAGCCGAGAGCGGCCTTGATCGACTTCTTCTTGGGCTTCCCCTTTTCTCGGTTACCTCCCATGGTGATTACGTTTGATATCTACTTCGGATAATGAGTTGAAAGGGTGAATAGCAACAGTTCTTGCTCGACAATACAACCTTTGCCTTGCTTTGCTTTTGTTCTTTGAATG
>Ga0307978_1003755_pt1 | contig 10284 bp, 10 predicted proteins | sample OrgLakmetage1056_FD_203151 | JGI IMG/M metagenome (GOLD analysis project Ga0307978, IMG submission 203151) | Saline water microbial communities from Organic Lake, Antarctica - #1056 | ecosystem: Environmental > Aquatic > Non-marine Saline and Alkaline > Saline | place: Antarctica: Organic Lake...
CGACGAAGAAGACCTTGTCTTGTTTTGCTGTGACGCTCCCGACACTGACTGTGGCCGCGTCTTTTGCAAGGAATGTGTGGCGCAAGCGTACGGAGCAGCCAATGGTCAAGCGCGGGCGCAAGCCTTGCAAGACGACGACGACGAGACACCCTGGCTTTGTCTGGCGTGCCAACCTCCACCGACTCTGAGGCAACTGCAGTTGTCCTTGGAGAAGGGTGCGACATACAATGCCGTGCCTCGCAATCTGGATGACGTTCTGGTGGAACTGACCACTGTGGAATCTGCCAAGCAAGAATGCGAGGAAATTTCCACTCTGGAAAAGGACGAGGAGAAACGACGCGAGATTGAAGAGGAACTCTCCGGTTGCCTGTCGGGGGGCGACTTGGAAGAAGCCGTTGAAGAGGAACTGACGGAGTGGAAGCAAGTCTTGTACAAGCACGACTTGCGCTTGTCGGATACCATTGGATCTCTGCAAGACGAACTGCAAACGGTTCACAATCTGGACTTGGTGGATCTATACGAAAAGCTTGGACTCCATCATCGCCGCCCTGTTGGCTCGGAACCTGAGCGACGCCCGGATTGGGCTCTGGAAGCTGACCGGGAGCTTGACCAACGCTCAAAGCATGGTCTATGGGCCCCCGATCCATGTCACCCCAGTGTCTACAAGACGAGTATTCCAACGGATGTGGAAGATTTGGATACACCCAAAGAGGGGATTGAGTACGCCAACGCGTCGAATGAGTCTGGGTGGCACCACAATCTGACCGGGAAACCTTCCGAGGAAGATATAGAGGAAGCTTTGGAATATGAAGCGCAAGAGTTTGGTCTCGTAAAGCCGCCCGTCATTAGTGAGAATCAAGACATGGAAGAAATGTTGGCCGAGGAACGACAAGCCTCCGGGACAAGTGGCAATGGCGTTCGAGTTCGGAGAGACGCGTATCAAAGGGTGCGTCATGCTCCCCTGAACCAGCGGCGTCGAGCTGTTGTACGGCAGCCAAAGGTTGCGGCTCGTGAGCAGCAAGAGCCAGGCTTAGTGGAGCGTCCAAGAGAGATCATGGTGTCAGATTTGCCGCGCGATCCGAGTAGCCCTGACGTTTCGCAATCACCGTCTTCAGCCTTGAAGGAGTTCGCACCTTTAACAAGAATGTTGGTGTCGTCCCCTAACAGTCTGTCAGATTTGCCGCGCGATCCGAGTAGCCCTGACGTTTCGCAACCACCGTCTTCAGCCTTGAAGGAGTTCGCACCTTCAACAAGAATATTGGTGTCGTCCCCTAACAGTCCCGATGAAGGAAACATTTTTGGCAGGTCCAGTTTAGTCTTGTGCTCGGCTTCCTTGAAAGGCACCAAAACGCCCACTATTCGAACTGTTACGGTTGCCAAACCGCTCGTCAAAATCCTCAAGCCCCACCAGGTTGACGGCCTGAAATTCATTTGGCAGAATGCGTTCTCCGACTTTGCACATTGCGCATCCGGCGACCACTCAAAGGTCGGAGGCTGTATTATTGCCCATAATATGGGCCTCGGAAAGAGTCTCACGTCCATTGCGCTTTTGCACACTGTTCTCCACCATCCTTCTATGGTCTCGACGATAACGCGCCGGCCTCTGCTCAAGACAGTCCTTCTTGTTGTTCCAGTCAATACCGTTGCTAATTGGGAAAACGAATTCCGACGTTGGATTTCCGACGACTTGGATCCTTACTATATCCGATTGTCCAATTTGACGGAAGTAAAGCAGTGGGGTCGATCAGAGTCTATCCGTACGTGGAAACAAGAGGGTGGTGTCTTGCTACTCAGTGAAGGTCTCTTCAAAACACTCATGAAGGACACTACCTACAGCGAAAGTCTTCAGCCTGATATCCTTGTGCTTGACGAAGCTCACACCTGCCTGAGTAAGACGTCTAATCAGAGCTACAAGGCCCTTTCTCGTATCCGAACTCCCAGAAAAATCGCACTGACAGGCTCACCAGTGCAAAATAACCTCCTCGAGTACTTTCGAATGGTGAATTGGATCCGCCCAAATTTGTTCCATCCCATGACAGAAAGCGATTTTGACAAGACTTTTGTTTTGCCGATTATGAATGGAATGGCCTCGGATGCGCCGTTGGCGGCAGTGTACAATTCAATGGTCCAGTCAAACCTGCTCAATGAGAGGCTCATGCCTCATGTCCAGAGAAAGGACGCCTCCGAGCTGATGAAGGAACTTCCTCCAATGCAGCAAGTAGTGTTGCATGTCCGTCAGAGCAGGATGCAGTGCAGTCTCTTCAGATACTACCAACGTCTACAGAAAAGCGACAGCATCCACAAGAACTTTTTGAAGATGTACACAACGCTTCGACCGATCACAAATCACCCGGGCACTCTTTTCCTCTCGTCTTCTGACAAAACGCCCAAAGCGGACGGACCAACGAACAGCTCCGATAGAGATTCTGGAGATGAATGGTGGATGGGTCTCTTCAAGAAAATAAATCCCGAGACGCTGAAAGAGCTGGAGAATGGCTCCAAGGTAAGCAAAAGTCTCTATGATGCAGCACTTTGAGCGAAGGAGTATGATGCTGAAATTTTGATTGCATTTGTTCTAACACTGATCCTCTTATATTTAATCTGTCAAAGATCATTTTGCTTTTGAATATTTTGGTTTTGTCGGAACAAATTGGAGATAAGGTGCTAGTATTTTCACAGTGTTTGAAGACGCTGAACTTTATCGAAGAGGTCCTCGGCTATGATGACTGGTCGCAACATGCTTCATCGCTGAAATTGGCCTTTCCAGGAAAGAAGATGGGTTCATGGGAAAAGGGCCGAGACTACTTGAGGATCGATGGAGATGTCGGCGGAGGCGAACGTGGTGGTCTTATCGACCAGTTCAACAACTCCAAGAAGAAAGCTAGCAAGGTGAAAGCCCTCTTGATTTCAAGCAAAGCTGGCGGTATGGGAATCAACCTCCCTGTAAGTGCACACAGTACCTGGGCATTGCAAATTGAACTAGACTAGTAAATACACACACAGAGCGCTCACCCATTTTACTTTGTCCGTTCTTTCAATAGACTGCGAATCGTGTCGTTTTATTTGACAGTCATTTCAACCCCACTGTCATGACACAGGCTGTGTACGTTGACCCTAACGACGATTCAATGATGGAAGTAGCCTTATTACTATATTTACTCACCCATTTTCTGCTCTTTGACCTGCCTCGCAAAGCTTCCGCGCCTATCGCTACGGCCAAGCCAAGGAGGTCTTCGTCTATCGTCTTCTGACAGAAGGTTCTATTGAAGAGAAGGTCTATTCTCATTCGGTGAACAAAACTGGTGTCGCTCTCCGAGTTATCGACAAGAAGAGCATCACTCGGAGCTTTACTGAACAAGAGTTGCAATCGATGCAAGAGAGCTACAACTGGGTCCAGTGCGACAAGTGCGAGAAGTGGCGAATGCTCGCCTTTGACGTCACTGAAGAGGAACTTCCGGACACGTGGTTCTGTAGCATGAACGCAACAGACCGCACCAACAACACTTGTGACGCACCAGAACGCAATCAGATCTGGTACGAGAAGCAACTCTCCAACGCATACTCTGGCAACAACGAAAGCCCGATCAAGTGCATGGCGCGCGAATTCACCGACGCTCCACCGTCACACGGATCGAAACAGAAACTTGTAGCCAACGACAAAGTGTTGGAACATCTTCTGAAGGTCACCGAACGCGAGAAGAAGACAACGGTCGTCAGCCGATTCTACTTCCATGAGGCACTTCTCGAAAGCAAGGATAACTCAGCCGAGGAGATGGAAACAGCCCGCGAAGCCATGGAGGCCGAAGGCAAGACCTTGAACTCTCCAATCCCAGCAGCGACCATGGAGGCCGAAGGCAAGACTTTGAACTCTTCAGTCCCAGCAGCGACGGTCGTGGTCAACGCTCACCCGACCAAGTCAACAACGACAGCTCCGACTGCAAACTCTTCAGTCCCAGCAGCGACGGTCGTGGTCAACGCTCACCCGACCAAGTCAACAACGACAGCTCCGACTGCAAACTTTTCAGTCCCGGCAGCGACGGTCGTGGCCAGCGCTCACCCGACCAAGTCAACAACGACAGCTCCGACTGCAAACTCTCCAGCATCAGCTGCGGTCAACGCCCACCCGACCAAGTCCACAACGACATCTCCGACTACAAACTCTCCAGCATCAGCTGCGGTCGACGCCCACCCGGCCAAGCTGAAAGCGACAGCTTTAAAGTCTCCCGTCTCGATCCGCCCGAAAGGATCACTGGAAACATCCAAGCGATCGCCGCTTTCAAAACATGACGGTACTTCAGACTCTCCTTCAAAACTCACCCCCAGCTCCCTTCGTCAACATTCTAACCACGGCAGCAAAATCGGGTTGACCAAGCTTGGAGCGTCGCGGCCGGACCCTGTAGAGACTTTGAAGCAAGCCGCGACGACCCAGTCGAAACGAGCGCACAATTCTCCAACCAAGCACGTCGGGAGCACTCCATCGAAGCGCAAGAAGAGACTGCGGCCGGAAAAGAATACGAGTCCAGCAACCAGCAAGAATGGCTCATCGCTAAAGAGGAAGGGAGGACCGAAGGGAGGAAAATCGCTAGCGTCGTCCACTGCTGAAGTCACCGCAACGGACAACGTGACGCCTTCGAGAAAGAGAGGTACCCGAAGCAGTCCTTCGAGAGGATCTGGCGCCACGCAAAGGTACCGTCAACGAACAATCGAAAGTAGCCTCAATACGGTGAAGGAGAAAGACGCCCCGAGTGGAGATTCAAAGAAGACCGGATCTTCTTTTCGATCTCGAGTCAAGCATGCCCCGAGAAGTTCCCCAGCAGCGTCTGCAGTTGTACAAGAGTCTCCACGCCTCAAGAAAGCTGACAAGCAGAAGGAATCTAAGGCAAAGGCCCAACTTCCGTCCAAGGCCAAGACGCCCTCAAAGGGAGAGGTCGTCGATCTAACTCTTTCGGATGACGAGTAGATAAGAAGCCCCTTTGCATGTACGAATGAAATTGGCTTGTCCACCAGTTAGTCTAGCGAGTATTTACCCGGAGTACAAGGAGGTAGGGCCGGGACGAAATCAAAGATTACAGTACCCCTCATGTATTATCCGCATTGCTCCAGTCCTACATGTAGATGGCACTAGCTATAGTAGAGACCAGTGCCTTACCCGCCCCAGGATTGATACCAGAGATTGTCCCGCTGTGCTGCCCCAGAGACGAAGGGGTAAAGCGAAGGCCCTTATGTAGCTTCCTCACAATTACTGTTACTGTACAACGTACAGTAGTTCTGTATGTAGTTGCTTCGTCATCATCATCATCATCATCATTGTCGGGAATCCGAGTGGAGTCCCGGGAAAGAGTCACGTTTGTTACAACGTTGATGAAACGGCTCCACGATATGCAGCAGTTTCATTCGCATTGGACTCGTTGAGTGATGGAGTATCCTCGGTCCAGATCACTCCTTCCTCCACAATTAGTCCCCAAGTAGAATCCTGTAGCCTTGGCTAGAACGGATACGCAACAGAGATCGTAGATTTGTAATCTAAAGCTCACTTATTTTGTTTACTTCAGTTTTCAATCTACTAGTCCTCCATTTTAAGTCTACAATTCATCATGGTGATCATTTGTCCCGCTCTTCGTATCCCTGGTTGTGTCCAAGGGTCCTCCGAGCTGTCTTACCGGCAAGTTGCCGCTCGTGACTATCGAGTCCCAGAGGGGATCGACCGTCATTCCGTCAATCATCATCATCAATCACGAAGCTCCACGCCTGCCAGGCACTTTTACGACGTCTCACTTTTTGACATCTTGAAGAGTTCTCATCATCAAACAAACTCCTTTGCGAACAAACGTTGATGCGAACTCCACCGAGGATTTGACACGAGGCTTCAGATGGTCGGGTACCAGGGACTTCTACGATGTTTCCTACGAGTGATCGTGAGGAGCGGATGCGAACCCACATGCAAAGGATTGTTCCCAAGATTACAATTCGCTCATTTCCACCATAAATCTGCAGATTGATTCATCAACAACAAGCTATCGAACAAATCAACTTTCACCATGTCTGATAATACCGATGATCTCAAGACCCGCCACAACCAGTGGTTCGCTACTGCTGCGTTCAACACCATTGCTCTCGTCGGCCTCAACACCCAGCTCAACGGAGACCTCAGCGATCAAAACAAGGAAAACAAGTGGTGCGTGAGTTCCATGATTATTACCTTGATCTTCGCTGCTCTTGGAGTTTTTGCGCATTTGCTCCCAAGGGGAAAGTTTGTCGGAACTCCCATTGAGGGTGGATTGGTAAGTCCATTTTGGTGCCTTGTTCTTGGGAACGGATTCGATTTGCAAAGCATAATCACCCTTGATCTCACGCGCGTCCCATCATCGTCTTTTTTGTTGCACAGGCTGTCATCATTCTCGGTTTTTGGGCCTCCGTCCTCCCCGCTATGATGGACCCTCGTAACGACATTGCTCAGAACCAATTTGGCACCATCGAGAACGCCAATCTTTACTTCTTCGCCTGGGGCGCCGCATTGATGGCACTCACTGTCATGGTGGGCTTCATGCGCGATGTGAAAGGTATTGGTGCCGGAAAGAACATTGAATTTAAGCCTTTTATTTGGTGCGCCCTCATGGCCGCCAGTTTCGTTGTCATGGCCTCGGGTAAGTCATAAAATCAGAAGTTGTTGCCTTTCACTATCATGATACCACGGGTATCTCACACAATTCGCTGTTTCTCTTTTTCACTCTACCTGCAGCCACTCGTCTCTACAAGAGCTATGATTGTGACCAGTCCCCCAACGATGACACGGAATTCTGCTCGCGTACCACATTTGCATTCTCCATTGGTGCAATCAGTGGCCTTCTCTCTTTGATCTGGTTGGTCTTGGGTGCCAAGGTGCCTCCCTTTATCGACACCATAATGGGAGCGTTGATGCTTGTCGGCTGGACGTTTGCCGTTGGCTACATTACTTTCGGGACCGGTCCGGCCCGCACTGTTGGTAATCTCTACTTTTCTACATGGGCCAGCTTTATTTCCGCGTGCGCCTTGGCGAGCTCGGGCATGCAGACGGTGCTCGCTAAGGCCGGTATTGGAGCATCTGCTGACCTCAAGGAAGAAGTCAAGGAAGAAGTCAAGGAGGGCGACGAAGAGAATGTTGCTGCCGAAGTGGATGCTCCTGCTGACGAGGAGAACGTTGCCCAGACCGAGTAGAGAGCGGTTCGATCCTCTATAGCCATGGTTCTGGGACGCACGGTCGAATGATCTTGGAACCGTAGGTACTTGGTTACATGTTATACACGTTGTTTGTGAAACGAGGCCTGATCGAATGCTGAATGTTCCGTTTGAATAAAGGTCAAATCCTCTCTACATGTTCTTGTATTCGGCTTACACGCCGACTTGCTTGTGGATCAGTGAGTGTGTTGTAAACGGTGAAGACTGAACACTTGAGGAAGAAGTTAGTAGATAAAGTGGATACGATTATTAATATAGTTGAGAGTAGTGCTTGCGATTTGCGAACTCTCTCTACTAGTAGTAGTCCTATTCTTCTACTGGTACAACGGCAGTAGCTATGTATCAGGTAGGGCTAATACTAGCTAATATCGACGTCCATTACATCATAGCCGTCCAAGATATAAAGTCGATTATGATCGATCATCGATTGATCGATCGATCGATATTGATACGATCGATCGATACCTTTGTCATCACAGTTCGTCTGCCGTGCTGTCATCGTCTGATCTTCTGTCGTCACATCCATCGAGCACCACGAAAAAAATGCGCGAAAATTAGATCCGTTTCGAAATGAAACGACCAACGATGGCGATCCCATTTTCTTTGTTGTCCCCGCCTCCTCCTCGCCAGCTCCTCTTGCCTCTACGCCATATTCCAAGTCCAAGTCCCATCCCAGTCTGTAGCACCTCATCGTACAATGACTGCAGTGGACAACGAATCGAAAAACCCGGTCCAACGAAAACGACGTCTCTCGCGCAAAGAACAAAAAGCCCTTAAGAAGCACAAGCACAATAAGCTTCCGTCAAAGGACGCCGATGAAGCCGTCGAAGCCACACCGGATGAAGTAGAAGGCTGTATTGATCCGGAACTTACCGCGACTGCCACTGCGACTGTTACTGGCACTGTCACGTCATCTACTGCAGCTGCTGTAGAAGAACCAGATTACCTCGACGATTACGAACCCATCCCCATTGAAGAAACCGCAACGCCCTCGGCATCTTCGCTGGGAAAGTGGTTTCCGAAAGCCAAAGTGATCAAATGCCGTACCACATACTCCAACGACGACAAGAAAACAACCGCGAGAGCGTCGCTTTTGTTATTTTATCAGTACGCGTCTTGGACTGAATCGCAAACCAACAGCTTGCTCGCCCACTTGGCCAAGATTGCCAACACGCGAACGCTTGGTGGCCGGATCCGAGTCGCGCCCGAAGGTTTGAACGCGACTGTTAGTTCCGTTGATTGCGACGGAATCTCATCGCAGCGATCTCTTCGTCATTTTTGTCAAGACCTGCGGCGATATGACCCAAAAGTCTTTAACGAGACGGACTTCAAATTCATTGACGACATTGGGCCAGACCGGCATTTCAAAGACTTTAAGATCTTACCCGTCAAGGAGCTTGTTTTTTATGGCATTGATGAAAAGAAGGCTCCGCTCACCAAAGGTGGAACGCACGTGGCTGCCAAGGAGTTTCACCAACTCCTCGAAAGGGAATCGACGGTAGTCATTGATGTTCGGAATCACTACGAAGCGGCGATTGGGCGATTCGATGGACAAGCACAAAAAGGCCAGGACAAACAAGAAGATGGTGCTAACGAGGATACCAAAGAGATGGCGGCCTATCTGGACCCCAAGATGCGCAAATCCACAGACTTTCCTCGATGGCTAGCCAAGAACGAAACCCAGCAGCAACTCAAAGATAAAACTGTCTTGATGTACTGCACTGGCGGAGTTCGATGCGAGCGGGCGTCAGCCTACTTGAATTCTCAAATGGGAGATTCGGTCAAGGGAATATACCAGTTACAAGGTGGAATCGAGGGCTATTTCAAGCAATACCCCGACGGTGGGCACTTTCGGGGCAAGAACTTTGTGTTTGACAAGCGCGAGGCTGTCAGTGCGGAGAATCCCGAAGGCGACGGAGGTGTAGTCCGCAAAGGAGCTGCCAAGAAGGTCAAGGTGGAGATTGCCGAGGCGAAATGTTGCATCTGCGACAAAAAGTGGCATCGCTATATCGGCAAAAAGAAATGCCGAATGTGTGGCGTTCCTGTGCTCATGTGCGACAGTTGCATGTCGAAATCCAAGCGCGAGGATTTGGTGGCACGCTGTCCCTTGTGCGTGGAAGAAAACATTACGGTTCCCGCTGCGGATGTCGAATTTACCGATAACGGCGTCTCGGGACGACCCGTTGGTGATATGAGTATAACGGGTACCGACGAACCGTCCAAAAAGGCAGCTCCCTCTGTTCTCAAGTGGGGCGGGGGGCATGCCAAAGACAAGAAGATGAAGAAAAAGATGAAGCGTCGACTCTGTCAGTTCGGCGCAGAGTGTGCACGAAAGGACTGTTTCTTTCTGCATCCTGATCGAAAGTAGAAGGCTGCCTAATATGTTGGCCACCTACCTAGGAGCTCCAGAGAGTGTACCCGATATTCGATGGATATGGAGACTAGCTACCTACTCGTCTAGTAGAGGAGTTACCCTAGTAGAGTACTCTTTTATAAAACAGCGTTGCAAACTAATACTTACTAACTACAAGCCCGGCGTGCATAGCCTAATAAGTAGTAGCCCCAATTGCTTGTATTCCTAGCTAGCTCCAAGTAGCTAGCGAACACTCGGCGAGCACGAAACGGTGGGTGGTTGCCTCCATATAGACCATATCCATACCGGTACTCTCTACTAACTTCTTTAGTACCAGGTACTGGTACTGACTATGGTACGACTACGACTAGCGGTACGGTACTGTAGTCTAGTCTCTAGGATGCCGCAGGAACAGACAGCAAGGAACACGACCATTGCGCCGTGCTGGTCGCTGCTGGGCACGACGAACGGAAACCCCAGGATATACTCTACAAATGCTGAGCTACAGTTTTCAATTTCCGGAACTCTTGGAAGGCGAATACGACTTTTGGTTGGACGAGTGGTTTCTTAAGGTTCAGGCTCGACTACCACGAATGAAAATCCTAAATTGGGACAAAAGTGTCTTTTGCTGTATCCAGACACGAAGACGTATAATAACGCATCAAATTTTCCCTCTCGTAAGTACCTGGCCGTACGCCGAAATTAGCATTGAATCC
>Ga0307978_1003756_pt1 | contig 10284 bp, 6 predicted proteins | sample OrgLakmetage1056_FD_203151 | JGI IMG/M metagenome (GOLD analysis project Ga0307978, IMG submission 203151) | Saline water microbial communities from Organic Lake, Antarctica - #1056 | ecosystem: Environmental > Aquatic > Non-marine Saline and Alkaline > Saline | place: Antarctica: Organic Lake...
TCGCCTCGACTCCCTCTGGGAACAAGCAACCGCAACGGCCGCTCAAAACCGCGAGACTCAACAGTGGATGCAGCTGATCCAGTACCTGCCTGACCCCATGCGCCCGGAGTCTCCGCCCATTGATGCAACAATCCAAAGCATCATCGAAGACGCGCTTAGAGACACCGATGCACTGGATCTGATCGTCACCACGCTAAATGGCGAGACAACCTACAGCAAACTTCAGCCATTGCGCCTGCTGCTACAGGAAGAGATTCTGTATCTACTTGCCGAAAATCCCGGTGCCAACACCATCGACGACAGCATTCAACTGATCCCGCTGCACCGCATTACCCAAGCAAGCGCCAGCCTGAGCTTTAACGACAGCTCACTGGAGCCGGACCTTGCGCAACAGTTCGCGCTGGGTATGGAAGGCTCGTTTCGTTTGGTCATACGCATAAATCAGCCCTTGGCCGAGGCCCTGTTCAACCGCCCCATTGGCCGGGAGCAGAGCCTGGAACGGAGCACCGACAGCCCGATCCATTACATCGTCACCACCTATATAGAAGACAGCCCACAGCTACGCCGATGGTTGTCGCGGCGAATAGAAACAGAGTTAGAGATTCTGGAGCCGGCGGGCTTTCTGAGGCAAAGCTGACCATGCACGAGCTGTAGAAAGCGCTCGTCCGTGCCTTTACCGCTCAAACCTAGACTTGCAATACGTTGCGACACAGCCTGTCGCAAACATCCGCTATGATCGTTTTGTTCTTTGAAAAGCTGGCAATGACTAAGGCAAGTCAGTTAACAGAGGAAACAATATGAACGATTTTGCAGCCATTCTTGCCGATAACGGATTTACGCCTACGTGCTACGATTTTGATTCCACCATCGCCGGATTTGATTACGACCTGCAATTTGCACTGTTCGACCAAGACACCGTTTTTGATATTGAACAGTCAAAAATAATACGACAGCGGGACAACCCAACCGCTTACTTGCGGTGCGAATTGATCACCCAAAATGCCAGCCTGGATGGCGCTTTGTTATTGTTCCGGAAGCGTTGGGTTTCCGAACTGAGGTACAACAACGTAACACGGGAGATTCTCGATATTACCCAGCTGCCCGAGTCCATTGAAATACGTGCCCTGCTGATAAGCCCACAGAACGCGATGACCTTTCGTATCAGCATCAAACAATCTGCCAAGGAAAGCCTATGAACCGCTTTAAAAAAGAAGAAGCCCGCGCGTACCAAAAAGCACGCGAGGGTTTGAGCGAAGCTGAAATCGGACAGGTAAACGAAGAAGATGCTCGTAACCAGCAGATTTCACAGCTTGCACGCACTCTGCATTTTCAATTGTTCCCGGAAGAATCCGATAACCAACTTGATTCAATTTCCGACGCAGCCGACCGCCGGCGCGGCATTAACCCAATGAACGCTGAATACGCAGCTAAGGTGAATGCGCGTCGTGAAGAACTCAAGGTAACCCCACTCGGGAAAAACGGCATGCCAACCGCCGATGACAGCTGGGATGTCGCCTATCGTGAAGCTCGGAAGCAGGTTACAGAATCAGAGACGATCTAAAGCGTTAGCGTTCAATCGGCTAAAACCGGCTGAACGGTGACCTTCCCACAGGGGACTGTCACCCCATTAGTTCATGCCCATGCTGAGCGTACACAATTCGGTCAAGTCGTTCGCTGTGCTCACTCGGACGTCCGGCTACGCCGGCCGCCGCTTACCTCGGCGTTGAGGCTGTAGAAAAACCCCAAACTAGGCCGGTTTGGGTAGTATGACAGGGAGCCGTCGGTATGCCTCGTTTCAAGCACTACAACTACGACCAAGATACGATGGTTGTCATCAACTACCGAGAACAACCCCAGCCCGGCACTTTGTCAGCCACAGAAATGTAGATTTTTGAGGCCGACTACTGGTAACCCAAGTTTTTATTGAGCACCTGTTCAATGTTCTGGCTCCAGGCAGATTTAAATGCGGGATCAGATGCAAACAGTTTATAGAGCTCTAGCTCGTCCTTCCGCCGTTTTAGCATCACGTCTTGCAGCATTTTCTCCAGCGCGAGACCACGGTTGTAGGGGTCGGCATTGGCCTCATACTTGGCAGAGTAGTCAGGGTGAGCACGGATGCTATTGACGATATTGACGAACTTGACCCGCTGCTCCTCAGGCGTCGCGCTCCAGCCCTGAAACCACCGTTCGTTGAAGCTGCGAATGATTTCATCCAGCGGGTCCGTCTCCGGGTCGCCATCGCGGTTGCCGCGTGGGTTGGGGTTTTGGGGCGTCAGTTCTGTGTCCGATGCATCGAGACCGATTTCATGGTTCAGCCTGGTGCGCTCCAAGCCATACGATGACAGATCGACGGCCTCCAGCAGCTCGTCGAGCATGTCTTGATTGGGATCCTTGATCTTGAGCTTGGGAATCAGGAACTTCAGCAGCCAGAACAGTTTTTCCCATTCCAGAACCTCAAACGGGATGATGGACGCCATTTGACCGTAAATCTTCACGAACTGCTTGGCCTTGATCTTGAAGTCGATCTTCTCTGGATCGGGCAACTCCAGTTCCGAGTTGAAGCGATTGGCAGCAATATCGATGATTGGGCTTAAGGTCTGGGCATCTTCACCGGCGAAGTATCGTGAGACGAAGTCTTCGACCTCCTGCCATTCGTAAACGCCAACTTGGCCCAGTGCGTCCTTCAGCTCGTGCAACACGTTGACGTCAGTTGCCTCTGACAGCGTGGTAACGGTGTAAAAGGGGTCGAACGCAGTCTTGATGTCATCGACGCTGTTGAAGAAGTCGAGGATGAATAGGTCTTCCGTCCGCTTGCCCAGCTTCGGGGCGGAACGGTTCAAACGGGATAGCGCCTGAACGGCCAAGACGAACTGCAGCTTCTTGTCCACGTACATCGCGGTTAGTTTGGGCTGATCGAACCCGGTCAGATACTTGTTGGCAACGATCAGCAGCCGATAGTCGTCGGTGTCGAACTTTTCCCGCGTCTCACTTTCGGCGAAGCCGTTCATCTCGGTCTCTGTGTATTTGATGCCATCGATGGTTTTCTCGCCCGAAAAGGCGATCAGTGCCTTGAACGGGTTTCCTTGGGCATCGAGCATCTTGGTCACCGCCTTGTAGTAGCGGATCGCGGCTTCGATATTCTGGGTAATAATCATTGCCTTGGCCTTGCCGTGAAGCTTTTTTTTGTTCACGATCTGCGGGATGAAATGGTCCAGCATGATCTCGGCCTTTGTGTTGATCGTGTGCTGGCTGCGTTCAACATAGGCGCGCAGCTTCTTCTGAGCCTTCTTAGTGTCGAAAAGGGGGTTTTCTTCCACCGACTTCTGGATTTCGTAGTAGCTCTTGTAGGAGGTGTAGTTGGCGAGCACGTTCAGGATGAATTTTTCTTCGATGGCTTGCTTCATGCTGTAGAGGTGAAAGGGCTTGAAGCTGCCGTCGGGCTGCGGCTCGCCGAACTTTTCCAGTGTTGTGGCCTTGGGCGTGGCGGTGAACGCCAGATAGGACGCGTTTCCACGCATCTTGCGCGACTGCATTGCGGCCAGAATACGGTCTTGCGGATCATCCTCATCTGGGCCCACCTCGCCCGCTCCCATCGCGCGGTTCATGTTGTCATGTGCTTGGCCGCTTTGACCGCTGTGCGCCTCGTCGATGATCACCGCAAACCGCTTGTCGCTCAGGTCGGAAATGCCATCGATGATGAAGGGGAACTTCTGGATCGTCGTGATGATGATCTTCTTGCCGTTCTCCAGCGCCGATTTCAGATCGGCGGACCGCATGGCGGGCGCGACGATGTTCTTGACCTCGGAGAAATCTCTGATGTTGTCGCGCAGCTGTTTATCCAACAGACGCCGGTCCGTCACCACGATGACTGAATCAAACAGTGGCTGGTCCAGGCCCTTGGCCCCGGGCAAGCCAACGTTGGCGGGATAGGTTTCGATCAACTGATAGGCCGCCCAGGTGATCGAGTGCGATTTGCCCGAGCCTGCCGAATGCTGGATCAGGTAGCTGTGGCCGACGCCGTTGGTCGAAGCGTGATCCAGCAGGCGACGCACCACATCCAATTGCTGATAGCGCGGGAAGATCAGCGATTTCTTCGCCAGCGAGTCAGTCACCTTGCCCTCCAGCAAAACGAAGTGCTGAATGATCCCCGCAAGGCTGGCAGGCATGAACACTTCTTCCCACAGATAGGCGGTCTTGTGGCCGGTCGGGTTGGGCGGGTTGCCCTCGCCGTTGTTGTGGCCCTTGTTGAACGGCAGGAAAAATGTCGAGGCCCCGGTCAGCTTTGTGGCCATGAACACCTCGTCGGTGTCTACAGCCATGTGTACCAGCGCGCGCCCGAATTGCAGCAGGGGCTGGGTGTTGTCGCGTTTCTCTTGATATTGCTTTTGGCCGTGAAAGCGGGCGGTCTGGCCGGTCCAGGCGTTCTTCAACTCGACGGTGATCAGAGCCATGCCGTTCAGGAACAGCACCATGTCGATCTCTTCACCCGGGTTGATCTGCGAATAACGGACTTGGCGGGTGACGCTGAAGACATTAGCGGCGAAGTTTTCGTGCACCTTGGCGGCAGAGCTGGCAAGCGGCGAGGGGTACATCAGATCGAACCGCGCGTCATCCACCATCAGGCCCTTTTTCAGCAGATGCAGCAGGCCGTCTTTCTTGATCAGCCGGTCAAAGCGTTCAAGGATCTTGACCTGCCAATCGCCGGGGTTGCGGTCGCGCAGCTTTACCAGTTCCTTGCCCTGCGTGGTTTCCAGAAACCGCCAGAAAATTGCGGTGTCGAGCGCATATTGGGCGTTGAAATCGCCGGGCAGGCCGATGCAATAGGGGCTGGGCCCCGTGGGTGCTGGCTGGCCTGCAAGCTCTTCGGTGGTGTGGCCGGTCAGATGTTTCTGAATGGCCTGTTCTAAAGCAATTTCCTTGGTGTTGCTGACCATGTGGCCCCCTAGACGACTTTGATCTTGCCAGTGACGGCCGCGTTGATCAGGCTGTTTTTGTATTCCTTGAGCGCGGCGATCTGGTCTTCCTTGATTGAAATGACATTTTGAAAGCGTTTTGAAGTCTCACGCACATGCTGGACAATCGCGAGTTGCTCATCCAGAGGCGGAAGCAATAATGGGCAATCCATGAAATCATTTGTATAGAGTCTATAGAATCCTTCAACAATTCCACGAACTCGCAAACGGAATTCCCCAAGATATTTTGACGTCTTGAACAGGAGTTCGAAATAGTCGCTGGCTACACCGTGAATAAACGATCGAAACACCGAGTAGTCAGGGCTTACCAAGCCCTCCATTGGGGCAAGCGAGAATACGGCCAGATGGGCTTTCAGGCGGTTCAGAACAAGGTCGCCTTCCTTGACCAGCTTGGCCCCTTGGTAACTCTCGGAGGTAAGTGACCTCTCGACGAGGTTCGCGGGCACAAGGCCTAGTTTCTGGCTCATAGAGAGATGCTGCTCTTCGCCGCGTGGAGACCGTTCGTTGATTTCAACAAACAGATGTTTGTTGCGTTTTACCTCCCAATGCGCCGGGATTTGGCCGATCCAGTCGATGCCGCTGTCTTTCATCGGGGCGGAGGGGGTCAGGCCGCGGGTAACTGCCTGTTGGATCAGGATCTGCCGCCGCTCGCGCAACAGGGCGATCTGCGCCTCCTTGATCCGCACCGCCTCGTCTAACCCCGCGCATTTCCTATCCAGAAACGCCGCGATGGCGCGTTGTTCGGGGAGTGGCGGGGCCACGAGAATGCTGTTTGCAATGTGGTTGAAGCTGATGGTCTGCCGCACGCCCGAGCCAAGCAATTTCATATAGGCCACGTCATAGCGGTGCAGCAGATACTTAAAAAATTGTTTGTCCATATCTTCATAGGCTTGCAGAATGAGGTAACCAGCACTGACTACAACGTCTATATCTGAAAGCCCGATGCGTAGGCTTTTCAAGTCGTAGTTCAGGTTTAAAGGGTTAACGAGGAACTCGCCCTTGCTAACTTCTTGATAGGACGCCTTGGTCGCCAGCGGTACGCGTTCATCATCCTTTTCGACGACCTCGCCGAAACTGATTGACCCGCAATTGATGGCCAAGTTTGGACGATGCTTCTTCTCTTTAAAAAGCTGCTTGAGCTTGTTGGTTTCCCAATGTGAGGGAACATCCTCAATCCAGCCTTCGCCGCTGTCCTTGTAGCTGTCATAGGTCGGATATGCTGTCAAACTCATTCTGCTGGCTCCAGCTTGGTGGCGATCTCGACACCAAGAATGTCCGCCATCAGCCCATCCGCCTTCTCTTCCAGCGCCAGAATATCCTGCGTTACGGCATCCAAGCTGCGCAGCGGCTTGTGGCGGTAGAAGTATTTGTTGAAGCTGATCTCGTACCCGATCTTCACCGAGTCCAGGTTGATCCAGGCCTCGGCCACATGAGGCTGCACCTCGGCGCGGAAATAGCGGTGGATGCTGTCTTTCAGCGGCACCGCCTCGCTATCGCGCAAATCGCTGTTGGTCTCATAGGTCAGGACGCTGCCGTCGGGCTGCCGATACAGTCCGAAGTCGCCAAGATCGGCCAGATCACAGCCTAACCGCGTAGCAACCGCCGCCAGTTCTGCCGCGGTGAGCCGCAGGGATTTGTCGATGACCTTTTCCGCATCCTCGGCATACCAGCTGACTGCGTTCAGGATCGCGTTCCGCTCCGTCGCGGACAGCTTGATCTTGCGGGCCTTCAGGACCTTGGCCACCTTATCGCGAAAGGCGTTGTAATCGGCCGTCTCTTCGATGCCGACAGCCTGTATCAGCAGCATGCCGACCGCGATCAGATCCCGCAGGCGGACCCACAGCGCCGTATCGACCAGCTTGCCGCGCTGTTTGGCGTTCAGGTTAATCTCCTGTTCCTCGCACCAGATCTGGATCGCCTTGGCCTGCGATTTCAGAAAGCCGGGCTGATAGACCGCGTCGCCATGCTCGGCCCATAGATGCGCCATCGGTTCGCGCAGGGATTTGTCGAAACGCAGATGTTCCAGCCGCTCCGCACTGAACTGGGCGCGGCGGCGGTCGGGGCGCTCAATTGTGACCTTGTGATAGCCGAAATCGGTATTGTCGAAAATCTGCACAGCAATGCCTGTCGGATCACCAGTTCCGTCGATATGGCGTTCGACGGGTTCGAAGGCGAGGTGAGCCGCCACGATTTCGTCGATATGTTCGGGCGCAAATTCGCAGTTCTTGTCCCCAAGGTTCTTGCGCAGTTTGCGGAACAACAGGTTGGCGTCGATCAACTGCACACGGCCACGACGCACCTCGGGCTTGGCGTTGGTCAGAAGCCAGATGTAGGTGGTGATGCCGGTGTTGTAGAACAGGTTATTCGGCAGCTGGATGATGGTGTCCAGCATGTCGTTTTCGATGATATGGCGGCGTATGTTGGATTCGCCGCTGCCCGCGTCGCCGGTGAACAGGCTGGAACCGTTGTGCACCGAGGCGATGCGCGCGCCGATGGGGCTGTCCTTGGTGGACTTCATCTTACCCACCATTTCCATCAGGAACAGCAACTGGCCGTCGCTGGAGCGCGGGGTGGCGTCCTGGGTTTCGGTTTTGCCCCAGTAATCGCCAAGGTCGACCTTGAAACGGGTGTCGATGACGTCCTTGCCGTCCTTGATGTTTTTCAGTTCGCTGTTCCAGCTTTTGCCGTAGGGCGGGTTGGACAGCATGAAGTCGAAGCGATGTGCGGCGAATTCGTCGGTGGACAGGGTCGAGCCGACCTTGATGTTCTCGGGATTGTTGCCTTTGATCATCATGTCGGATTTGCAGATGGCATAGGTCTCGTCGTTAATTTCCTTGCCGTAAAGATAGATGTCGCCGGTCGCCTTGATCGGGCCATCGGGATCAATGACGTAGTTCTGCGATTCCGTCAGCATGCCACCACTACCGCAGGCGGGGTCATAGATAGTCATGACGGGGGGAAGCCGGTCCCTGATCGGATCGAAGACCAAGTGGGTCATCAGGTGGATCACCTCACGCGGGGTGAAGTGCTCGCCCGCCTCTTCGTTGTTTTCCTCGTTGAATTTGCGGATCAACTCTTCGAACACATAACCCATACCGAGGTTGCTGAGGCCAGGCATGGTATTGCCTTCGGGGTCTTCGACCAAGTGTGGCGTCAGGTTGATGTAGGGCGAGATGAACTTTTCCAGCACGTCCAGCAGAACCTGCTTATCGGCCATGTGGCGCATCTGTTCCAGCAGCTTGAAGCGCTGGATGATCTCTTTGACGTTGTCGCTGAAGCCGCCCAGGTAGTCTTCCACGTTGGCCAGCAGGATCTGCTGGTTGTTGGTGGCGGTGGCGTGCAGCTGCTTCAACGTCCATTTGCTGGTGTTGAAAAATACGTAACCGGAGGCTGCCTTGAGGGGCGCGTCGTCAAGTTCGGTCGCCTTCATTTCATCCTTCTGAAAGCGGACTTCCTCTATTACCGCAGCCTTTGTGGGCTCAAGAAGGGTGTCGAGGCGGCGTAGGACGACCATCGGCAGGATGACGTCGCGGTATTTGCCTCGGACGTAGACATCTCGAAGGCAATCATCTGCAATGGACCAGATGAAGGAAACGAGCTTGTTGTGGGCAAATTGGTTCATCGGCAGGTACCATTTTCCTTTAGTCTTAGTTGATCAATGTTTGGAAGCGGCTTTGTTGAAGGCTATTGAAGTTTTTAAGGTCCAGCCATCGGGAACCACGAATGAATGCGCTCATGTCCGTTTAAATTTATCGTGGCGATATGTCACTGCATTTGGCTGAGCCAATGTGTGAACAGACAATATAGGCTTGGGACTAAAGGCCTGATCGTAATGGATTGTCGTTGAAGTTGCACAGATGGCGTTCACGTTGTTCGATCGTTGATGCCATGGGTGCTTCCTTTTGGTGTTGCTGGGAGGCTATTCTAACGCGTCAACCCATATAAACTTTTCGGAATTAATTTTTCGACAACCATCAAACCGATAAGCGCAAAGCTTCCCTCCGCTCCCACCTGCCACACTGTAATCCAAACAGGCAATGTGATCGCTTAGAGGTGCAGGTTTCCCTTTCAACCAGTAGTGACCAACAAAAACAGGCTTTTTGCCGTCATAACCTGGAAGAATGTGTGCCTCAACCGGAACATGAGGAATCTTTTCAATCTCTGAGCTGGGCACCATGGCAAGATCGCGGTAGGTCAGCTGTTCTGTCCGCCACCATTGAGCGCGTACATTTGTACGCTTATTCTTTTCTTTATCGAGAAAGTAATGCCCTGGTGGCAAGGTAATTTCGAGGCCTTTCAGCAGGGTTTCAATCGTATCGTAAGCTAGGCTGCCTTTTCGGCTGCTGGCTTCCCATGCTTCCGGCAAAAGTCGGTTCTTGTAATCTGTTAACGAGCCAACGGTTTTCAGGTACTTTGGGTGCCAGCAGGCATGCACCACACGCAGTTCCGGCAGGTCAAGATATACCGGCAAAGTTTTGAACCATTCAGTCATGCTTTTGTGCAGGTCACTGCCCTCACCTACCTGATCCAGAAACGCCTTATGTTGATCCTGGTTCTTGTGGGTATGCGGGCGAAGATAATCGCCGGGATATTGCGGGTCTGGCGTAGCCCAGGCCACGGCGTTAAATTCATGATTACCCATGACGGCCAAGGCATTACCGCTCTCGACCATGTTGCGAGCAATCTGGACGGTTTCGACCTGTTCCGCACCGCGATCGACAAAGTCACCCAAGAAGATAACTTTGCGTTCGGGATGCTTCCACACGCCATCAATTTCTTGGTAATCCATTTTCGCGAGTAGTGATTTCAGCTCTGTGGCGTAGCCGTGAATATCGCCGATGAGGTCATACATAGCTATTCCTCCATGAAGTGTTATGTTTTTAATTAGCTTACCCTGCCAGTTCTCTGACCAGATTGATAATGGCAACAAGCGGACAGCTCCGGCTTATTTGTCTTTATGAAAGGGCTTTATTCATGGCCTCAATTACTGGACTTCCCGCCCGGTTTCTCACCGGCCCCTCGTTTTTGGCAATAATTTCGCCGTCCGGTGCCAACCAATAACTGCGATTGGGCGCATAAAAAAACCAGTAGCGCTTGATCGTTCCCCAGATCAGCAGCTCACCTTCCGTTTCTCGCATATGTTCTTGTACCAACTCTTGCGCTTGCACCAGCTGCTGCTCAGGAGTGAGCCTTAAAAACCATCTAGGGAACCCTAGATAACGCCTGCTTTCAAGAGCCGCCAACACAAAAATAGGCTGGCTTTTTCGTTTAAAATCGGTATCTGCCCACAGATAAGGCTTGAATGAAGCGC
>Ga0307978_1003759_pt1 | contig 10279 bp, 9 predicted proteins | sample OrgLakmetage1056_FD_203151 | JGI IMG/M metagenome (GOLD analysis project Ga0307978, IMG submission 203151) | Saline water microbial communities from Organic Lake, Antarctica - #1056 | ecosystem: Environmental > Aquatic > Non-marine Saline and Alkaline > Saline | place: Antarctica: Organic Lake...
TGTTCGATTTTGAATCTTCAATCTTTCAATCCGTTTTGAAGAGGTGTAATTCCTGATGAGCTATCCCAGAGATATGCCGGGCTATGGACAGTCTGTTCCTGACGCAAAGTGGCCAAATAAAGCGCGCATCGCGGTTCAGTTTGTACTGAATTATGAAGAAGGTGCTGAAAACTCGGTTCTCCATGGGGACAAACACTCTGAAACGTTTTTGTCAGACATTATCGGAGCGCAGGCATTTCCCTCGCGTCATATGAGCATGGAGTCTTTGTACGAATACGGCTCTCGTGTTGGCGTATGGCGTATTCTGGCTGAGTTTGAACGCCGGAGGTTGCCGCTTACTGTCTTTGGGGTAGCTATGGCACTAAGCCGTAACCCGAATGTCGTGACGGAATTGAAGGATAAGGGTCACGAAATAGCTTGCCATGGTTTTCGCTGGCTCTCTTATCAATCAGCAACTGAAGCTGAAGAACGTTTACACATGCGTGAGGCTATAAAAATCCATACTGAGCTGACAGGGTCTCGTCCTGTAGGTTGGTACACCGGAAGGGACAGTCCTCGTACTCGCCAATTGGTCGTGGAAGAAGGGGGCTTTGAGTATGACAGTGACTATTATGGAGACGATTTACCCTTCTGGACTGAAGTGAGCCTGCCAGCAGGCCAGTCAAAAGGACACTTGGTTGTTCCCTACGCATTGGATACTAACGACATGCGTTTTGCGATGGCGCAAGGATTCAATACGGGAAGTCATTTTTTTGAATATTTGAGGGATGCATTTGATGTGCTGTATGCCGAGGGAGCTGATAAGCCAAAAATGATGTCAATTGGCTTGCATTGCCGGCTTATTGGGCGGCCAGGACGTTTCATGGCGCTGCAGCGATTTCTGGACCATATCGAAAAGCACGACAGAGTTTGGGTGACCCGTCGCATTGATATTGCCCGCCACTGGGCAGATCACCACCCCTTCGTGCCGAATATTCAGCCATGACAAAAAAGTCGCTCGGAGCGTCAGCGCACTATTTCCCTCAGGGTGGCCACCCGCCGAAAACGCAGTTGACGTCAGCTCGGGGGAGTGATTCCATTTGCAGAAACCCACGTGATGAAACATGGGCTATATGTGCTTGAGGGCAAAGCTGTGTTCCTTCTCAATCGCGACTGGGTGGGAGTAGAGGCGGGCGACTGTATGTGGTTAAGGGCTTTTTGCCCATAGGCTTGTTATGCGGGTGAACCGGGGCCATTTCGGTATTTTCTGTATAAAGATATGAATCGGCACATGAACCTAGATGGATTTGGTGGCCGGCGCTGACCTTTGGCGTGAACGTGGTTGGTCTTGGTCGGTGTCCCTATTAGCAAATTAGTGAGGATTGAGAGTATGTACGAAGAGAAGTTCATGGACTACGTGGTGAGTCTCAGTCGTAAAGCCCTTGATTTGCCCGGAACGCAGCCTTTTGGAGCTATAGTGATACGTGCGGGCGAGATTGTTGGTGAAGGAATTAACCAGGAATTGGCTCACAAAGACCCGACTGCTCATGGTGAGGTTGAAGCTATTCGCGATGCCTGTCGGAGACTGGGGACGACTGACTTAAGCGACTGCTCGCTTTACGCAATCGGTGAGCCCTGTCCTATGTGTACGGTCGCTATACGATTGGCCGGTCTTCGTCACGTTTTCTATGGTGCCACACACCAAGATGCGATGAACGCTTATAAGGGTTTGGCTGATACACCCTATGCAGATATCGATGTGGAGTCTTTGAAGGTTGAGGCGAGTCTGCCAACAAGTCAGCGATCAACACCCTACAGTCAGCATAATGCGAAAGTCTGCGCAGAGGTTTATCGCGAGTGGTCTGAGAGCATGCAGAAAAAGTTGGGGATTTCCCGGTGACTCAATACCTGTTGGAGACAAAACGTTGAAATGAATTTGTCTAACTAATCCAAACATTACTAAAGCCACGACGGTAGTGGCCAACTAATCGCCGACACTATTTTAAGCTTTTCTTCCACAACCAGCGGTATATCCGTGCACCCATTTCTCGTTAAATTTTTGCCTACCGTTTTTGGTTCCGCCTGTTTTGCCACTTGTTGGAGCAATACTGCCCCGATTTGATGCATTTTCGAGCAAATCAGTTCCAGCGGGTTGCTCAAGATTAAAAGTTAACTTATTGAATATAAAATAAAAAATAAAGTTGGCCCGACTTGTGTATGTAGTATGGCAATAGCGCATGAAAGCCCCAGCGGCTTATCAAGGTTGGCGTGCCTCCCACTTCAACCGATGTTGTGGTTGCGATATGTCAAAAATGTTTGCGTCATCCCATACTGATCAGAAAACCCACCATCCTGGCGGGTTGCACATATCCGAATTGAAAATTTGGTTTGATACTCCGGCTGGCCCTTTACGTGCCGTGGACAATGTTAGCCTGTCTGTCGAAGAGGGTGAGATTGTTGCGTTGGTCGGCGAGTCTGGGTCGGGCAAAAGTGTGACGGCGCTGGCCGCTCTCCGACTGATCAGTTCACCGCCCGGTCGCTTTGTGTCTGGTTCAGTCACCCTTAACGGCCAAGACATTCTAGCCATGTCTGAGGGTGAGCTGGAGGCAATTCGCGGCACCGCAGCCGCAATGCTGTTCCAGAACCCCCGTGGCAGTCTTGACCCATCGTTCACGATTGAAGAAGCGTTTTTAGAAACGCTGGCTCTGCACCGACCAGAAATGACCAAAGCAGAGTGCTACCGATTCGTAGAGCAGGGATTGCGGGAAGTCGGTTTTGGTGATTGGGAGCGAGTAGCGGCCTCATACCCTCATCAGTTGAGCGGTGGCATGTGCCAGCGGGTTTCTCTTGCGATCACATTTGCTTGTCAGCCGGCATTGTTGATTGCAGACGAGCCAACAACCGCGTTGGATGTTGGTATCCAAGCGAAAGTATTGTTTCTCCTCCGCAAATTGAACCAAGAGCATGGGTTGCCCATTTTATTGATTACTCATGATTTTGGTGTTGTGCGCGCTATTGCTCACCGTGTGGTTGTGATGTATGCCGGGCTTGTCCAAGAGGAAGGTGACGTTCAAGAGGTTTTGAAGAGCCCTCTGCACCCCTATACGAAGGCTTTGATTCGTTCCGTGCCTGATAACGCAAACGATGACGAGGCGCTCTACCAGATCCCGGGAGTTCCACCGAATCTAGTCGATCCTCCCCCTGGGTGCCGTTTCGCTGATCGCTGTGCATACGTCACTGACGTTTGCAGAAATAAGCTACCAGAACTAAAAAAAATCTCGGAAAGCCGAGCGGTAAGGTGCCATCTAGTTGATTCAGAAGGAGGCATTGTATGAGTCGACCTTTGCTTTCTGCGCGCAACATACACCTTAGCTACACAACGACGAGCGGCTTTCTTCGAAGGAAAATTATTGCCAGTACCAAAGCGGTAGACGGCGTAAGTTTTGATGTTTTTCCGGGAGAAACAGTAGGACTCGTTGGTGGGTCCGGTTCGGGAAAATCAACATTGGCCCGAATAGTTTCCAGACTGATTGAGCCGGACCAGGGAGAGGTCTGGTTTGATGGCGAACTTTTGACTGAGGTCAATCCAGACCGAATGCGTCTTTTTCGCCGCGATATTCAAGTCGTTTTCCAAGATCCGCTGCACTCACTCAATCCTCGCCGCACGGTGGGAGACAGCATTGCACGGCCGCTGCTTAATTTTTCAATGCCTAAAAAGGCGGCTCTGGCTAAAGCCGAGAGTCTGATGGAGCTCGTTGGCTTAGATCCAGCTGCAACATCTCGCTACCCCCATGAATTTAGCGGTGGCCAGTGCCAGCGCATCGCGATTGCTCGGGCGCTGGCGCTGGAGCCACGGCTGCTGATTCTCGATGAGCCCGTATCTGCATTAGATGTGTCCGTTCAGGCGCAAATCCTCAATCTCTTAAAAGAGCTTCAAAGCAAACTGGATATTGCGTACCTCTTCGTTTCACATGATTTAGGCATAGTCCGTTATATGTGTGACCGCACGCTAGTCATGTATCGGGGCCAAATTCTGGAAGCTGGGCGAAGCAACGAGATTCACAAACTGCCAGCTCATCCGTTTACAAGAAATTTCCTAGATACGATTTTAACCATGGATGGCGACGAACGCTGGTTGAACGCAGCGACTGCTATTGAAGACGTTGAAGAGGGTCGCATTGACGGAAAAGGTTGCGTATACCATGCCGCCTGCGCGCACCGTCTTCCCCAATGCAAAGAGAAAACGCCTTTACTGAAATCGATTGACGGGGGCAGAAGTGTGGCCTGTCATTTGTACGAGGAGGAGACAGGCTTTTGCCCGTCTGACTTAAACGCGAAGTACGAAGGAGCTACATCATGCAAAAGCAAATCATGAAGAAACTAAAGCGAGGCGCTATCGGGCCGGCTAGTGCGCTTGCGATTGCCATTTCAGCATGTGGTTTGGCAGTTATGCCAGAGCAGGCAATCGCGCAGGCCAGTCCAACCGACACAGTTGTTATAGCTATCGAAGCGAATCTGTCCAGGCTTGATCCGCACGCATCCACTACGTGGAATACGTTCCGTGTAATCATGCACGTGTTCGAAGGCTTCGTTGCCGAAGACTTGACTCGGGATGATGTCACGCAACCGCCTCTTGTACCTGCTTTGGCTGAATCATGGGATATTTCGGATGACGGCCTCACGTACACGTTTAACTTGCGTAAAGGCGTGAAGTTTCATGACGGTACAAACTTCGATGCAGCCGCCGTAAAGTTTAATATGGATCGGATGTTGGACCCTGAGTTTGAGTACTATCAGTCGATTGCCAGCGGACTAATGCGCTGGATGTGGCAGGATCTCGAAAGTTATCGTGTTGTCGATGACTACACCTTTGAAATCAAACTCGAAACACCCAACATTGAATTTCTCCGTCGGCTTGCGATGGGCGGTTCGGGAACACCGAGGTTTATAAGTCCGACATCTATTCGAGAGAATGGTAATGACAGTGTTGAGACCAATCCTGTTGGCACAGGTCCATATCAGTTTGCCAGCCGGTCAATCGGTGAACTTACTGTACTGAAGGGCAATTCAGAATACTGGGACGAAAGCCGAACGCCGACTCTTGAGCGACTGATGTTCAGGCCTATCTCCGAAGTTGCCACGCGGGAGCTCGCATTACGCAGTGGTGAGGTCGACATGATCTCCTCGCCATCTCCGGACTCCGTCGAGCAGCTTGAGGCAGCTGGTCTGGATATCGTAAGCAGTCCTGTCTCCACCATCTACATGATGTGGGTAAACTTTAAAGAAGAGGCTCTGAGTGATGTCCGGGTGAGGCGCGCCGTCTGTATGGCGTTGGACCGCGATGGCATGGCTGAATTTCACCGCAATGGGTACGCCAGACCTGCCACGGGAATTCTTAACTATGGCGGTCCGGGATATGACCCTGACTTCAAAGACTGTGAATACAATCCCGAGGGTGCAAAGGCACTGCTGGCAGAAGCGGGCTATCCCGATGGGTTTAAAACCCGGCTTGACTGGACGATGGGAGGCGGTGGCGACGTGAACACCGTCGGTGATGCTGAATGGATTCAGCGTGATCTGGCTAAAATTGGTATTGATGCTTCCATAGAGGTGTTTGATAACGGCACATACTGGGACATGCTTGGTGGGGGCATTCGTGAGGGAACCGGTTTCATGTCGGTATCCTGGGGTGAGACCAGTTTCTTTTGGCTGGATCAGGTCATTGCGAGTGCTGCCACCCCACCAAATGGGTTTAACGCCGGCTACTACAACAATCCTGAAATCGACCAACTGCTTGCCGCCGCGCGGTCGTCAGCTTCCGAAAGTGAAATGCTCGGGCATCTGGAGACTCTACAACAGACAATTGCTGATGATATGGCTTTTATTCCTTATTATACGCCGATTGCGATTTACGCAATGCAACCCAATATTTCCGGGTTCGTCCTTGCGCCCCAACATTGGCATGACTACACCGGCCTCACGAAAAACTGAGACATTGACCTGACCAAAGAACCGCCGACTCACCGCTCAGATATTTTTAGGACGGTGAGTTGGCAAAGTTGGAGTTTGTGTAATGCCTCATTTTGTTGTGATGCGGTTACTGCAGATGATCCCTGTAATGTTAGGAGTCAGTTTTGTTGTTTTTATTTCTGTTTATCTCGTACCGGGAGATGTTGCTCGAACGGTTTTAGGTAATCAAGCTTCAGATGTGGCGGTGCAAGCACTTCGAGAAGATCTGGGTCTTAATCGTCCATTACTTGTCCAATACGGTATCTGGCTGTGGAATTTACTGCAGTTCGATCTTGGTTACTCGATATCTCAGCGTGTTGAGGTAGCGTCTTTACTCGGTGATAAAATTGTAAACTCCTTTATCCTGATGGGATTTAGTCTGTTTCTTGTTGTCGCTGTGAGTTTTTTGTTGTCAGTCTTTTCTGCAACTCATTTTCGCAGTTTGGGGGATCGGCTAACCATTTTTGGAACGCTTTTGTTGGCGTCCGCACCGACGTTTTGGCTTGGTATTCTGCTGTTGTATGTATTCAGCGTTAAATTCCCACTTTTCCCAACTTCCGGTATGTACAACTTCTACGATCCGGGCGGATTTTGGCAGTTAGTGCACCATGCAACATTGCCTGCTATTGCAACGGCGGCATCGTCCATTGCAATAGTCACAAGGGTTTCGCGATCTGCAATGATTGATGTGACGAACAAGACTTATATGACGGCGCTTCGCTCTCGAGGCATTCGGCGCAGACGGCTGAGCTATGTACATATGGTACGAAATGCATTGCCTTCCTTTGTGAATATCAGTGGCCTCCAGGTCGGTTATCTTTTCGGCAGCGCTATTTTCAGCGAAATTATTTTTAATTGGCCAGGTATTGGACTTCAGCTTTACAACGCCATTTTGCAGAGAGACGTTCCAATGATTCAGGGGTGCTCAATGGTTATTGCCCTTACTTTCGTTATTAGCAATTTTCTCGCGGACTACATAGTGAGGGCACTCGATGCATCCAAACGCTGAAATGACTGGTACACATCGTCGTGCGAAAAAACCACGCTCGAGTATTTTCTTCATCTGGCGCGGCATTCTTGCTGATCGCTATGCAATGTGTGGTGCATTGATCCTAGTATCGGTCATGATAGCGGCGGTTTTCGCCCCCTGGCTTGCGCCGTTTGACCCTACAGTCAGCTTTCCGAGACTAAGATTGGAGGGTTTAGGTACACCAGACCATATTTTGGGCCTTGATCATCAAGGGCGGGATATGCTCTCTCGGTTGATATGGGGTGGACGGACAACTCTGTTTGCCGGTATCACGCCAGTTTTGCTGAGTGCTCTGTGCGCAATACCCCTGGGGTTGGTGGCTGCTTGGAACGACCGGCTGGGGTCGGTCATCATGCGGGTAATGGATGTTCTGTTTGCCTTCCCGATGGTTCTGCTTGCCATCATGCTTGCTGCATTTATGGGCCCGGGAATGTTGAATATGATCATTGCGCTGACCATCGTGCTCTTACCTTACAACACACGGGTTGTTTATGTGGCTGCTCAGCAGGAGCGGAATAGTAGCTACATAGAAGCCGCCATCGCTGCCGCTACGCCTACACCGAAAATTCTTTTTGTTGAGATGCTTCCCAATGTTGTTGCAGCGTCGATCGTGTACAGCACCACTATTGTCGGAAACATCATCATCACTGCGGCGGGCCTGAGTTTTCTGGGTTTGGGTGTTCAGGCGCCCACCGCTGAATGGGGAATTATCACGAGTGATGGTCGTCAGTATCTTTTCAATGCCGCCCACATATCGCTATTACCCGGCATCGCAATCATGGCGGTAGTGATCGCTTTTAATCTTTTGGGGGACACCCTCAGAGATGCTCTCGATCCCAAAACCCGGCTGGGGTTGACTAGCAGGAAATAGTTCCGTCAATACTTACAACAGGAAACCTGTAAACATGGATATCATCATTCGTAATGCCCGAATTCTGACGATGGATCAAAACGACACTGAATACGAGCGTGCTGACGTTTTGATCGCTAACGGTATTATTGAAAAGATCGGCCCAGATGTGGCCGCTAGCGTTGAACCAGGTAACGCTCGCATTATTGACGGTGAGGGCAAACTAGTGATGCCAGGGCTCATCAATGCGCATTTTCACTCTCCGGTGAATTTCCTGAAAGGTGCACTTGTCGATGCGCCGCTCGAGCTCTACATGCTTTACGAGGTGCCGCCTCTTCAGTGTAAAACAGTGGACAGTGAGTTTGCATATGCTAGGACAATGTTGGGGGCGGTTGAACTTTTAAAACAGGGCGTTACCACTAATCACGATGACTGCTTCTTCGTCCCAGTACCTACTGATGAAGAAGTAAATGCCGTTATGAATGCCTATACTGATGCAGGCATACGCGCATCGGTAACCCTTTGTCAGGTTAATGTCAGGGAATATGAGAAATACCCCTTCCTGTATGAGCTGCTGCCGGACGATATTCGCAGTGAGATGGAAAATGTGCCACTGCTATCTACGGAGGAGCTGGTTGGCCACTACGAAACCTTCATTAATCGTTGGCATGGCACTGCCGATAACCGTATACGCTGTTCCATCTCGTGCTCAGCGCCACAAAGAGTGACCCCCGATTGCCTGCGTGCACTTGATGATTTAAGCAGAAAGTACGATATCCCATATAAGATGCACATTCTTGAAACCAAGTTACAGAGGGTGCTGGGGCAGGAAAAATACGGCAAATCCTTCATACAGTATGTGAAGGACGAGGGTGTGCTGACTGATCGGTCGGTTGTGATTCATTCGGTGTGGGTTGATGATGATGATATTGCGGCTATGGCGGAATCGGGTTGTTCTGTCATCCACAACCCTATTTCCAATTTGAAAATTGGCAGTGGCGTGATGCCTTTCCGCCGCTTGAAAGAGGCGGGCATCAATATTGCGCTGGGAATCGATGAGGTCCCCGTTGATGATGGGTGTAATCTTTGGACTGTGGGCAAGACCGCCGGACTGGTCCATAAAATTGCCGATCCCGAGTATCGCAACTGGCCCCATGAAGACGAAATTCTGGATATGCTGACTCGTGGCGGTGCGCGATCAATGGGGTTGCAGGATCAAGTCGGGATGCTCGCCGAGGGCTACCGCGCAGACATGTTGCTGATTGATCTGGATACCCTGCCGTTCACGCCATTGCATAATCTGAAACGTGCGCTGGTGTTCTGTGAGAACGGAGGGTCTCTGAGAATGACAATCGTGGATGGTCGTATTGTGGTGGAAGACGGTGAGGTACTAAATGTTGATGAGGCTGCGCTTCGAGCGCAGATTCGTGGCTACGCCAGCCGACTAAAAACCGAGCTTGAGCAAATGACTGTTTCAGCCGACCGCCTTGCGCCCTACTACCGCGAAATGTACCTAAAAGCGGTCAGCTGTGATGTTGGAATGAATCGCTGGGCCGGGCCGATGATGCCTTGAGTGCCTGAAGAAACACCTCAGCTGGCTTTCGACTGACTTGGCGTTGGATTTGCTAGCGATGAAACCTTCGCGAGCCTCTTCGCCACTGAAGTGGACTTTACGGATACCAACTCTAAATCCCGCTGGGGCGAGTCATGGCGCGGTGGTTACAGCGGCCTCGAGGTTTTCCGGGGAATTACACCGGTGTCTTGGCCCAAGGCAACCCTTCGTGCTCGGGGGAAATTCCCGAGTACCTTCTTCGCTAACGCGCAGACCAGCAGAGCTGTTCACCTTCCAGGGTTTCCACCGGCTCCAAAATAGGTATTTTGATGGAGCCGTTGGTTAGGAAATATTCGCTCTATCTACGATTAGATCCCGCTATCAAAAACCTTGCGGTGCGAGCTTCTGCCCTGGTGGGCTCGAAAACTTCGTGCGATTTCGTTGTTTGCCCGCTTTTTAGCGCACTATATTTAAGCTTATGGGTAAGCGGCGGTACTGTTTGAGTTGGAAGTTGTTGTGTCCAACGGGAGTTTCCGAATTCAGAGCAGGGGTCATAATTAGAGGGGTAAGAAAAAGCGGTTTAAATTTGTGGACACACCATGGACACAGCCAATAAAAAAAGCCCTACGCTTTCACGTAAGGCCTTGAAAAATATGGCGCGCCTGACAGGATTAGAACCTGTGACCACTGCCTTCGGAGAGCGCGAATTTTATACGGTAAGAAAAATGTCAGTTGGCATAAAGTGTGTTTTCCAACATGTTTTACGCCACTCCCGGGCACAGGGTTTGTCAGTGCGCTTGATAGCTAGCTGCGTTCAGCCACCCAAGTAAGGCCGTGCGTATTCAAATATTTGCCCTCT
>Ga0307978_1003760_pt1 | contig 10278 bp, 16 predicted proteins | sample OrgLakmetage1056_FD_203151 | JGI IMG/M metagenome (GOLD analysis project Ga0307978, IMG submission 203151) | Saline water microbial communities from Organic Lake, Antarctica - #1056 | ecosystem: Environmental > Aquatic > Non-marine Saline and Alkaline > Saline | place: Antarctica: Organic Lake...
ACGCAAGCCTCAAGCTCGAGGCGCTCTGCTGAGGAAAGAAAGCCGGGGCGGATCATGGGCATAGATGAATCGTTCTAAATCCAGCCGTCAAGACATCAAATTCGGCTTCTGCAGGACTCGGAGTATACTTATAAAAGTAAAATATTAATACCATGTTCACACTTTAAAACTTAACAGGAATCTTATGAAAAAAACCACATTAAAATTTTTGAAACCGTTTTGTGATGGCCTTCTTGTCAATTCCGCCAACGACTTTTATGTTGCTCAAACATCTGTCGTTATAAACGCAAGTGACATTGACATATCGATCAATGGAAGCACATGCGCGCCCTGGACTTCCGTTGTTTGTGAAAATGTCACGATTAGTGGTCATCAGCTCATAGTCATCCCTATAAATCACGATTCACCCGAGCTTTCGAAATACATTCATGCAGAAAAGGTGAGCCAAGACTGGCAAAACGTTTACGATGTATTTGGTATTGAAAGTCTCAAGAATGTGCCGTTGTGGAGATCTAAAAAAGACTATTCTATTCCAGGCGTAGAATTAAACCTTTGGTATGCGCCAGAAGGTACAAATTGTGGGATACATAATACACATGATTTTTTGGAGCTACATACTCAGGTCCATGGCCTAGGTATCATGCAGAAATTCACCGGAGAAGGCTACGAAACTCTTTATCAAAACGTGTTTATGCCGCTGGGGCTTACTCACGAGCCCTTCTGTGATGAGGGGTTAGTCTACCCATGGCACCAATATAAATGCGTCACAGATTGCATCTGGCTGGCTATAGAGTTTCATGACTTAGAAAAGATGCCGTCCTCTTTGAAATTCTCTACACTATAGACATAGTGTCGCCACCCTTACCGCTCGATCCCATGCCCTCGGTCGCGGTGGGCATCCCGCTCGATCTCCTGCTGGCGCTCCAGCTCCTTCACCCGTTCCTGTTCTTGCGCAATCTCCTGCGCGGTGTGCCGTTCCTCGGCCTCACGGCCCTCGCGCAACGCTGCTGCACGATCCGCCAAACCCTCACGATCAATGCCCTCTGCCGCCTCGCGCAGACGTGCCGCCAAATCCTGCGAAGCCTGCGGTGCTTCCCGCTCAGGCGCATCGACGTCCTGTTCTTTTTCACGGCCCTGCCGCGCCTGCCATGCGTCCCGCAATCGCGTGGCAAGGTCGGGTTCTTCCTCTCGGCCGTCACGCCCGCCCGCAAGCGCCAGCTCGGACTGCCCTGACCCTAAACGATCCATGACGCGCTCTGCTGCACGGTCCAGCCACTCGCGGACCTGTCCGGTCAGCTCATGCACCACCTGTCGGACCTCGGCGGCACGGTCCTTGACCTCGTGCCAGACGCGCACGGCGGCAACCTCAATGCCGCGCTCCTTGAGCTGCCACGCCCCAAGGGACAACTGCGGCAGGGGTGGGCGGTCCAGCGACATGGCCCGCACAGTTTCGTGCAGCTCCGCGCCCTCGTCGCCGCGCTCCCGCGCCGCCGAGGCCCGCTCAAGCGCCTCGTCGCGCTGCGCCACCAGCGTCCGGTGATCCACGCGGTCCTCGATGCCGGCCCGCTCTAGGGCGGCGTTGCTGTCTCGCGCCCACGCCTCGCGCCAGCCCTCAAGAACCTCGACCTTGTTCCAGTCGCGGTTCTTGGTGGTGAAGCCCTCGGCGTCTATCTCGCGGGTGGTCAGCAGGATGTGGGCATGATGGTTGCGCTCGTCGCCCTCGCGTCCCGGCGCGTGCAGGGCGATGTCAGCCACCATGCCACGGTCGACGAACTGCGCCTGTGCGTAGTCGCGGACCAGGGCGACACGCTGCGCATGGGTCAGCTCGTCGGGCAGGGCCACGCGCACCTCGCGGGCGACCTGGCTGTTCTTGCGGGTCTCGGATTCCTCGACGCGGTTCCACAGCTCGGATCGGTCACGGACCCAATCCGGCGCGTGATCCGGTGCGAGGATTTCGGTGTGATCGACACCGCCCCGCGCCGCATAATCGAAGGTAAGCCCGGTGCGGCGGTCGGTAATCCGCTCGGCCACACGATAGGCGGAAGCCGCAGTGGCGCTGCGGCCCTGAGAGCGGGAAATCATCGTTGCGCGTAAATGATAAATTGCCATTCAGGTGCTGCACTTTGCTTAGGGGTTAAGGGGAAACGCCAGTCTCCCCTACCCACACAAACGCGCAGCGTTTGTATAAGTGGGCACTTCGTGTCTTGCTCTCTACATCTTCCGTAGCGTAAAAACAACTCAAGATAGTAATAGCGGAGATCAGAATGGCGCGGACAATAGATCAGCAGATCGCAACAACACAGGCAAAACTGGCCCGCCTTAAAACGCGAGCCAAAGCCAGTGAGGCCCGCCGGAAAATCATCGTCGGGGCCATCGTGACCAATGCCGCTTTGAAAGACCCCAAGATTGCGCGATGGATGGCCGCAACCCTGCGCAAGAACGCCACCCGTGACGTCGATCAGAAAGAGCTGGTCGGTCTACTGGAAGAACTGGACCAAGCAGCGGCAAAGGCGGACCCGGCATGAGCAAGGATCCGTTTCAGGAACTGGTCGATGAGCTGACGGCCCTTCGTCGCAGCATCGAGCATATTGCCCGCACCAGTCTCGACAAGGACGAGGCCAAAAAGCTGAACCAGATCGTGACGGCAGCAGTCTTGAAGATGGCAAAGGCTGCGGAGGATGCACCGGGAGAAATTCAGGGTGCTCTGGAAGCGGACCGCGACCAGATGGCCCGCAGCGCCACACAAGCCGCAACAAGGGCCGCTGAGAGCGCCATGGCCGGAATCCGGCATGACCTCGACAATGAACGCGCAACGCTCTCACAGGCCGCCGGAGAGGCTCGTAGGGAGGCATGGCGCTGGTTTGGCGGGTTCTGGGTGTGGTTGGTCGCTATGCTCGCCACAGGGGCAGTTATTGGGATGCTGGCGATGGCTTTGATACAAGGCCGAGGCGATGCCCGCGAGTTCGGGCAATATCCGGGTGTTTACTGCGGTCCGGCGGGCGGGCAAAGGATGGAAACCGATACATGGATTTACTGCGCTGTGCCGATCAGGGCAAAAACACCGGACTAACCATACGCGGCGATCAGAGATTGAGGGTTGCGTCCTGCCGCTGATGCAGCAAACGGATCACCTCGATCTGGTCGCCACGGTCGCGGAAATAAATTATATGCGATCCGACCGGGCATTTCAGATAATCGGGACGGATATCGACGTCTCGGCCCCTTTTGGTGCCAGAGGCCAACCCCTTGAACGTCGCAACCAAATCGCGTTGATAGCTGTCAGCCTGCGCAAGTGACCAGTTCTGAAACGTGTAGAACCAGATTTCTTCAAGGTCGATTTCTGCCAATGGTGAAAGCGTGTAGGATTTATCCTGCATGTTTAGCAGCATGCTTCGCGTGCATACGGCTCAAAAATGCCTCACTGTCGAAAGGCCGCGGTGTCCCTGATTGTTCCCCAGCAATCAACGCATCCTGTAAAGCGAGAACTTTGGTTTCGTGTTCTTCGAGAAGTCTCAGCCCCGCCCGCACAACATCACTGGCAGACCCATAACGGCCAGTTTGCACTTGCTCACTAATGAATCCTGAAAAATGAGTTCCAAGGGTTACTGACGTGTTCCGTGGCATATCGACAATCCTTTATCTAAGCATACCCAGTATGTACCATTAAGTATTACACTGCAATCCTGTCGTTTAGGTCAAATCTTCCTAGTGTTTACAATGTTACCTACGGAGTAGTGTTACGGATTTGTAAGTTATTGATAATAATCACTCCAAACCACCTTTCGGTTCCGAAAGGGCCAAACTTTGGTTCCGAAAGGGCCAAACTTTGGTTCCGAAAAGGCCACAGGCTTCACAATGAAATTGGGTTCCTGATCGGCCAAAGTTTGCTCGCACGTTGACGGATTGCACTGCGGTTCCTGATCGGCCAAATTTCAGCCATGATAGCAACATGAGTCTTTTACCCGAACGCCACCCTAACCTTGATCTCTTCGTACTCGACATCGCAGATGCGGTGCCGAAAGATGATCTGGCGTCGATGGAACACCCGTTGTTCTCGCTCGCTACAAAACCGGACATGCGGCATCTCGAATATAGGCAGGGGGACAACGTCCTCAAAATACGTCCATCCCCGCTGGGCCTTCCCACCATCTTCGACAAAGACATTCTGATATTTGTCATCAGCCAGCTCATGGCCCGAAAAAATAAGGGGCAGGAGATCGGGGACACGGTTCGGTTTTCCATGCGCGAAATGTGCATCGCCATAAACCGCCCTATCGGCGGAGATCACTATAAGCGGATCGAAAACGCCATAGACCGTCTACAAGGCACACAATTTGTCACCAATGTCAGGACAGGCAAAGAAACCGAGCGCCGCACCTTCTCGATGATTGACGAAGGCGGCATGGTCAAAAACGAGGCTTTCACCCGCAACGATTATTGCGAGATCAAAATTTCGCGGTGGCTCATGCGGGCAATCGAAGCCAATGAAGTTGTCTCGATAAGCCGCGACTATTTCCGGCTACGCCGACCACTCGAACGGCGGCTCTACGAAATCGCGCGGAAGTTTTGTGGGAACAAAAGCAAGTGGCAGATTGGCCTTGCGAACCTGCAAGATAGAACGGGCAGCAACGCCCCCCTAAAGCGCTTCCGCCTCAACCTTCGAGAAATCATCAAAGCGGACGTAACACCCTTCTACAGCTTTGAACTAACCTCGGACGATTTGGTAGTCGTTAGACCCCGCAAAACACACCCCCCCGCCCTATCCCCTTCAATCAGAATACCCGATTGGGCAGATGAAAAAGGTCGCGAAATTGCGCGTGCAAAGGGCTGGGATTACCATGCTCTACAAAGCAAATGGTTGGCATATGCTAATGAAGAAGCCGCCAATGGAAATGCGCCGAAAAATGCGGGTGCGGCTTTTGTCGGCTATTGTAAGAAACAGGAAAAACTTCGCTAAGCTGGGCGCCTAGATTCCCCCCTACCCCTTCAGCAACCCAAAAAACCGTCTGGGCGGCTCTGCCGTATGTTGCGGGCGTTGGTCCGTGATTGCCGCCAGTGCCTGCCTGTGATCGGCGCTCTGGCGTTCGATCTGCCCGCGCAAGCTCTCGATCTGCTCGCTTGCCTGTTCCCTTTCACGCTCTCGTTCAAGGTTGGCATCCTCGATCTTCTCACGAAGCATCTTAACTTCGACCTCCAAAGCACTGTTTTGGTTGTTTTTTGATGGTTCTGCGTGAGGGGTAGGTTTCGGTTCTGTCTGTTCGGTAGAACCAGTTCTAGGGAACACCCTAAAAAGTTCCGATGTTTCGATTTCCCAATGCCCTTTTTCGTTCTTTTCTGCGCTCATGCGCCCTGAATTTAAAGCCTGCAGGAGTGTAGACTTAGCAACGCCCGCCTCTTTAGCCGCCTTGTTCAGAGATAGTTTTACCATAGTTTTTCCTGCCTATTATCGATGGTCGGGTTTGGTTCTGCATGTTCGGTAGAACCAGTTTACATGGAAACCGCCCCAGCAGGGAAGGGAAGTGCCAAAAAGGAGAATTTTGAGGATCAAGCACTTCCAAGTGCAATGCTTTTTGCAACCATCATGTCGATATTAGAGGAGGTTCTTTTATCAAAAAATGCCCACCCAGTTACCAAGGCGGGCATCAAAGTATCTTTTCATGTATTTATCCAGCGAAGAACCAAGCCGCCACAATTAGAAAGCCAATAACACCGATGATACCGCCAATAATCTCGCTAGGGTCGGTATATTGGCTCTTGGCCTCCCAATCTTTAGTTTCTTGTTCTTGGCGTTGCAGGTCGGCTCGAAGTTGACCTTCGCGCTTCTTGCTTCCATACATGTTGGCCTCAGCCTTCTTGGCTGCGGCTTGCTTTCGAAGACTCTCGGCGGATGCCATTTTCGTTTCTCCTAAGCTATCGGTAGGCCAGTTATAGAAGCAACAATTGCCCCTACAGCTACCCGGCCTACGCTGCCTGCAACTGCACTTGCCACTTCACAGCCGCAGTCACCTTTTGCTTCCACCGCATTAGCCTGTTTCTCAAGCTCGTAAGCAGTGTTCTGCGCATTGCAGATCAGTTTATCATAATCGGCCATATGTACCTCCTATGGTTAGCCGTTACTGTTGACCGCGTACTTGCCGACTTCACTCATGTAAGTTAAATCTGAAGTACGCCGCGACTGAAGGCATTGACGCAATCTGTTCCTTCAGCCGCTATCGCACGGGTTGAGGGCTAAATACCTCAACCCACTACGACGGTGCCCTAAAAAATGGACACTGTGCCACCGGTGGCGACGGCAAGACCCACACCGATGACGGTTCGAGCGATGCCACAACCACAACTGGTGGACTTATCTGTTTCTGTCTTTTTAGTCATTTTTTACTCCCTGTGGTGATGAGCTACACATTGTGTGTTGCCCTCGCTTAAAATAGATAGACCTTTTTGTTTGGCCCAAGAGTCTAAGAAAAGTCTAAATGAGCTATAATCCGATAGAAGCAGGAGCACGCCTCAAAAAAATCTGTGATTTATTGGGGTTTTCGCGAAACGTACTGTCCGAAAGGCTGGGTGTAAGTCGTGCAACAGTATACAATTATTTCAATCGCTTAGATCACAATAAGGCGTTGCGCATCTCCAGATCACTGGGGCTTCCAGTAGAAGTTTTTTATTCTGACAACCCATTGGTAACATTGAATGATATTGGTATTTTTCAAAATGAAATGGAACGGCGGCGAAGCGGGCGGCGGGTAGCAATATTTGACGGCACCAACACTGGCCTTCTGACGTCATTTATACAAGCAAACGAAGGCTTTATCTCAGAGCACTGCAAAGTTCATCTCTCTGGCCAGCAGGGAGAAATGCTTTTCCCAAATAGCATCCAGTCCGAACAGGATGGATACCGGAGAACTATATTGATCGACGAACGTTTGTCCGTTGGCGGAGAGAATGCTGCGATTGAGGATGTTCGACTGAAAGAGGTCACTATCGAAGTTCAAGAAAGTGGATTGGATAAAATTCACAGCCTTCGATTTCCGTTTCTTGTCGGAGGTTCTGTGGATTTTTCCCTTCGTCACGCGGTCGCTTTGGCTGATCTAGCAAGCCCAATGGAGGCTGTGGCATGTTGCTCGATCATGCCTAATTCTGGCACCTTGAAGCTATTGCTAGATATTTTGAGAGACTTTGAAAGTGATTTGCAAGTTTCTGCAACGTGTTTTGATAACTTAAAGAGATTTAGAAGCTTTTTCAGCCTTAACCCTAATGATGGAAATAGCGCCTTCATAAGATGTACGAAATATATCGATAAACACTTTGACGAGGAGGACAGGTTTGTTTCTATATCTTATGCAGTAGAAGCAATCCCATTCTGTGTTGTCGCCTTCAAGGACGTTTCAGACAAGCCCATACTTTACTTGAGAGCGCTTGAGGGCAGGGCCAATACTTTACGGTTTGGGGATGATATAAAGTTAGCAATACACTCCGCTATAGCGGCTCTATGATATCTAAAAGATATGATTCAAATAATTGATATTATACCGCCGCTACTACAAAACCCGAAATTTCTCATGCGTTATGATGCGGAAGTTGTCTGACACCTGGCTTCGGAAAGATTTCCACTCATTTGGGATGGTTTCCCGGAAGAACTTCAGGATCGCATTCGCGAACTGTTTTTGGGTGGGGTAATGTCGGTTGTGGGTCACCTGCTGGTGCATGACGGCCCATAGTCGTTCAATAGGATTAAGGTGCGGACAATAGGGCGGCAGCTGGATCAGGTGGACCCTGCACTCGGACCTTGCGAGAAACGCCCGTAAGCGATGCGAGGTCCCCATGGTATCGGAACAGTCTTTGATGTGAGATTCTAGCCTCCAGAGATTTTGGAGGGGTTGTTATGCTTGATAATGTTGGTGGTGGCGGTGTTCGCAAGAAGAGCGTGCGCCGTTCTGCGGCGGAACGGGCCGAGATTGTGGCTGAGAGTTATGAGCCTGGTGCGACAGTCGCGATGGTGGCACGGCGACATGGGATTGTAGCATCGCAGCTCTCGACTTGGCGCACGGATGCAAAGCGCAAGGCAGAAGCTGACGACAGACCTACGTTTGCCGATTTATCCGTGATGGCTGATGCGTTGCCCACAGCGTTTGACGGTATTGAGGTTGTTGTTGGCCCTGTGTCCGTCCGCCTGCCCAAGAACACGACGCCCAAGCGGGTTGCTGATATCGCACAGCGTTTGGCGCGGATCTGATGATTTATCCCAGCCAAGCGGTTCGGATCGTGATCGCGACCAAACCAGTAGATTTCCGCAAGGGTCACGATGGCTTGGCGGCTTTGGCCGAACGGGAACTGGGTCTTGATCCCCATTCTGGCATCATCGTTGTGTTCCGCGCCAAACGCGGTGACCGGATCAAGGTGCTGCTCTGGGACGGGTCTGGCCTTGTGCTGTGCTACAAGCGGCTGGAACAGGGCAAGTTCGCCTGGCCGAAGGTTCAGGACGGAATAATGCGCCTGACGAAAGCGCAGTTTGAGGCCTTGTTTGAGGCCTTGGACTGGCGACGCATCATGGCGCGGCGGACCCGCAAACCGGGTGCGACAGAGTGAATCACGGCCTCAAATACATTGCCAAATGCCGTGCAAACACAGGGCCTTTCTGATAGATATTGCCCATGTTTGACGCCCTCAAAAACCTTGATCTGGATGCCCTTCCTGCCGATGTTCGGGCAGCCGTTTTGGTGGCGCAGAAAGAAGTATTTGAACTGGTAGCGCAAAACGCGGGCTTGGTGCGCAAGGCGATAGAACTGACGGAAAGCAATGCGGCCCTAGCTATGCAGAAAGCCGAACTTGAGGCACTGAACGCGCGACTGGAGCATTTTGTCAAAGAACTGAACCAGGTGATCTATGGCGCGCGCAGTGAGAAACTGACGGAAGACGAGCGCCAGCTGGCGTTTGAGGATATTGAGGTCGCTCAGTCAGAGGCTGAAGAGCAGTCTGACGTCATCGAGATGACCACGCCGCGCAAAAAGCGCAAGCCCGCGCAGCGTAACCTCGGCAATCTGCCAGATCACCTTGAACGCATCGAACAGATTATTGAGCCCGACAGCATTACCTGTCCCTGCGGGTGTGGCGACATGGTGCGTATCGGCGAAGATCGCACAGAGCGGTTGGAGATTATCCCTGCCCAACCAAAGGTAATCGTCACGGTCCGTCCCAAGTACGCCTGCCCGAACAAGCAGGGCGGTGTTGTCCAAGCCTTGGCCCCTGTGCATTTGATCGAAGGTGGTTTGCCCACGGAAGGCACACTGGCCCATGTCAGCGTGTCCAAATACGCGGATCACTGCCCACTGTTCCGTCAATCCCAAATATACGCAAGATCAGGTCTCAACATTGACCGCTCCACGCTGGCCAACTGGATGGGCAAGGTCTCCTTCCATCTCGCCCCAGTGGTGGATCACATGTTCAAAGATCTCAAATCATCGAGCAAGCTGTTTGCAGATGAGACGCGCTGTCCGGTGCTTGATCCGGGGCGGGGTAAGACCAAAACAGGTTATCTCTGGGCTATCGCCCGCGATGAGCGCCCCTTTAGTGGCACAGCGCCGCCCGGTGTGGTGTTCTGCTATGCGGATGGACGCGGCGGCAAGCACGCAACAGAGTTTTTGACGGGCTTCAGCGGCACGCTCCAGGTTGACGGCTATACGGGGTATAACGCTCTGACCAAGCCGGGGCGCAATTCTGGCCCCGTCAAACTGGCGTATTGCTGGGCGCACGCGCGGCGTAAACTCAAAGAAGTGCATGACCGAGATGGATCCCCCATTGCAAAAGAAGGGCTTAAGCGCATCTCCAAATTCTACAAAATTGAGGAAGCGATTAATGGCCAATCGGCTGAGCAGCGCAAGGCCGCGCGGCAGGAACAAACCAAGCCGCTGTTGGAGGACTTCGAGGTCTGGCTAAAAACGGCCCGCGCCCGCATCTCCGCAAAGTCACGTCTTGGAGAAAAGCTCAGCTACATTGCCAAATACATGGGCGGCCTGAAGCTGTTCCTTGACGACGGCTCCGTCGAAATGGACAGCAACATCGTGGAACGCGCGATCCGCCCTATAGCCCTCAACCGCAAAAACGCGCTGTTCGCGGGACATGACGAGGGCGGCAGAACTTGGGCGCGCATTGCGTCTCTGGGGTCTACTCCGGTAGGGGGCAGGATAGTACGCTAAGGAGTTTCTTTAGCTCTGAGGCGCTCTAAAGTTCGGTAAACGGTTGGCCTGGAAACCGCGAACACTTCGGCGAGGTCGCTGATCGAAT
>Ga0307978_1003762_pt1 | contig 10275 bp, 8 predicted proteins | sample OrgLakmetage1056_FD_203151 | JGI IMG/M metagenome (GOLD analysis project Ga0307978, IMG submission 203151) | Saline water microbial communities from Organic Lake, Antarctica - #1056 | ecosystem: Environmental > Aquatic > Non-marine Saline and Alkaline > Saline | place: Antarctica: Organic Lake...
AAATAAGTCATGTAAACACTTCAACTCCACATGTGCGTGATTAAAACGCGACTTCTATTCCAGGTGTGTGCGTCTTGGAGGTCCTCCTCGTCGACCGGCGTCTCGTGTGTCGACTCCTCTTGCGGCCAACAGCCGCGAAGTCTTTCCTCTCGCCCTCACCGACGCGATCTGCGTGCGTGTACTCCGTGCTCCGTGCGTAGATACTGCCACTAGTAACAGCAAGAGCAAGAACAACGACAACAGCAGCGACCAGGATGGCTCTTCTTCCTCAAGAGCGCTCCAAGGATTCGACCGAACTCCGGCCGCCATTCTGTCCCTTGAATTGCTGGACGAAAGTGCCTCTTCAGAACCAACTCCCATTGGCAGTAGCTGCACCTACAGCAATGATGACACGAGAAGTCTCTCAATTGGCCAGCGTGACAAGAAGAGTGCACTGACCGATGGTGATAAGGTTTCTGATGGTAACAATCGCCCTCGTTCCACGGTACGAGTAGTGGTAGGCGATGGGCTGGGGCGAGTGCGTGTGTGGACCCTCCGACTTCCTCGCGACCGTCAGAAAAAGCAAGTTCTTCCCACGCCAGAAAGTAATGTGGAAGACACTGACGAAAGCAGTTTTGACAGCAGTGACAATACTGGCAACAACAACGATGACGAGCAAAGCGAGCACGGCGAAGGTCAGTTCCCGAGTGATTTCGAGGACCCAGCGGCTGAGGAAGCGAGGTGGCGAGACGAAGCTTGCTGGGGTGTGGGGCGGGACGCTACCCTTGCAGAACTTACAGAAGCTGCTGCGGACCAGGAGGCAGCTGCTCCTGCTTCGAACGGTGGAGCAGCCATCACGGCTACGGCTGCTCGAGCATGCGCGCTCTCAGCAGAGAAACTAGCACGCGATGCCGAAGCGAGGCGAGGTGCTGGTACACCCTGGGAGGTTGCGAATTATGCTCCGTGCAGCATCAAAGCAGCCGTGCCGCTGTTGAACCCCCTTGATCAGAGCAACCGTCGCCAATTGAGACCGTACAGACAAGCGCTGACCGCTAAAGCAACGACCGAATCAGCAACCCCTCCACCACCGGAGCCCTTGCTGCCCTCACTGCTGATGGGCTTGTCCGTGCCCTTTCAGAGTTCGTTGCTCAATTTGAGCACCCTCCAGGGAGCGCCTCTGCTCTACCCGCTCGTACGCGCGGGGTTGTCAGAAGCTGACGCGATGCTGGCTGCGGTGCGCAAGGTGGAAGCAGCCAAAGCCGCTCTTGTTGAAGCAAAGGATGGTGACGATGTTCCTCGTGAAGACTTTGACGTTCTAGCAGATGGTCAAAGAGAAGCTGCGAACCTAGACGGAGCTGATGGAAAAGCTCAAGACGAAGGTGAAGGAGCTCATGTTCGCCGCAGCTCAATCGATTCAGCGGAGAACAACACGCTAGCCTCGTCGATTTCGTCGTCAGCATCCACGGCAGAGGACGAGAATAACAGCGCTGCTCTGTCAGGTGCTGGGCCTGTAACGACGATGACGAGAACTCCGGTGGAAGGTGCCGATTGGTCTCCGATGGGATTTTGGTTGACCAAGCCTGCACCAGTCTTGAGGGAACCGAAGCCGCCAGCGCCGGAAGTGGAAGAAGCCGCGCGCGCCGCGCTAGCAGCAGCTGCTGCTGCTGCTGCAGGTGCTACCAAAACAGCGACTTCTGCTGCTGCTGCAGGTTCTCAGGGTCAACATACCGGCGAGCTCAATGATAGCAAAGTGGATTCGCAGCAGCCGCCGCTGGAAAAGGAAGTGGCGTATCACTCGACCGCGTGGCTTGGCGCCCACGATGGTGGCTTGGTTTGCGTGGAAGGTGAAGCTACTTTGAGTTATGCGTTGCGTCAGCGTGAAGCCTACTACTACAGGCCCCATGGCCGCCTCCAGCTGCCTAAGAAGCCACCGCGGCTGATCACAGGCGGCGCTGATTGGGCTATTCACGTTTGGGCGCCCGAGCGCCCGCGCTTAGTCACAGAGCCGAATCCAGCGGGTGAAAAACCCTAGAACACAATCAATTGAACCATCCTCCATCACTTCGCATGGAAGAACCAAATGCCAATTCAAAGTAATTCCCGAGTTCTGATTGGTTTACGTGAACATATCAAATCGAGATCAACAGACGCGCCTGCCTACTGAATACGTATTACTAACTCGCACACAAGATGAGTAAAGAGTAATTTAAGTAATAGGAAATTCAGACCGCGGATTGCTGATTCCCCTATTTTACGACGCTCGGTCGTTAATTATTCCTCTTTGTAAGGCCTTCCTTTTCGCATGATATTTATGGAAATATCTGTCTGCCTGCTAGCCCTTCAATTTCGACCCCCCGAGGCCTATCTCGAAATATCTTAGTCCCCGCGTCCCGACGTCCCGACAGTCCCCCCATGTTAGCTCATTGCTCATTGGTTCATTCGTTCATTCACTCATTCTTCGAGTCCCCTCAGCCGCTCAGAAGTCAGTCTGGGGTCTGGGGTGCACAAGTTTTCGTCGTTGTGTTGCGTTGTGACTGCTGCAGTATAGCTCAGTAGCGTTGCGGGCCACCTTCACGAGAATGGCGTGAATGTGCTGCCTTAAGTCAGCTGCATTCCTGTCTTAAGGGGATTCGAATATCTCCTGGATTATTTCTACTCGACGTACACTCTTTAAGCTTGTATATTCGTCTGTACAGTCAACCTAGCCTTGTAGTGAAAGTGAACCCCAAATGGCGCCGAGGGGCAAATTGTCAAGGATATGGTCCTTTGAACCGACGCGCCTGGCTAAGGTAGTGGAGGAGACCGAAGAATCATTGCAATCGAAGAAGGCCTTACAGCAGAGCACCGATCGGCGCAATCAGGCATGGACCAGTCTTGTGCAGAGCGACGCCAAAACCACGGAAAGCATGCACCAAATCCTCATGGAAGTTGGCATCGTGGACGAAGAGTGAGTTTTCGATCCTTTCGCCGGTTTTGCCCATGACTAGCCAGAAACGAAAAAATTTGTCCGTCTCACATCTTGCTTCTTCTTCTTCTTCCTTTTTCTCTTTCGGTATGATTTTTCAGCGAGGATATGGAAGACCATGATCCTTTCATGGAAGAAAGCAACAGCCCACGCACACCTAAGACGCCAAAATCGCCAGGTGCTGACGAGAACAGAGGTGGCGACGAAGACGATATCCTCAAAAGCATTGATGATGAGTTTGGTATCAATGACGTTGACGGCGAGTACGTCTCGCCTTATGGTGATAAACTCCGCGGGACCAAGGACAATGCTGCTCAAGCCAGAGCGAGGCACATGATTGTAGGTCATTTTGACGACGGATCAAGCAATCACGAAGAGGTCAAAGGTTCTTTGTTCGCGTTCCTAGCCAAAAAAGTTGTCGATGATCCTTTGGACGCTAAGTTATCGAAGCGAGTGGCAAAAAAGTGGGGTTGGTTTATGCTGGCTATTTTGCATCTTCGCATGGCCGATTGTGCCGAGCAGCAACTCTTTGAGGAAGTGGACATGTCGGCGTTCAAATGGCCCAAGAAAAAGAAGAAGAAAGAGGAAAGTATACACATAGAGGGTGTTGCTGCTGAAGCCATTGAAGGCGAGCTCGAAGGAGGCCATCCATGCAATGACGGTGACGAAGATGATGAAGAAGACGACGACGATGATGACATCGAGTTTGGAGCCACTATCGATACAAGCTCAACGGTACATTGTTTTGTTATGCTGGTAGCTTATGCATTCGTTGCTCATGAAATGAATCTTATAACTCGCCGAACTAATCATGTCTATCGTGCGTTACTCTAGGAGCCATTCTTGAAGCCGGCAAGAAGAGCTACTCTCTTTGGGTCTTCCGTAGGGGTGTATCGAGAGATCACCATCGAGGGAACTGTGAACATAACGCATTGCCTCACCGACGGCATTTTAGACGTCAGCCAAAGTATGCGGATAAAGAAGTCAAAGACTGCGCATCGTATCCACCCAGAACCTTTGCTGTATTTTGACGACATTCGACCCGACGAGCCCCGCAAATTGCCAGTGGTGTCACAGGATGCCAAAGAAGTCGGAGGTATTTTGCTGGCGCTTCAAGTTGCAGAAGAAAAGCGGGAGAAAGAGAAAGCTGCTCAGGTTAAATTGAAGAAGCTCGAAGAAGCCCAGGAGAAAAGAAGCAGTGTGCGCAGAGATTCCACCAATTCCGATAGTGACACAGTCAGCAGCACCAGCACTACTGCAGGAGCGAAACGGCGCAACAGCGTCATGGCAAAACGCCTGGCTTTAGCTGCTTCAGGCAAACTGGGCCGACCGAAAAAGGTAACTTGGCGCTTGAATTTGGTATTATCTTCTTCGTTTGAAATGTGCTTTAATCTAAGTGATGTATTAATCTCGGTTTGCAGGGGCAGAATCTCGGAAATCTGTCGGTGTCCACGCACTCTGAGTTACTTCGTGAGGAACAACGCTTCAACAAGTACGTTGAGTGTTTAACTTTCGTTAAACTCAATAAAACTTTGAGGGTTCTGGTGTCCTTTCTATGATTTTTGCTGCCTCTTTTCCTCTGAATGTCTAAATAATAGGCTCGCGGAAGCGTTGGACCGAGTTCACGAGACGACCGAGTACTGGCTTCCTCGCCGAGACGACATCTTTGAAATTTTGCGCCGACAGTGAGTCTCAGTAATTTGAGAACGTGGCATCTCTAAGTACAAAATTTTGAGTTTAAGTACTCAATAGTAGTTTATGATTACGTGAGATTAGATTAGATTAGATTATACTCCCCAATTGCAAAGAAACAACAACAAATAGCATAAAGCTGCGTTGTGATGAATCCTCCAGAACAAGTCTGACTGGGCTGAGTGTCCTTTTGCGCAATGTGAGGTACAGTTTTATGCCTTTAAACTTTGTCGTCATTTCTTCAATAGGTACGACCCCGAAGGATTGGCACATTGCACGAATCATTTCTATTCTCCGCAGAACCTGTTAAGGCGGGAAGCTTTAAGGTTTGAACCGCAAATTCAATTTCTTTTGCGCACCATCTGGCGGGCAACGGATGCTGACGACAGCGGTGCCATTGATAAAATTGAGTACATTGAACTTCACAGGTAAGCTTCAAGTCCTTGATAGATTATACTTTATACTCCGCTTGCTCACCTAATTCAATTTGACCTTGAACTTGCACAACTCGCAGCTGCCTTACATGTGCTTTAATTGGGCGTGCGGCGGGCGATTCCATGATGAGGCTGTTTCTGTGCAAGGAAGATTGGGACGCGGACAGGAAGGGTTTCAAGACTTTGAATCGGCAGAGACTTGAAGACTGCTTCTTCACCCTGGCGGATCGGTGAGTGTGAATTACATTTAACTGATGGTGTATGATGAAAAGTGGTGTTCATACTCTTGAAAAATACATAGCATTCATTGCCTCCTCATGATGCTCATAAAAAAATATATGCATCACGACCTATATGGAACTAACCTTGTATCAACATGTTTTTGTCCGACGCTCGACAGGTTTACCGCTGGGACTGATGTCAGGGAATACGTCGCCTTCTTGAATCGATTATTGAGCCGAATTGTTGAGCATGATCCGGAAACTGGAGAAGTCAAATTACGAAAAGAAGAAGAAATTCTTGCCGTGGGCGATAAAGATCCTCTTTTGTACAATAGTACCTTCCAATTTTTCCCACCCGAAGAAATCAAGAAGAGGAAAAAGAAAGGGTTGGATCCAAACAATCCACTTGTCCGTAATACCCAAGCGACGCTGAGGCGAGCTGCTTCGAGTAGACTGGACAGAGCATCGTCTCCGAGCAGGCAATCAGATGACGATAGCATTTCGGCTTCGCAAGCAGCAAACAAAGCTATATTCGGTGGAATGGGAGAAGATGCAACTGGCACCGACCAGGCGAAAGTTTTTAAGGATGGCTTTCGGAGCTACGGAGGGATTGATATCGTAGAGCGCGACCGGCTGAAGAAGGAAGAAGAGGACGCAAAAAAACATCGCCCAAAGTTTCACATTCGAGACCGGCATCAAGTCATCTTTGACTTTATCCCTGAGAAAGGCTCCTACGATCAAATGTCCGTGAGGAAAGGCATGTCGTTGATTCTGATACCAGATCTGGCAGAAAGCGAGCCACCCGATGACGAAGGGTGGGTTTATGCAGAGCATGTCACGAAGAGGCAAGTGAGGCGCGGATGGGTGCCGCTCTCGTATTTGCTCATGATGCGTGAAAAGCGCTACGATCCTATCGAGTACGACGATGACTCTGAAGAAGAGGAGGAAAAACCGGCCATTGAAGTTTACATTCCAGAGAGCCAAGAACGCACCGAAAGGAGGGTGAAGCTTCCGAAAGGGCGACGGCAAACGATGAAGTTAGGGTCGGGTAATATGTTTTTCACGCCCGGCGAAGATGTGGAACGCGACGAAAGCCTCTGGAGTAAATCTGGGTACAGAGCTACGTCCCCTGCGCGATCAGGGCAAATCCACCCTTTCCTCGACCACCCAAACAAGCTTCCTCAAGTCACGTCGCCTCTGAAACTTCCATTGGACGACCACCCAGCGTACAAACAAGTAGGCCTTCTCGGCCCAGTGCCCACCAACATGCCTCGTCTTGTTGCGTTGGCTCGCTATCCGAGATATGCAGAAGGATTGGCTTCCTTGTTGGATGACGTTCACTTTTCTGCGCCCATGAACATTCCGTGGTCACCTGGCCACGGTTCACCCAAGAAACTAGAGGAGCGTTTGGTGGAGTGGCTTGAGCAAGATTCAAGGCCCAAGTCCCTCTCAGGGGTGCCTCACGTGGAGTTGAAGCGATCCGATGTGACGCGAAACCGCTACCTGCCGTCAATCGGTAAAGAGTTGCTCAAGCAAGGCTTGTCAAGAAGCCAGGGCACACCAAGCATCAGCACCAAGGGCACTTTGAGCAGTATGGCGAACACTAGCATCAGCAGCGCCAATAGCATTACAAGCAGTACTACTCGAAGTATGCGCAGCAGTCGTGAAGTGCATCCAGATCCAAGTTTTCAGGAACTTCTCGATCTGCAAATGGGTCGATGCTAAGAATTAAGCAGGTGATAAAGTGATTGAGCTGACAAGTAACGAAAGCGAAATTAGTGTAATCACCGCATAATGGATAATAGATATTGCACCTCAGACATATCCTACTAGTACATATCAAATGGAAAATCGACCGTGGTTCGTTCGTTGTGGTCGTGTTTTTTTGTACCTAGTCTAGTGCACAGTACTACAGTACAGATTTGTTGTGCGTGTGCATGTGCAGTTCAAAACAAAACACAAGGCGGACCACGGCCACAAAAAGGGACACGCATTACGGAATGCGAATAAAGGCACTCATTTACGGACATCTCAAGGCCGCGCACCGAGGTGATAAGAATACACACCTACTGCTCCGCACAAACACATTGTGCTGAAACCGTGCATCGCGCGGGCACCTGAACTGTATATATCTGAATTGAAGCACTTTAGAAAGAACAGGAGTTTTGTATTGGGCTAGATAGCATTCCTGTGGTATCGCGCATTACCATCAGCTACTATCAAGAAATTCACAGGGCAAGACAAGTGTGCGATGGGCCTTAATCAGCCTTACGCCAAGACCAGATTCAAAAAACGTAAATCTGACTGATATCCCCGTATTCCCGTGGCTGTCCTATCTTGGCAATTGGCAATTTGAACTGTTATGCTTAACTGTTATGATAACAATACCAAGGCGTAATACCGGCATGTTTTTGCGCTTTGTGGGCTAGTTCGCCCGTTCGCCCTCTACAGGTCTACATTACGCCATGCCTCAGGCCCTTGGTATTGCCGTGCGTTCGACCCAAGGTGCCCAAGCCCCAAGCCATACGTAGGTCCCCTTCCTGTGGGAATTCTTTTCGCCAAGGTTTCGCTGCCTAGCCGCTTGAGATAACATACAATAGCTGTAGCGCACAGCACGTGGGCATACACACAATAAGATCAGCCACGCAAGTGATCGGGTCGGAGAAGCAGCTGCCTTTTCCATGATGCTCACTTCGTCTTTGTTAAGTCGAAAGTCCGTAATAGTGTGCGGTGTAGGTGTTGAGACGTGCTGATTGTCAGTGGTATATCTCATTTTTGAATTTAAAATGAAGCTGAAGCTGACTTTTGCGGTATTTCGTTCGTGCCCTAGCAGGCACAAGGCATACAGAAAGGAAATGCCGAAAGAAACCCATTGACCGAAGAGACTGCAAGGATCGGTATCAGTAGTGCAGACTGTAGGTGCGGTAAGAAATGGAATAAGAACGGCGAGAACTTACTTTTAAAACTCCAGGCTTCTTGGAATAAGGTCAGAAGCTTCTATGCTGGACAAGGAGCCTGCCTTGGGGCTCTTGGCACTTTGAAGTGCAACCCATGTTTCTTTATTCAATTGTGCTCGGGGATGTCTAGCGAGGGCGCCCTTCCAGGCTGATCGTTTCAATGCTCGTCAAATTGAATCAACTGCAACTGGAATGAATTAAGCTGCGCACATCTACAAGCAAACCGACAGCTATCAAAGCGGAGAGACAATAGAGTACGGGGGCTGACAGCTCACCATAGACAGGCGCATCCGAACACGTACTATCCAAGAAAAAGACATTGCAGTTGAAAGTCTTCTACGTCATGAAGCATTTTTGATCCAAGGGAAAGAAGCTTACGCCGTGTAAAATAAAGAAAGTTGGCGCTGGCTCAAATTACTTATACGGTAGGTAATTATGCCTAGATTTGTATTCACGAGCATCTTGTTACGATTCGATTCGATTAGTTCATGTTCACCAATAGCAGAGAAACATCACCAATTAGCGCGAAACTTTTATTGAACATCCTCAGAACAAGTCTGACTTGGCTTAGTGTAAGTACGAGTACTCCTGCATGATGCAATTGTCTTCTGCACACTTTTGCCTGCAGCACTGCATCTGTATCATTTCGTGTCATTCAACTATACCAAGCTCGAATGCACTGGCAGTCGCAACTAACACGATGCTGACTTTCAATCAATCTGGTGAATCCTTTTGAACCCAAATAGCTGAAAGTTCCTACCAGGGTACTGAGTCCAATTCATGCCATTGCTGTAGGCTTCTCCATTTCTGTCATCTTGATAGGAACGGCCAAGACAAGGAGTTAATTAAGCGCTATACTGCATGTATCCTTATTTCCATTGATTACCCGCAGGCCAAGACAATGAGTGAAGCACTATACTGCATGTATCCTTATTTCCATTGATTACCCGTAGGAGATCAAGCTTCCGTGTGAGTGTAGTAACACGGCGCAAGCCCCGCGAGGCCAGAATTCGAGGGCTAGCGGATTCGAAATACCCATACAACAAAGGACTCTTCACTGTACGGGTCACGTGGTGCGTGTGCCCACGGGCCAAGCGCCATGACACTCGCTGACCAGTGGAGCATCACATTCTCGGCCGAATAGTTACCCGCAGATGACACGGATACGACGCTAGAGAACGCGCTCAAAAGTAAGGGCATTTCTAAGGAGTTCGATGAGTGCAACTGCTTTGCCAAGGGAAGGCCGTGGTGAAGATGACAGCAGATTCACCTTAATCCCCAAACTCCTGACGCCTGATGGCTGACGGTCACCTCGAGAGTAAATCAAGAGGACACCTAGCCTACTAATCTAGACTTGGTCTGAGGGCTACACATTTCTGTTACTATATGGTATAAGATTGTTTCTTTGATTTGACTTTTAATAAAAACTACTTCCCAATTGCATTTAGAAAAAAAGACAAATGGCATGAAGCAGTGTATTCCTTTAAATTGCAAAGAAACATCAATAAATAGCACGAAACTGCGTTCAGAATAAATGACTAGGCAGAGTGACATTTTGCATAATACAGCTTTCAGCTTTGAGGAGGCGTCGACTTTGGGTACTTGCGCGATCTCTATTCCAACCTAATCTCTGCTATGGCCTTCGTGAGCGCCTGGCCCCACGTCATCTCTGGGGACCCATTCGGCCCAGAGTTTGCTATCCCATTCCTAAGCAACTTTGGCGGCACCACAGTCATAGGCATCCGTGGAAGGTGACTACCCGAACGAGGAATCCTATTGTGATAGTGAGTAGCTAAAGTATCAAAGTCCATGACATTGCCGTTGAGAAAGAGTTTCCGAGGTGATGCGATTGCATTTCGGGACTAATAACTGGACGATCGCGCTTACGCACGCTACAAGAGAAATGAGGACGTGTCGCGATCTATTTAGCCAGCTGATCGTACAGTATATGACAAAAAAAACCAAAAGAGTGTCTCGACTACCGGAATCGAACCGGTGGCCAATGGAAGGCTTCCTACATCTACAGT
>Ga0307978_1003763_pt1 | contig 10272 bp, 12 predicted proteins | sample OrgLakmetage1056_FD_203151 | JGI IMG/M metagenome (GOLD analysis project Ga0307978, IMG submission 203151) | Saline water microbial communities from Organic Lake, Antarctica - #1056 | ecosystem: Environmental > Aquatic > Non-marine Saline and Alkaline > Saline | place: Antarctica: Organic Lake...
TGCCGCCGACACTTGCACGTATGGATTGAGAGTAGCCAGCTGTTCCTTGCACAAGTCAGCACGACTGGATGTACCGGCCGCCACTTGCTCCTCCGTCAAGTAAAAGTTGGCTCCCAAGTCGTAATAATTCGGCATGGTAGGATCCACGAGTTGGAGTGAATGGACACCGGCCAAGATGCAATTCTTGGCCACTTCCACACCGAGACCCGAAACGCCCACGAGCAAGACAGTGGAAGCCATCATGCGTCGCTGGGCTTCGTGACCCATGACGTACAATTGACGGGAATAGAGCTTTTCGTCAACTAAGAGTGTGTGTGAGAGACATAATAGGAGAGAGAAAGTATATAAGCGAGGTGTGAGTCAAAGATCCATCATGTTACGTCAAGGGTTAAGCCAAGGATTAAGCAGCCCGAATCGCCATAACTTAGTTCAGATGATAACCAACGTCCAACTAAGTCGTTGTAATAAATCTTGGTGAAAGCTCGCTCGATGAGATACTGTATATGCAATGGCTTTATACGGTACGGTACGGCAAATCGTTACGCCGCCGCAGCAAGACTGCAATTCCATCCGCACAGACTAGATTCAAACGCACCTTCGGCCGTCGTCGACGCTTCCATGGCAGCAGTAGAAGACATTTCAAAGCAAGGGTATCGATACGCTTGGAACGTTAGAGCAGAAGGAGGAGATACTGTAACACAGTAGGCAACGATATCCACAACAGCAGCGGCTCGTCGAAATAGTTGAGCATGTCGCGTCGGCGAGGACCTCTCGCTCTCGATGCGATGCGATCGATCGATATCTTCTTGGCGGTTCTTGGTCGCGCGAAAACTAGACGTGCTTCGACGGCGCTCGAAAGGCATCGATTCGATTCATTCGATTCACGGACATAAACTACGTCGTATGCGAACCCGCGCCTTCCAATACTAGTAGAGTACCGGTACCGGTAAAGTAACTAGCTCAAACGACTGAGTAGACTAGTAGCTCCAATGCCGGTACCCGTAGACTGAATCGTTTGGATAGGCAATGTCAAATTCGCTCATTTGCTCTAGCAGTCAACATGGTCAACATGCAGGACGTCAGAAGCGTGTTGCGTTTTTCATAATGTTCACCCAATAACTCTTAATTACGAATGATCGATCGAACGGCCTAGTTACTAGTAGTAGCATCCAGTTACTACCAAACTGCGGAGTAATAACTGTATATTCAAACCGTGTGTAACGGACACACATTCTAGGCTATCTCTTTCGCTCGCTCGCCTTTGCTGCTGCTTCCGCTTCCTCACGCGCTTTTTGTTTCTTTTCGTTTCGCGCCGCCCTTTCCTTTCGCTTTTTCTGCAGTTGCTGCTTGTCTCGTTGTTGCTGTCGCTCGATCTCCTCCGCCGACGGACACATGCGCGTGTCGGCGACGCGACTGTAAAAGGGCACGGTCTTATTTCCCTGGTCGAGACTGGTAACCACCACCATTTTGCACTGCATGCGCGTTCCCCACGTTGGTTCCGGAACACCCGGCATGTCACCAGCAACGTACTTGTACTCGTGCCATATTTCGCTTCGGTTGACTTGACTCGGGTCCTTGAGAACGATTTCGTCGTACGCCTTTTTCAACAAGACAACGCCAACAAAGCGCTTTACGCCCTTCAACTTGCCCTTGTAAAAGTCTAGAAACAACTCAATGTAGCGATGAATCACGGGATGTTGCGGTGATGCCGCCATGAAGGCTTGAAAGAAGGAACCCGCCAATTTTGAGTTCTTGTAGACCTCGACAGTGGCAAAGTCTGTTTCTGGTTTCAACAGATCAAACATGTTTATTCGGACTCCGAGATCCACGTCAAAGTAGAGACCCCCCGTTTGCCACAGTGCGGCTCCTCGACACAGATCAGCCTTGTACATGCCTTCCTTTTCCTTCCGAAAAAAGCGCACCAGCTCGGTATCGTTGCCCATGACAGCCTTGATACTTTCAATACAGTCATCGTCCGTCAAGAAGCGAGCTGTCGCTCCAGGATGCATTTTGGCAGCGTGATGAACATTGGCACTCAGCACTTTGATTTCGAGATTCTTGGCCGGGCTCCATTCTGGATTTTGCGGAGGAGCTACGTCCAGCAAATTGGCGAAATGAGTAAAGAGCACGATGTTGGGAATGGCGTGCTGGGAAGAATTCTTGTGGAGATCCATGTTGGGCGTTATGGCTGCGGCCGCATCGTTCTTTGACGACTCCTCAGCAGAACTTCTGGAAGTCTCCTGTCCCGGTTCTAGTTCGTTGGATTCTTCTATGACTGTCGTTTTTGCTGATTTCTGACGATCGGTAGCTAATGGTGGAGGCTCCGTTGAAGATCCACTTTTTACGGACTCGGTTTTGTTGTTGTTGTTGTTGTTGACGCTGGAATGGTCAATCTTGGTCGATGAATCGTCCGTTGCATTCGTCTTTGTCGTGCGATGCTCCTGCAACGACCCCGGCAGCACAGTCTTGGACGTAGCTGTTCCATCTCTTGGATACCTCTCTTTGCTACTGTGGTTGTTGCCTTTTTGGTTCTCCTGTGGTTGCTTCTCCTCCTCCTTGACAAGGACCGACGCAACGTTGACATAATGCGTGGATTCCAAAAGTATTTCTTTCATCACTCGAGCACTGCCCGCGAGGGAGAGAGTGGTCATGGCAATCATTGCTACCACCGCACACGCTTGGTAGCATCGCTTTCGTTGTTGTCGTCGTTGTCGTTTTTGTTCGGAGCGTGCTGCTGCTGCTGGAAGTAAAGCCGCAGTAATGGTAGCAGCAGCAGCAGCCGTAGCAGCCGTAGCAGCAGTAGCAGTATTAGCCGCCACCACTACCGGTGCCAATGGTGGGGTTCGACTGGATAAGAGGGGGAGCAAGGATGGTACCGTCGTTGACATTGTCGGATGGGCGATACTAATCTTTCCTTACACGGTAACTGTTACTGTTACTGTTACTGTTACTGTTACTGCTACTGCTACTGCTACTGCTACTAGTACAGTACTCGTACCTGGAACGGTAGGATACGCTCGATCTCTACGAGAGAGCAAGTAAGTATGGCATCGTCGCTTTTCGCTTCCTTTGGTTCCAGGAGATAAAAGAGAGTGGCTGGGTGTTTCTAGTTTGAACTCGAACCAGTGGTTCGTGACAGAGACACCGCCGAATCACTACTCAACGCAAAATCATCCGTGACAGCATTTAAGGAAATGTGGCGCGAATTGTGAATAGCTGTTCTGTACGTACAGTATACCGAATCGTGCATCACCAACGGCAGAAATCTTCTCCCCCCCCCCGCGGCGCTCCACCTCACTCGAAACCAGCCTCCCCTTTTTCGACTTCGACCAGGATCTTATCCCATGATCTTATCTTGTTGATCCGATTACCTGATTCGTGCCGGCACAAAACCCCGAAAAAGTGCAACGCCGTACACTTGTGCGAACGAACGATGCTTTCTTACAGTTCTCCATCGTTGGTACTACTGGTGCTGGCCGCCGTTTGGCTGGCGAGTACTAGTAGTACTTCTCCTACCGGTAGTAGCAGTGCTTTTTCGATTGAAACGAACCGGCTGCACGGCATTTGGAGGTTATCGCATACCGACGGTGCTCTGCCAACCGTGTCGTCCAACGCGGCGTTGCAGTTTCGCTCGAGGCCCGCCTCCGAAGACCCGTTTTTATCCAGCGCATCATCCAGCGCGTCGTCATCGTCATCGTCATCCCCCGTTCGGACCGAACCGCCATTTCTCAATCAAGAGGACGTTCTGCTCAAGCTCAACCCCGACGGCTCCTTTCGACAATGCAACGAAGGACATCAAGAAGGTTCTTGGCTATCTGGATGTTGGAAGCTCGTGGAGGAATCAAATCAACTCGTATTGGCCGTGGATCGGCAGTATTACGGACCACCCGTGGACATTTTGCTGGACGGTGTCATTATGGATACGACGGACGATGATGACGGCGATGACGATGATGACAAGCACGAACGCCAACGGCGCTTGGTTCAAGGCAAAGTGTGGCACGGCAAGTTTGCGTTTCCCAAGCAACACGCGCAGTTTTTCGAAGAGCCATTGTTGGAAGCCGCGACTGCCAACCAAACGGGAGCGTTTTCCATGCAACTGGCCGTCGCCACCTATTCGGTACTGCCAGACACCAACACTAACAAGTGAAAGCGTAGCACAGCACAGCACAGCACAACATTTACCGGTTTTGCCGACAGCTCGTTTCGCTCGACAATATAAGACCACAGAGCTAGTATAGACTGCTATGGAGTGCCTACTACCACCAACGCACGCCATTACTGGAGCCACGGGTCGTTACACTCAACTCGGGAGTGGCCGTATGTATGTATTAATCTATGCTAAGGACGTAACACTGCAATAATGAGACAGTCTAAACCAAAGTGTAGGATTGGTATCGTAGGCTACTTATATGTAGTAGACCGCACCGCACCAGGGCGAGGCGGTTACTGGGCGAGGAGCCAAACGAGCGCCAAACGCGCCCACCTACCATTCTGCTTTCACAAGATCTAGGCATCTGCCGTCTCGTCTGCTGCTTTCCCGTCGCCGTGTTCTTCCACAGTGTCTGTTGCTTTTGCATAATTGCCCATGTCTCCTCGCGGCTGCGCTGGACACATGCGAGAGTTGGCAATGCGACTGTAAAAGGGCACCAAAAACGGCTCTTGCAGATTGGCCACAACGACAAACTTGCAGGCCCGTCGTTTCCCCCAAACGGGCGGTGGAACGTGCGACAAAATTGTCTTTTGGAATTGCGGCAAGTACAGCAATTCCTGCCAAATCTCAACAGTGTCGTCGTCCACAGCAGCAGCTGCAGCAGTAGTATTGCGTTGCGTCGTTGGATCCACGGCGTCAGCGGTGGTGGTTACTTCATCAAAGGCTCGGCGAAGCAACATGACACCCAGCGGTCCATTGACAGCATGCGCGGGCAAACGGCCTTGATAGTAGTCCAGAAACAACTCCAAATACCGAGCAACAATAGCGTGTTGAGGTGTCACGGCCATGAAAGCTTGAAAAAAGGCACCGGGGTGTTGCGATTGCAAGTGAACTCGGACAGTCGCGAATTCAGTGTCCTCCAACAAAACGTCCCAGAGTCGCAAGCGAACTCCCAGGTCGACATCCAAATAAATGCCCCCCGTTTCCCACAGTGCAGCACCGCGACACAAATCGGCCTTGTACATGCCTTGTTTTTCGTGCAGAAAAAAATTCACTAGCTCGGTATCAGTGCCCATGGCGGCTTGGATACTGGCGACGCAGTCTTGGTCGGTCAAGAAACGAACCGTCGCGTCGGGATGCAAACGGATTATGTTGCGAACATTGTCGGCCAAGGCGTGCACTTCAATCGTATCTTGTCTTGCTGCTCCTGCTAATGTCGCGTTGTTATCTGTTGCAATCGTGTGCAGCAATCGTTTGACCGCAGCGTCGTCCAATAGGTTGGTGTGGTGGGTGAAAATGAGAATATTGGGAATGGCGTGGGTATGATTCAACAGTGGTGGAGTTGGTGGTAAGACTGCTGAAATTTCGGACTTGGGTGTCGTTCTTCGCAGTGCTGGAGGTCTCGTCGGTTGGCTTTCAATTGCTCTGCCATCTTCTCGACTCTCATTAGTATTCGATCGATGCATCCGCCAAGAGCTTACCGAGAGGTAAACGCTAGCAGAAACCAACACGGCTGTACCGACCATCTGAACCGAGGAAAGTCGTCGTCGCGATCGTTTTCGTTGGACAATTTTGGAGGTTCTCGGTGACGTTCGATGCAGCGTCTCATTTTGATTGGACTGACGAGGACTTTGTGGCTTACTGAGGTGTGTAGAAGACGCAGCGTTGGCGTTGCTGCTTCGATGCTTCATTGCGCTGTCGTTGCTTGAAGAGTCTTCTGGAACGTGTATCGATTATAATCGCGTCTCGATGGATAAATCATGTGTTAACTTTAGACACCTACTGTCGCAGACTAACTGAGTATACTATTGCATGGTCACAGCTGTGTGACGGGGTTCAAGATGAGTATTGAAGAGGGATCACGTCAGTCTGTCTCTGTCATTCATGTTATATTTTGTCCATTGTGTCTTCTGTCCATTGTCAATTGTCACATGATTATACTTGCATGAGGGTACGGCTTTATGACGTAAGAATGACTAGTACCTCACGAAGTCTTACGCATTTACCGCTTACCGATTTACTCATATTTCGCTTGGCGCGTAAATCAACGCTCGATCAGCGCTCCCTTTCTTTCGTCTCCCGTTTGGTTGGCACCGATCATCATCGGTTCTATCTATCAATCATCTTCACAACCAAAACTTTGCAATCCGTTTTCGTGTTTGATCAAATACGACAGTCATCCAACCATGTTTATTCCCAAGGAAAACCGTATCGCTGTCTTCAGCTACCTCTTCAAAGAGGGCGTCTGCGTTGTTAAGAAAGACAATCGCTCCGCCACGCACCCTCACATTGAGGGTCCTTCCAATTTGGAAGTCCTCTGCCTTATGAAGTCCCTCGAGAGCCGTGGCTTTATTCGCATTACCTTTTCCTGGCAGTACAACTACTGCTACCTTACGGACGAAGGTATTGAATACCTTCGTACCTACCTTGCCCTTCCCGCCGAGATTGTCCCGGCGACCCACAAGAAGACGGCTTCCCGTCCCGCTAGTCGCGAGCAGGAAGACGACAAGTTTGGCGGAGAAGGACGTCCCGCTTTCAGGGGAGGCGACCGCGAATACCGTGGTCGCGAAGGCGGCGGCGGTGGTGGCGGCTTTGGACGTGGTGGTGGTATCTAAAAAGTATGTTAGCTTGGCTGAACTATTGCAATTGTTGTGAGACACGTTGGAGGTCCTCCTCGAGACTGTTGCTTACGAGGGAGACAATGGGTGCTACACAATTGCTGCTTGTAAAACATTACCGTAAGAACCACTTGATGACTTTTACGTATTCCTTGTTTTTGAATAGAAGTGTTGGTGTCAACGGCACACCGAATGTCATGATATCCAGTACTAACCATTACAGTGTACTAGTACTAGCTAGCTATTTGGATGCCGACGATCGCCTACAGAGTTCGCCAGTAGTGTTCTCCAAAGTAATGCCGACGCTCTTGGAAACCTGACAGGGTAACAGTCTTGAGACTCGGAACGCCTCGTTGCGATATCGTATCGTATCGTACCGGACCGGACAACTTGTTGTCCAACACACCAGCAACTTCCTCTAAGTCTCTCAGTGATCTTCACTTCTGTACGTCAACTTGCAATTCTCGCGCGTATTTCTCAAATTCAACGATGACTCGTCTGACAAGAAATGCCGCCACTCAAGTCTTTGTGACAGTCATGACCGACATCCTTGGCGTCGAAACGAGCTCACTGTCACGCTATAGGTGTTGGCTCAACACGAACAAGTTTTCGTCCAATCTGAGGCGTAGGAAGAAAAAGTGTTGTGTATAAACTAGCTCAATGTTTATTGTTTATTGTTTAGAGTGGCTCACACACGGGAAGAGTAGCTCATCTTTTGAGGTAGCCTAACGCTGTAGTCTAGTAGACTAACGCATACTTCATAAACATATACAACTCGTTTTTACCAGTACTGGCGTATTTATCAGAGATAAGGGGACTGTTGAAACTCTTGCTCTATTCTTTTTGATTTCGCTGTTTTGTCGTGGTTAAATTGCAGCGACAGAACGCCGGCTCACGCGTTGCAATAAAACCGTGCAGTATGAGCCAGTATGCAATCAAATAGATTCTTCTCCAGATATCGAACAGGTAGGATCATAGGAAGAGCTCGTGCTAGCCGTCCGAGACGTTGTATCTGTTCTGATGGAAACAATCTTGTTGTTGACTCTCCGTTTGGTTTTGGGAGTCTCAAACTCGAGAATCAAAGTCGTAATAGCCGGTGGTCGTGGACGTCCTGACATGCCACTACCGACCGACGTTCGCTCATCTTCAGAATTTATTTCCTTGACTGTTGTTAGGTGGCTGGAAAAGTCAACGCCGTACTTGGGACGGTCGCGGTGAAGTCGTTTGGCGACAGCTCGACGTCGGGCCGCAGCCTTGTTTTGTGCTTGCAGCTTGTCGTGCAATCGTGCCTTCCCGGCTGTTTCAGCGACAGCATCGTTTTCGTCAACCTCATCACGGTACTGGGGCTGCTGATGCCGAGGACTGTTGGACTGCGACTCTTCTTGTTCCTTCAATGAGGCAACGACTTCAGGGTCCGTTGGGGGTACAAGCAACAGCTCCAAGGAAGCCGCAGAAATGGGCGAGTAGGCTAGAAATATTTCATCATCCTCGTCGTCTCCCAAACTGCTGGAGTCGAGGGTTTCCAGGTTGTAACTGAGGTTTCGACCACCGAAGGCAGCCTTGGGACCGCTCAACAAGTCAATCTCGTCGTCTTCAATATAATCGAAATTATCTTGTTTTTCTTCCTCCATGTGTTCCTCGCGAAGCATTCCTTTGAGAAGACTAACGTTGTCTCTTTCGTCGTCGTCGCCGTCGTTTTCGTAGTTGGTATCGTCACGAAAATAAATGTTGGATGCATCAATCAGCGTCGCATTCTCGTCGGTCGATGAATAAAACTCCGAGAAGGTTCCCCAGGAGAGGCGATTAGTTTGCGTAGAATCATTCCAAAATCGTTCCAGTCGTTTTTCGACGGGACATTCTTCTTCGCTTGAGAGGATCCTCTTGTCCAATGCTAGCTGCAAGTTGTCGCATTCCAAAAGCAGTCGACTCCTGTCGTCGGCGAGGTCATTGTTGTTGGTGCTTCGCGGTCTCCATTGTAATCGAAATGGTCCCATGGTTAGTAACAAAAAGACCCAAAAGCAAAGGGATCAGTGAGTATCCGTTTTAGATGTATTCAAAGCTGTCTGACCCTTGGAGGCAGTTGTAAATTGTGAACCCACAAAAACGTAGCCGCCACTTCGCTATTTTGTGAGCTTAGCGATACTTTACATGTTCAAGGTATACATTGCTGTATAAGAGTATACGGTCACAAGTCGCAAAACGACATTTATATTTAATGGGGTAGCGAAGCATGACGTCAGATTTGAAAAAAAGCGAAACGTGATCTTGCGCGCGTAGTCTTGCTTTCTCTTCGACGATCTTCGCTAATCTTGATGTTTCACGTTTCACGACATGCTCATGCGCTCCTGCATCTTGAAAGTCAAACGTGTACGGAGTATTTAACCTCTCAGTCATACTGTACCATTGGGAGTATCAGCCAAGTAGAGAGAAGCTTACAGTTGCCAAGAATAGACAACCGCCCAGTGGTAATATTTTGGAATGGCTGACAAAGCTCCCAAGAAGAAACCACCGCAACAGCACGTTCGCGTAGGCGTTGGAGTGATTGTGCGCGTACCCAACAACACGGGTGTGGTATGGGTGGGTATTCGCAAAGGCAGTCATGGAGCTGGATCCTTGGCTTTGCCCGGTGGGCACTTGGAAATGCTCGAGAGCTGGGAGGAATGCGCGGCTCGTGAAATCAAAGAAGAAATGAATTTGGACTTGGTAGATTTACAGTTTGCGCACGTGACCAACGATATCATGGCTTCCGAAGGCAAGCACTATGTGACGGTATTTATCATGGGTCGACCTGCATCAGATACAGCCGGGCCCGAAAACATGGAACCGGAAAAGTGCGAGGGATGGAAAGAATACACGTGGGACGAACTAAAGAGCATGGCCGAAACGACCAATATCTTTGGGCCGCTTCGGAAACTACTGCAAGATGATCCACTGTCAGTTCGAGAATATTTAAAGTAAAAATGTGTCTAGACTGCTGCTATATCTCTCCTCTATTGTCATAGCAACATCAATCGGGGCTCTTACTCCGGACTTCACCGGTAAGGCAAGAACACTCGAAGCCAAAAGGCTGGCAAGGCACTGCTGCTGCTCCAATTCCTCAATCGCCGTGCCATCCAGAATCATCGTGTTGCTCAATTACGGTGGTGATGCCTTGGAAAGCTGACTCGATCGCTTGATAGCTTGCAATAACGCACGCAAACCCCGCTCGATGACTTGCTTTCGCCACGCGGCCGATTTTGGATAAAAAGCCCGTCGCGTCGTTTGTGAGGCCCACTGCAACGCCTCGTCCGGTCCTGTGTTATGATACGCCATGTTTTCAATCACCAAAGCGTGCCCGACCATGACGTTCGGGGAGGTGCCAAACTCTTGCCCCATTAGCAGTGGCTGCGACGCGGGTCACAAACGAGACATACATGGTGAGCGGGGTCAATGCTCGGGTTGTTTATTCCATTCCACTGGGTCGTCAGGGGCAGCTGGTCAGGGGCGACTTACCTGTTGCTC
>Ga0307978_1003764_pt1 | contig 10269 bp, 8 predicted proteins | sample OrgLakmetage1056_FD_203151 | JGI IMG/M metagenome (GOLD analysis project Ga0307978, IMG submission 203151) | Saline water microbial communities from Organic Lake, Antarctica - #1056 | ecosystem: Environmental > Aquatic > Non-marine Saline and Alkaline > Saline | place: Antarctica: Organic Lake...
ATGGAAACGACGGTATCGTCCACGACGACCACCCGATACGGTTCCACAAACTCGGGAGGACAAAAGCAACTCCTCTGGTATGTGTATTCGTAACAAGTTGGATTAGACCACAACGCGAGAGCGTTTTCGTAGTCGATCTTCCAGGAACTCTCGCATACATCAGGATCATCCTCTTGAGGTGGTGGTTGGCATGTTGTAATTACCAAATCAGCGACTGTGTATATGGTTTCTTCGTCCGCAAGCATTTTGTCTTCGTCCACAAACAGGCTTGCCACGTGGCCATCTGTTGCATCGTAGACGGCAACGCAAGAGGCTGGACTATTCATCGGGTATCCTTCCAAGCATAGACTTTCGATATCGTCGAACATTTCGCTCACGGTTGGAATCGAGTCAATCAACTGCTTGTCGGCGACTACAGCGCCATCTCGAACGCTTACTACGGATGTAATAGTATTATTCTCGACGATGACGCGATATGGATCAGTATATTTGGGCAAGCATTCACATGATCGTTGGAAAGTGAATGCGTAGCACGGCACATCAGACCAGAGGGCGACGGCTGCCTGATAGTCGGCCTTCCAGGAACTGTCACAGAAAGGCAATCTCCACAATCTCCAGTTTCTAATAGTACCTTTACAGGAGCCAAGGAGCGTCCCAAGCAAAAGCAAATGGGGCAACAAGTTCATTTCTTCATGTGAGGCCTTGCGCTATGTTGTGGTCGTTGGACCATTCGGATCGTCCGACGCGCAAGAACGCGAACTCATCACTTTTTGCGAACCATCGTTCGAAAGCGTTTTTTGTTTGTGTTTTTTTCATACAATACGGAGAGCTACTGTGACATTGTTTTGCAGATAAATGGTGTCTTGCTAGTTAATTAGTAAAATAGTGGGATGCCGCCAAAAGAAAGCGAGCGAGCGCAAGCACGCATGATGCACGTATCGTATTCTCACAAATCAAGGACCCTTCTCTTTCACTTTTCACTTGCTCATCATGGTCTCACCAACGTTTTTACTCTCCTTGGCCTTTCTAATCGTACCTGCTGCATCCCAAGATGATTCTACTCATGGATATATGCGAAAAGGCAACTTTCGACGCCATCGAAAGCCAAGAATTAATATAAACATTGATCTGCTGGGTAGGCAATCGGTTGTCACGAATCAGAGCACACCAGAAGAACCAGCCGTACTAGACGAACCCGATACGACAGATGCTACGAACGAATGCCCGAGTGGAAATGGAATCACATACATAGGCACCAGCACCGAGATCTGTTCTACAATCCGCTTCTTTTGCCAAGATGGACTCCAGTATTTTAGCGCGGGCGATTGCGGATGTGGATGCGAGCCCGACGATCTCGCTGCTCAGAGCACCACCGACTCGGCTGTACAAGATAAGCCAGATGCTTTACCAGAACTAGATGAGCCGGATGCGCAGTGTCCAAGCGGGCCGTTTGTCGACTACAAAGCTACCAACGGGGACGATTGCGCCCGGATCCGTTTTTTCTGTGACGAAGGATTTGAGTACTTCTTTGCTTCTGATGAATGCGGCTGTGGGTGTAAGCCTGTCGCTTGTCTTTTTGGAGGTGACGCGTGCCCTAGTGGCCTACCCTGTACAGACGATTCTGACGATGCTTGCGATCCAACTAGGGGTGATGCAAACTGCCCTGGATTGTGTCTACCCAGCAGCGAGTAATGATCGATCAACCGAATGGTCAAGATGCGGTCGTTTTCGTTAAAGTCGTCCGAGTTCTCTTGTTGATCGGTTCGAGATCGTGCATATTCGCCTCTAGTTAGGAGCCGACGCCAATGCTGCAAGAACATACTAAACTAAAGATATACCCTGTTACGTACTATGAGGGAAAGGGTTACTACTGGGTATGATTTACCGAACTCTCGGAGGTCTTGTGCCCCGATTCATGATCCCACACGACGTCTTGTGCGTTTCCGTGGCAATGGCATCATGCATGCTCTCCTACGCTTACTCGAGGCTCCTCCTCCAACTCAGCAGTTATATTCACGACCTCACTAGTCTAGTTTCATAAAGCTACAACTATCATAGCTGGATAATCTCTAGATCCAGAACAGCAGTTTTTTTTAAGACTATTGTAGACTAGTTTAGATAAACTACGACGATCGCTGGAAGTGTGAAGGGTTCGCAAAAGCGAAGCGAAGGTAGGGTTCGCTATATTTCGCGCGCTTTTTGTCCGAGATTAGCTGATGTTTTCTTAAATCCTGTCGTGGCCCCCATTTTTATATAGGCAACATGTGTCTTGGCTATTAACTTAGCATACAACTGAGGTCCCACGACAGAGAAAACGGACGAGGTCCATTAACGCAACGACCCAACAAGGCAAACGGTCTTTCCTCACATAATCCAAGAACGCTTATCTTACTGTAATCAATTTTTTCACCATGGTCTCGCCAACGTTACTACTCTCCTTGGCCTTGCTACTGGTACCTGCAGCATCCCAAAATGATCCTATTCATGCAAACTTACGAACAGGTAACTTTCGCCGACAACAACGAAAGCCAAGAATCAAGATAAACATTGACCTAAGTAGGGCCCAAGAATCATTATGGGCGACTGCGATTGTCTTGCCGCAGCGCGCCCCGGAAGAACCACCCTTACTAGACGCACTTTTCACAACAGATGCTACAAACGACTGCCCGAGTGGAAATGGAATCACATACGTTGGAGACAGCGCCGAGATCTGTATGAGAATCAAATTCTTTTGCGAAGTTGGGCTCCAGTATTTCAGCGCGGGCGATTGCGGATGTGGATGCGAACCCATCGATCTCGCTGCCCAGAGCGATATCGCTACCGAGAGTGACATCGCTGCCGAGGGCGATAGCGCTACCGAGAGTGACATTGCTACCGAGGGCGATAGCGCTACCGAGAGCGGTAGCGCTGCCCAGAGCGGTAGCGCTGCCCAGAGCGATAGCGCTACCGAGAGTGACATCGCTACCGAGAGCGATATCGCTACCGAGAGCGATATCGCTACCGAGAGCGATATCTCTATCGACTCGGTTGTCGAGCCAGATGTACTATCACAATTTAGAGTGAACGAACCGGGTACGCAGTGTCCAAGTGGGCCGTTTGTCGATTACAAAGCTACCAACGCTGACGATTGCGCACGGATCCGATTTTTCTGTGACGAAGGATTGGAGTATTTTTTTGCCACTGAGGAATGCGGATGTGGATGCAAGCCTATCGCTTGTTTTACTGGAAGTGATGCATGCCCCAGTGACCTACTCTGTACAGAGGATCCAGACGCTACTTGCGATTCAACGAGCAGTGCTGTCGGCTGCCCTGGATTGTGTCTGCCCAACAGCGAGTAATGACCGATCAGGCTTACTCAATCGACGAATGCTTTTGCAAATTCTCATATTCTCTCGACGCAATGATTCCGAACCTTTCCTAAGAACCCGCTACGAGGTAACACAAGGCAATTCGATTCGAGTGGAAATTGGATTGCCTTTGGCTCGTACATTCATATGCACCAAATGCCTTTACATTTCATAAACATTAAATAGACTCACAATTGACCAATGACTACGCCTCGACAGTGTAGGAGGGCGTGCAGACAACTAGTAGTCTTCCAAACGACGTTTCTTTATAACGTTCACCATGATTCATCCAGTATAAAACTATCTCGTCTGCGTTTACTTCTTCTTCTTGTTTGCACCTTTTTCGCCTTTGGTAATCTCTGCGGGTCCCCGAACAAACGGCATAAAGTCCTTGCCGCCCATAAAGGGTCGCAGCACCTCGGGGACAACAACACCTTCCTCGGTCTGGTACGTTTCCAAAATGGCGCAGATACCACGCCCCGTCGCACAGAGAGTACTGTTGAGCATGTGGCAGTACGAAGCTCGAGCTGTCAAGTCTGCCTTGTCGGCTGTTTTGCCTCCGCAACGCACACCAACACCACGGGCCTGGTAATCGGTACAGTTGCTGCACGAGACCAACTCACGGTACGCTTGCTGTCCAGGAAACCATCCTTCCAAGTCGTACTTTTTGACAGCTGCATCGTTCAATTCACCACTGACCAAGCACACGACACGGTACGTAATGCCGAGCGACTCGTAAAAGTCCTGGGCCGCTTGCAACATGCGCTTTTGTTCCGCCTGCGACAGTTCAAAGTCGTCGGCCGTCAAGCAAAACTGTTCAATCTTTTCAAACTGGTGGACTCGAAAGATACCGCGAATATCTTTTCCTGAACTGCCAGCTTCCTTGCGGAAACAGGTCGAGATACCCGCGTAGCGAAGAGGCAACTCTTTTGGATCCAGCCAATCACCCTTGTGGTAGGCACAAATGGGCTGTTCCGAAGTGGCAATCAAGTATTTTTCCGAGGAACCTCCTGGATCATCCGTCTTACCCGATACCTTGTAGAGTTGTTCATCAAAGTCTTCCAACTGCGCAATGGAGGCCATGACTTCCTTGTTCATGAGAAATGGCGGCTGCAAGACATTGTACCCGCGAGCTCCCAAAAAGCTAATGCTGTAATTGATAATGGCTTGATTGAGCAAGACACCGGCATTCGTGAGAAAGTATGCTCGATGCCCGCCCACATTTTGTCCTCGCGTAGGTTCGTAACCCCCAATACGCCAAAGCAAGTCATCGTGCGTCAATGGTTTGGTGGCAGGCAAGGTGTATTCCAACGTGCCGGCCGGACTGGGCAAAGGAACGCTCACGTCTTCGGGCATGGGATACAAGCCAACGACTAGATTGTCGGCGTCTTCGTCCTGACTAATGGGCACTTCTGGATCCACCATGTTACCGATGCGACCCAAGAGAGCGTCGCGAGCGGCAGCGATATCAGGAAGCTGCGCTTCCTTTTCTTTAATGTCTTTTTGCATGTCCTTCATTTGCGCCACTTCTTGTTCGCACGGTTCCTTGGCCTTTTTCTTGGGCGCAATGACAGTTTTTTGAAGTTTGTTCACGTCGGTGCGCAGCTTGTCCACGGCAGCGCGAAGTTGACGCCAATCCATGTCCAGTTGCAGGACTTGGTCCACGACGGCGGGGTCCTTGAAGCGCTGTTCCATGAATTTTCTCCATTTCAAAGGGTCTCCGCCCTTGTAGTCGCGCAACTCGTTGATATCAATCGGCATAGTGCTTTCGAAGGCCGTTTGGTTGAACGGTTGAATGGATGAATGAATCACAAGGCAAGGAAGCAAGCACTCGTTTGTGTCTGTGGTTCCAGTTCCAGTAGACTAGACTTGTGTGGACGTACGGTCATCGTCCATCGCGTCGTTGCATCGAACGGGGGGATCCGTTGGGGTGTTCTTGACGGATGTAATGACAGACGGATATTAGTCAATGGCGCGTCGACTAGATCGACCACAACCCATAACCCGAACCCCACTAGGAGTTGCATCAAAGTCGCATACGCACTTGACGTTCCCGCCTTTTTTAGCAACGCGACGTGGAACCACATCGTCAGAGAAACGCTTGTTCTGTTGTCTGCCAACCAAGTTTTTCTCCTTTCGTTGATCATTCTTTTGGTTGTGTGTTCTGTCACAGTCGACAACAGACACTGCTGCCTTATTATACCATGATGTTCCAAAAGACGCTGTTGCTTCTATCAGCGCTAGCTTCGGCTGCAGCCTTTGCGCCGCGGAGCGCTTCCTTCGGTATTCGACGCTCTTCTCTGCAGTCGGCCGTCACTGACGCACCAACGTCGGGTCCGGCCACGGTCCAGACCAACAAGCTTCGGTACGTGACGTGACCTGACGTGACATTCCTGCACGGAGCAACGGTCTCGAGCTATGCAAAATTTGAAAGCACGTTGTTCGTGAGACAGTGCCGTATTTCTCACACTCGCCCCATACCTGTATACGACTATACGAACATATATACACATCTCCTCCCATTCGCAGTAACATTGCCGTGATTGCGCACGTTGACCACGGAAAAACCACTCTCGTGGACGCCTTGATTCGTCAGTCGGGTGTCTTTCGCGACGAGGCCCAGTCGAATGATGCCGGTAACTGTGTCATGGACAATGAGGACCAAGAAAAGGAGCGCGGTATCACCATTCTGGCCAAGAACTTGGCCATTTTGCGTGGTGACACCAAGGTACGTTGGCGGTACCGCATGTAGCGTATATAGCATGTTCCAGGGAGGAGCCAAAAAGCCAGCCAAATCCCATCTCACACATTCGCATCCGTGATAAACACAGATTAATATTATGGACACTCCTGGTCACGCTGACTTTGGAGGAGAAGTCGAACGTGTCTTGAACATGTGCGACGGTGTCTTGTTGGTGGTGGACAGTGTCGAAGGTCCCAAGCCGCAGACTCGCTTTGTCCTTGACAAGGCATTGAAAAAGGGCATGAAGGCCTTGGTCGTCGTCAACAAGGTGGACCGACCCGCGGCTCGTCCCGACTATGTCGTCGACAAGGTCTTTGATCTGTTTGTCGAACTCGGTGCCACGGACGAACAGACCGACTTTCGCGTCGTGTACGCGTCGGGCCTTTTGGGCAAGGCGGGCAACGAGCCCGATAACTTGGCCGATGACATGGGTCCTCTCTTTGACGCCGTCTTGGAGGCTATTGATCCCCCGTCCGCGGAATCCAACGAACCCGACAAGCTTCAAGCGTTGGTCTCCAACATTGATTTCGATCCCTTCAAGGGAAAGATGGGTATCGCCCGTATTACCAACGGATCCATCAAGTCTGGACAGGCGGTTGCTCTTGCACGCCCCAACAAGGACAAGAAGACTGGACGCGTCGGAAATCTTTTCGTTTTTGACAATTTGGGAAAGAAGGAAGTCGAATATGCCTCGGCTGGTGAGATTATCATGTTTGCCGGTCTCAACGATGTTGAGATTGGTGACACGCTCATCACCCACGAGAGCGCTGGCGCCAATGCTGCTGAACCCTTGGAACCCATTGCCATTGAACAGCCCACTGTCCGAATGACCATTGGAGTGAACAAATCTCCCTTGGCGGGCCGTGAAGGTAAATTCCTCACGAGTCGCATGATCCGCGATCGCCTCTTTAAGGAACTCGACCGTAACGTGGCCTTGCAGGTTGCGGAAACTGAATCCGCGGATCGCTACGAAGTTTCGGGACGTGGACAGCTTCACCTGACTGTTTTGATTGAGAGCATGCGCCGTGAAGGATTTGAGCTCGAAGTTGGACCTCCTACCGTGATTTACAAGCCGAATCCCGAAACTGGCAAGCCCGAAGAACCTTGGGAATCAGTCGAAGTCCGCGTCCCCGAAGAATACGTCGGTGGCGTTGTTGACCTTTTGAATCAGCGCAAGGGTGAACTCCAAGATATGGGTTTGGAAGAAGGTGAGGGCATGAGCATTGTCAAGTACCTTGTTCCTACCCGTGGTATGTTGGGTCTCCGTTCGTCCTTGTTGACGGCCACCCGAGGAACTGCTATCATTGATAGTGTCTTTGAAGCCTACCGTGCCAGAATTCCCGGTGAAATCCAAGCCCGTGATAAGGGATCATTGTTGGCCTTTGCCGAGGGACCCGTCACCAGTTTTGGAATTGAAGGCGCACAAACGCGTGGAAAGATGATGGTCGGGCCAGGCGCAGACGTCTACAAGGGCATGATTGTTGGCATCCACCAGCGTCCTGGTGACTTGGAGGTGAACGTGTGCAAGATGAAGGCCTTGACCAACATGCGCTCTGCCAATAAGGGTATTACCATTGGAATCGTCGCTCCGATTGAAATGTCGCTGGATGCTAGCGTCGAATATTTGGCTGCTGACGAGATCCTAGAGGTTACTCCCTCGCTCTTCCGCATGGCCAAGAACCCTGATATTGCCAAGAAGGGGAAGAGCAAGAAATAAACACGTACAAGTACTGTAAACTGGGAATAACTCGCCGTAATCTCATTGAAAATACAACATTCGTGTAGACTTGGGCAAACACTAATTGAATAGTAAGTTACTGTAGACTACCTATTTGACCTTCTTAGAATCGTCACTTTCGCCTTTTTCGTCCTCAGTTGGAGGCTTCTTTTCTGTTCGTACCACGGTCGAGACGTCAACAATCTCGGCATCTATGCTAATTTCCTGATCCGCTCCGAGGAAATCTTGACTCTTGACCCCGACGTAAAAACGATACTTTCCCGGCACCTTGGGCGCCTTCACTTGAATGGTAGCCTTGCCCGTCTTTTGGGCAATCTGAAAGAAAACAGAGGGAGAAAAGAGGAGCGAGTTAGCGGCAGCTCGGCCAAGATCTCATTCATTGAAAATTGAAGATAAAGCGTCACTTGGAAAATAATGCATACCTGCTGAACAACCAGTGGCCATGCAACCACCAAGCGATGAGCCGCGTCTTCCTTTTCAAACTTTGCCACATCTTCTTCGTCCAGTGTTTTGAGAATACCATTCTCCTTGTTCAAAGGTTGCACTTCTGCTTTACCATCTAATCGCTCCACGCGCAGCAAAATCCACCACGCCTCGCGATAGCTCTGCAACGCCACTTCTGGCGGTATGCCCTGCTTTTGGCAGACGGCCAACTTTTGTCGCAAAAAGTTTTCCGCGTGGCCCCGCTCCAGTTCCAGGGACAGCTCACACATGTCGCCCGTGGCAATCTCGTTCTCGCCTGGCGCGACAATGGTGTGCGTCTGCACAATGATACGCGGTAAACAATCGTACTGCCGTTGCATCATGCTTTCAAACCAGGCAGTCGAGTTTTCCGGACAGCCGATCTTGAACAAGGCGACGGTTTCAATAATGGTACACGCCAATCGATGACTGCGAAGCGTCATGGAGACACGCAGGGCCGCTTCCAAGAGAATACCCAAGCGCTGACGAAACTCCATGGAGGATCGAAAGTAGCAAGTGTCAATCAACTTTTTGGCACCCGCCTCCAATAGTTCCGAGTGAGTATTGAGCATGAGCGAGTTGATACGTCCCACAGTCATGCACAAATTTCGTCGTAGACCTGGATGGTCCAGAGCCGACACTTGCTTGCCTTGGTGTTCAAAGGTGGCGTCCTTCAACATTTTCAAGTCGCTGGGAGGCCACGCACCCGCCTTGGTAAGCGTTTTCTCAACCCAAAGTTGACCCAAGACACCGTCGTCTACGCCCTCCAACAGCTGCACCGCCTGTCCCGTGGCCTGCTTGAGACGCACAAGTTCGGCTTGTTTTTCAGCTTCCGCCTGCTTGGCCTTCAAGCGAGCTTCCTTGGCTTGTTCGTCGACATCCTCGTCATCATCGTCGTCCCAACCAGCGTCGTCGATTTCGAAAGCAGTCTCCTTGATTTCTTTAGGTTTTTCTAGTTTCTTTTGTTTCAATCGTTCGTCTTTTAGCTGTTGGACCTTGTCGAGAGCCTGCACGCTCCACTCCAAGTTCTCTGGAGTACTGCAGACTGTCAAGAGCAAGTCCATGGGCGTGCTGTCGGGTTGCAACATTTTGACCAAGTAGGCCAAGTCGGCAACGCCCACCGAGTTGGACTTGTCGAGCAAGGCGCCATTCCCAGTCACCTTTTTCTTGGCGTCTGCCTGTGCTGCAGCAGCAGCAGCAGTCGCAGTTTGTTGACGACGGATCCACCAGCCTGCCAACACGGCGACATTGACTGCTAGAACAGCAATCACGACCAAGACCAACCAATGCGTCTGGAGAAAGCCAGAGGTTTCGGATTGATGCGACACCATAAAGTCCATATCATCTTGACAAGAAGATGAAGTGCTATCCACTCCAATGGTGGGATCGGCGGCGGCGGCAGCGGCGGCGTCCGTCATGGTGCTTTTTTGGATTGTTTTGGACGGAACGTGTCGCGTGACGAAAATCAACGGCGGAGGCGACCGACACCCAAAGGCATGTTGAAGCATGCATGTTCGACTAGCTCGAATAAAAAACGGTTCATGGAGGGACGTGAGAAGAATCTACGGCGCAGCAGATTCATCATTTGATTCTGCCGGTAGTCGTCAAATATAGCTAGATTCTACGCAATCCCGATTGATTCACTGTTGGACCCTTTTTGGAGTCTTCTTGCTAACAATCTAGATTCACTACTGGGCCTTTCCCTAAACCAGCGAGTTGGTGGACAACTCCGATTAGAGTACGATTAGGAAATCGAGACATCTTGTTCGTACAATTTTTCAGAATGCCCCACTTTGGACAATTGTATATGAGAACAGGTAATCGTGGTTGTATACTTGGCGGGCTTACAGATTTCTCCAGACTCTTCCTGGTCGTGATCATCTTTCTTACGAAGAATACATAAGTTCTGAAAGACTTATTGAGAACGAAGCTGTTCTCTAAAGAACTAAAACAAGTCCCGCGACCTTTAATTATCGGTT
>Ga0307978_1003767_pt1 | contig 10266 bp, 8 predicted proteins | sample OrgLakmetage1056_FD_203151 | JGI IMG/M metagenome (GOLD analysis project Ga0307978, IMG submission 203151) | Saline water microbial communities from Organic Lake, Antarctica - #1056 | ecosystem: Environmental > Aquatic > Non-marine Saline and Alkaline > Saline | place: Antarctica: Organic Lake...
TATCGATCTGTACCATTCTTTCCAATTACGATTCGGATCAACGATATCCCGTATTTGGGTTTGGCGCAAAAGTCAACGGCAGTCTCTCTCACTGTTTTCAGTTGGGAGCAACAGCCGAAGTAGACGGCGTGGAAGGAATCAGCAAGGCGTACAGCGACGCCTTCAAGGCTGGTATTACAATGTCTAGCCCGAGAGACGTGTCCGCTGTTATTGACATGGCAGCAAAGGATTCCATAGTGCAATTGGTAAGATGAGGCAATATTGTCCTGCGGCGGTTGGTTAGTCCGATTGCATCTCTCACATAATGTCGTTTGCAACTTTAGGGAAAAGAGCAGGTATACACGGTGCTGCTTATATTTTTGAGCGGGGATCCCGCGGATTCCGAGCAGACATTGGTAGCCCTAAAGGCTGCGGATGATGCGGCTCTTTCCGTCGTTGTTGTGGGTGTCGGAGAAGACGATTTCAAGGGGTTAAAAGATCTGCTTCTACGCCACAAGACGAGTGGCTGCCGAGACAACGTGCGATTTGTAAACTATCAGGCACTGAAAGGCGACCAGGACAAGCTGACAGAGGCAGCCCTGGATTCTATCCCAAACCAGCTCGTGACCTACTTTGTAGGCAAAGGGATCGATCCACTGCCTGAAGCTGAACCCGACGATGTTGTCGTCCAGCCGTACATTGAAGACCAAGATGTGGCCGTCCCGATCCAGTTTACAGCCGCAGGAGATCCGGTTGTAGCTGGCGACGCGAGACCACCATCGAACGACAAGCCCGACTATGCCAACCAAATCAAACAAGGTATCCAGATGGTTAGCAAAAAGATGGGACGTCGCAAGGTTGGACAGCTAAGAAGACGTATCCGACAGGAGGCAAAAAAGATATCAAAGAAAACATTTGGAGCGTCGCCATTTTAGATTAACTCTTCACATTACTTTAACATTCACCTCTATCTTGTGCAACGTACAGCAATGCTGTAAGAACGATAAAGGATTCCAAATCATCTACACCATGCTGGTGCTTGTAAATGAGAAGTTCGTTCTTTGTCAATCGCTTTAGCACCTTGTTTCGAACGCGAGCGACAGATTGATAGTATAGAATCGGCAAATGTTCGGGAACGCGTCTTGGCTTCCAGTTCGCAGCAGCGAGAGTCATGAGGGCGTCTTGTGCTGCATCACTCCTGGCCTTTACTACCATTAAACCTTTGTACACCTCTGGAATATTGAGTGTTTTTTCTTTGCCGATCGGACAAAGGTGTCCTTGCAACGCAAACTGCAAGGCCGAATAGGCGTATCGGATAGCTTTCGGAGCTTCGTCAAAGAAAACTGGCATGTCTGTTTCCCGAAGTTTAGCGACAAGTAGGTACAACCTCTGTAGGCGATGCTCAACGATCCGAGGAATGTACTCGTCCAGAATCCATTCGGCTTTGGTTTCGACGTCGTGGTCGGTTTCAGCTGGTCTGGCGAAGAAATCTACCAGGGAACGCTCTTCTCTCAAATCTTCAGGCAACGCCCCAAATCCATGCTCTTCCAGATATGCTTCCACAATCGATATCTCTTTCATGTACCGCTCTGATGCGCTCTTTGTATCTGCACGGAGCTTCTGAGCAGCCTCTTCAGGCATTCCGTGAAAGACTCCGTACTCGTGGAACGTGTTACGGCAGATCACCGACAGCGAATGTCCCATTGGACCGAATGACACTGGTGCGTGGTAAATCTTCACTAATGGGAGCATGGGATTAAGCGCCTTTCTTTCTGTGTAAGGGTACGAGAAGTCTTGCCCGAGGATATCCCGTGTCTCGTAACCGGCATCTTCGATTTCGTTCTCGATTTTCTCCATCCACATGGTGAGTTCTTCTTCGGGCCAATTCGCGTTCTTGCTCTCACGAAGCAAAGCTTTGTATCCCTGTTGCCAAAGCAGCTTCTTCTTCCCTTCTTGTTCGCTCAAGCCATGGTATAGTCGCGCCAGTACGATCGCGAATTTATAGGACTGACTCTCCATCGCTTCAAGTCTTTCAATAAGAGCTTTCGTGATGCTGTAGACTTGGATTGGTGTGCATACATCCATCGCAATATCAGCTAGTGCCGGACTCTGAAACACAACCACGTCCGCTTCTCGAGAGTCTTCGCAGACAACCTTTACCAGCCACATCTCCACCATTTCCTTTATGACAGTATCAAATATATCAGTTTCTACTCCCTCTGCGATCAAATCGTTCAGTACCTCCCACAAGACGGTTCGTGGAAGGTTGAAAAAGCTCTTGCGCGATGCGATTGCTAAGACCTTCACCGTTGTTTGAAAGACGGGGGGAAGTTCGTCGTAGACTTGAGTATATCGCATGGCGACGTCAGCGCTAATCTGCATGACAGGTATTTCCATGTTCTTTCGAATCAGCCCCGGGGGGATACGCAGTACAAGGTCTTCAGAAGTCTCGGCAAAAGCGTGTTTCCCTTCACTCCATTGTCGTCCCGCCAATTGGCGAATGGCCGCCACACGCTCAACGAAATAGCCGGCAAGGTACCCTGAAGACACGGCGTATGTTTCCAGCCATCGATCGTCAACTTCCACATCCGCTAACTCTCGGAACATGGTACGGATGCCTTCCATGGAAGCTTCTCCTACTTCGACAATGGGAATGTGGAGGCGTTTGTGGGATCGTGTAATGTCTTCAACTACCCACGCTGCGGAAAAAAAATTGTAAAAAGAAACGTGGATCATGAGGAAGCAGATTTTTCCACCGCTGTTGTCGCCATTGGACTCAAGAGAACTTGCTGACAGTCCCAATAGCTTGCTGGACAAACGGTTCATCTTGGGTGTACCGTGGAGGCATTCCCGAATCAATGACAAAGAGAATTCGTCCAGGAATTGGATACGATCCACTAGAAAGCAAGCCGCAGATCCACCTTCGAGGACGAGATTCACAAGATGAACACACTCATCGTGGGCACGACTCCAACGTCTCTCGTCCATGTGGTGAAGCACCTCGCTGGCAAGATGTCGCACGTCGTTGTCTTCGGCATATTTGAACCATGTTCTGTGAAGTGAGACAGAGAAGACACTATGAGATTGGGCGATAGGATGCCGTACAATATCGTCAGCGGAGACTTACGCCATGGTCCGAGCTAGCTGTAAAAGCCCAGCAGATTCACTGCAAACGTGCAGAAAGGGAACCATGTCTGCATAGCCAGCAGCTCTTTGGCAAACAATTTTCTTTCCGGACAACGACGGACCAGTCACAAGCACAGCACATCGATTTCTAGGACCGCAGATGTAATCCTTGATTTCGGCAACGTGGTTGTTATGCACTTCACCGTGAACCGTCTCCAACACACGAAGTGCTGCCGATTCAACTGCATTCGACAAAGTGAACACAGGAACTGGCAACAGCGTGCCTTTTAACGTCACAGAAGAGTTGAACAAATCCATTCGAGGCGATGCGACCGGGTCTTCGTATACCGACTGGTCGAGAGCTACTTCGATATTACTGGCCAGTGCGTACTGCATCAAGCGAGCTGCTCGCACTGGGGGCGGACCGGTAATATCCCAGCGACAAGCAACCGTGCCCGACCCTGTCACACCACAAAAGGTCGACCCGATCGCCATTCCAATCGCGCAGCCAACTTGCTTTTCGACGAGCTGTCGGCACACATCAATGCCCAGCAAACTTGCTTCCGGTATCGCTTCGTACAAGTTGATAGCAGCAACGATGTGAACACCCTTATCGTCGTCAATAATCTGCACAATGGGGCATCTGTTCTTGTCGAGAACGGCCTGCACCTCCATCAACCAGTTCACCGGACTACCATTCGATGTCATGGCGATAAAGAGCACGCAAAGGTTTCGCATCTGCGCAATCTGCGTAGGCGACAGACCGCCGTGGCTCAAAAGCTTCAAGACATTGGGATGGATAAAGTCCTCTTCTACCGAGACGTTGCGCCTTACCAATCGATCAAAAAATTCCTTCTCCTTGTGCTTCTCCATGTTATCCAGCATCGATTTTTCAATGGAAATCCCGGTGAGCAACTTTGCTTCCTCAAAGCCGGGGATGTCCTTGAAGCTCGCACGGCTGCCCAAATAGTGAGCAGATTCTTCGGAAATGCAGGTTTCACCCGCCTTAGCGAGATCCACCAGTGCACTAATCTCAGCAAGAGCATCACCACCGACAGCGTGATAGAGACGTTGCATGTTCGCATGGATTGGCGCTTGAAAGATTTCCGACTCAACCGGCCCAGAACAGATTCCACAATGAATGCGAAAGACCAAGGACGTTCCTTCGACGGGATGCGAGCCTGCCTTGTTTTGCAGGTCGACGGCGCATTTGGACGCGCACAACAAGTTGATACCAACGTCCTTCTCTTCACCTTCCCAGACCACTATGACAGCATCGCCAGCAAACTTAACCACGTCTCCACCATGTTCGTGTACAATGTGAAGAATCCGGCTGAGACAGTTGTTGACTGTCGACGAAAGAGCGTGGGCGCCCTTGTGGGCGATGGCAGCCGCGATCTTGGAATAGCCTGACAAATCTACAAACAAGACGGCCGCATAACATGTATAAGGACGGAAACTAATTTCCCCTTGAAAGCGATGCCGAAATAGCGAACGAAAGACCAAGTTGGATACAAATGGCTTGATCAAATTCCTCCAATCAGTACTACCGCGTCGAGTCGATCGGACGGCAAAGTTGGCTTCGCCTTCGGTCGAATCTCTAAGGCCTTGACGCCTTAGTCGAACTTGCGTACTCACAGTTCGGTCGCCTCGTGATGGCGGGGAAATGGAGGAAAAGTCTGGAGCCCTCTCCTCCTGGCTATCCCGCTGCTCGCACTCCATGTCGGGGTTGACATGACCGTTCTGTGATGGCGAGCTGCCGTCGTTGATGTTGATGTTGTCGGGGTCGGGGTCGGGGTCTGGTGCCATGTTAAGACTTTCTTCTAATATGCTAGTCAATGCTCAACCAGCCCTTTTAGTTGGGTACTCTTTTGTCGTTGAAGGTATGGAGAAGTTGCGTATAGAAGTATGAGTGTTGAGTGGAGTGGTGGTTGATCACGACAACATTGGCACATGTTTTTGAGGGGAGGGCAGGGACTTTTTGAAAAGAAAAAAGAGAGAAAAAGAAATGGAAAAGGAGAAATTGAATAGAGAACTAGGCGCTCATTTTTCTATTTAAAAGTCTGAAGTTGGGCATAGCTCCGTTCATCCGGGTCTCGAAACAAGGACGAAAGAATGAAGGAATCCCTGAAGGACGCTACAGTACACACAATACAAGTACATCGAAACTACACTACCGGTACATTGTGTATTTTATTTTTGCTAATTCAGGTTTGTCACAATCGCGTTTACCAGAGCTAGCTAGTTACTTAGATACATGTATTCAACTTTACAGCAAGTGTCACGATTGCTTGATCGTCAGGATTCAATGAGCAACCGTACGAGGAGATGCCTTCTTAATAGTATCCATCATGTGGATGGTTGCTTCTTGGGCCATTTTGCTAGCCCTTCTAGACACTCCGTCATTCTCTATCTTTACTGACCAAAACTCTTCTTGCTTGGTCCAGTACTCGTATACCAATAAGTACTGAAAAGTGTAGCGAAAGGATTGCAATGTCTCAACAGAGTGACCCTTCAGCGCCTTCATTAGCGTCCGGCCGGTCTCGGTTGCCCAAAGAAGCAACAGCATGAAAATGGCTCCACTGTTTTTGTTTGCTGTTGTGAGCGTCAGGTTCGTGAGACCATTAGTGTAGTCGCATCGAGGAAAAAATGCACGGGCAGTACACCGGAGAAGACGTAAAAAATCTTTGATTATGATATCAAGACGTCCTTGATCACTGGGGCAAAGAGGACTTGCATCTCCACAGAAGCCAGTCATTACATACTTTAATGTGCCAAGAAGAAGTGCGTGCATGGGATTGACAGGTGTGCAACCGTGAATACCAAAGATGTTGCCTGCCGAGCACAACTTGTAGAAGGCGTTATTTGGAACGTAATGGTACGACATGTCCTGTAATGCCTTGTTTCTTGCAGTCACGTTGGAAAGAGCACAGGCAGATTCAATCAATTGCTGGGTAAGGAACTTGCATTGATAGTGTGGATCGTTGGCCTTCTGCAACGGACAGTCACATGTACGAGATATCAAGGCACACTTCGAGGTGAAGGTGCCATACCTGCCAGCAAGTATGTTGTTACCCTTGCAATCTCCAATGGTAAATCCGTGTGAGAAGAAAATGGTATAGGGACGAGGTGGTTTGCGCTTGAGAAGCTTAAGCATGAGGGGAAAGCCATCCTTTTGCATGGCAACAACGTCCTCTAGTATTTTGTCCAGGCAAATGTGAAATCCGCTGAGTTTGTCGCCCTACACAATTGGGAAGACAGAGAAATGGAACGTAAGGAAAATATTTGAAAAAACCATACACCAATGCCAGCTTGTGTCTGCACTTACAGGTTGGTGTCGTTTGTTTTCGGCACTGCTCAAATTGGAAAGATCCGGCACATATCCGAGATTCCTCCAAGCAAAGCTGTGAACACGCACACCTCTCTTAAAGATAGACAGGGTGAACCGCAATGGCTCCAGACCAAACCTCTGCATACCATCAATGCCAGTCTTGTCAATGAAGAAGATGAGAAAAATCAGAAACTGGCACGAAGGGTCATTGATTTTATGCTGATAGGCATTTTGAAAACTCGAACCAGAATGAACTTTGTTGAGCAAGTTACCAGGGGACTCGTACAAGGCGTACGGGTCTTTCCCAGACAACGGCTGGTTGATGACAACGTTAGGTGGCTTCATCAGAGAGCAGTCAGAATACATGGAGTCAAGCGCATGGCTGAACCAAAAGCGAACAATTTCAACCGGTTTTGCATGTGTTGGGACGACAACTTCTGAGACGAAAGGTCTAAGACCTTCCATTCCCATTTTTTTGTCAGAGCGGCAACAACACTGCCCTGTTTGTTTCCTACGGATCCCTGACTGAAGTAAAAGCTAGGCTCGCTGGTGGCAAACTTGGCCCAATCCATGATAGCGTCATACGCCTCTAGCGGACACTGGAACCTCTTCATCAGCACAAGTAGGTACGTCTGGACGCGCTCCAGCTGCCCATGGCTAATGGGCTGGAACAAGTCAGATGGTTTCATGACCGGCTCTTTCACAGGTTCCTCACCATTGTCGCCAACCATGGGGTCATCGTCGTCTAGGCTGGGGTGGAACTCATAGATATCAGCGTCAACAACAAAGTCAGGAACTGCATCAACGGCTTCTCCTGCTGCTGGGGTATTCCCGTAATAATCATCATGATCAGTACTAGCACCACCACAATATTGAAACCCTGAACGCCAGTTTGTAGGCGTGATACTGCTACCAATACTTCTATCTTCTTGGACTGGTGCGCTACTTTCTGCTTCTTTCCTTACAAGACGTGGGACGGAAAACAGTCACCTTTGTCAAGACCATTGTTTTCAAACAAAAAGCGGCACCATCTTCTTCCGAGCCATTGTGAGGGTCCTCACATCTTTCAGGGGGCAACAGCTGGGAAAACAAGTTTGGAATTCCGGCAACAGGAAGCACACTGCCAGAACCACCAGTGATACAGCTGCTTAAAGAGGAAAGGCAGTTGTTGTAGTTGCCATTCAAATGTTGTGGTCGTTGGTGCAATAATCGGCCGGCAGCGAGCATTGCATGTTCGCGGCATGCAGCAATGGCAGATACATGCGTATTGAGACCATTCTCGGAACTGAAGAACGCAAAACAACGGTTGCATGATGGCATAGTGGTAACAGTAATAGGATGGCAAGAACTTCGTGACTCTGGTTTTGGTAGCAGTAACAACATCAAAAAAGTTGGGATACATGTACTGTAAGAAACTCTTCTTCTACACTTGAGTTATTGCAATTTATCCAAATATTGAATGGAATTCAACTGGCGGAGTATTAAACAACGAGACAAAAATCATAATTCAAAAGAAGGAAATCACATAATCAAGCAAGAAGACAGAAGGTACAGTGGTACCACTGAAAAAAGCTACTTCCGGATTAGCGGCGATCTGAACCAGCTAAAAAAATGAAGACAGACATTATCAGATTGCTGCACTATCTGGCAAAAATCAAGGGGTCAGTGCTGGGAAATTGAAGACGAAAGATTATGACTGGTTCGCCACAAAATCCGTGCACACTAGAACTATTTAACGTAAGTATATAAAAAAAGGAGAAAGTGACTTGCATATAGCGGTTTGGGAATTAAATGGCAAGAGCTCAAATATTGAAGCAAGTAACATGGAGGAAATATAAGACAAACCACTGTATTACTATCTATAATTATCTTGAAATAGACGGCCATAATGAAACCGCCCTTGTGATGAATCCGAAAGCTTTCAAGCATATGTTAGTGTGCAAGCTCACCCCACCAATCTCGTAATGCTGCTGCAGCTGAGTCGTTGCAGTAATTGTAGTATTGCTCCTTCTTCCTTCACTAGTATCAGATACGCTGCAAACTGGCAACACATTCCAGCTGGGCTGCTTGCACCACTGGAGTTTCAGCAGTGATCCATTGAAAGCATGGACCTCTTTGGATTAGCTCTGTTCCCTGCTGTAATCTCTCCTGCACAGCCTTAGATGTACGGTTGACAGAGTCTGATGAGGGATCTTGATAGACGGAAGTACTCTGTCACCAACTTGCTGATGACGGCGATCAATAATGAGACCCGAACATGCGGACGCAAAAATGGCCATGTGACACATTGCCTCCAGGAACGAATCCGAGATCGGAGATCGATCGCTTTGCTCGTCGTCGTTGCTCATGAAATAAGTTCGAACAGTCCGAGTAGTCGTACGAGCAGTCCGACTAGTCCGGAGCTCTGGACGGTTGAGACGGAGGGTTGGGACGTCTACGGCATTTCTACGTAGCCCTGGTAGTCTCAACCTTGTCCGTCAGCCCCCCTACAAAAGCACTAGTCTAGTCTATACTAGAGGCAGAAGATGAACAATGAACAGCTTCGAACTTAACATACAAGATGCAAGATTTTTTCGCGCGCATTGACACTTCTTGAGAGTGTACTTTGCGTCCATCCAAAATTCCAACACAAAATCTAAAATCGACCATGTCGCCCCCCTCCGATACCGATCCCCATCCCCATCCCAAGGCAACTACAGCCGAAGAGCCAATCGTATCGGACCAGCCTGTAGGTACCGAGCCTCCCAGAAATAATGACTTTGTCATTCGAGAAGGGTTTCCGGCTCTCAGGCTGCCCGGAAACAAGAACAATGGGCCGTGGATTGATGGCGACGAGCCAATCCCTCGGCACTCGTTCTGGGCGGATGGCGACGCCTTGACTTATCATCACTTGGAGGATCTGTGGCAGGATTGTGAGACTGTCTTTTCAGCTCGGGCTCGTGACAGCGACCAAGCTTATAGCGCAGGAGTGACCTACTTTAGTCCCTGCCAAATGAAACCACGTTGTGCGCTCGAAGCCTTGGTACTTTCCATTTTTCGAAAGCATACGGACGGTTTGGATGCAGGAGTCTTTATTCCAGAGCAATCAGGAGCTGAATGGTGGACTCTGGTGCTGGACGAAGACAAGGTTGAAGAAGAGGCCTCGAAAAAGCAAGGTGATGATGACCATGATGATGACGACGAGGAAGAAGGAGACGAGGTCGGCCTGCATTTTGACGCCGACTATGGCCTCGAGGACCAGGCGCCGAACTTGTTGTTGCATCCTCGCCTGGCTACAGTCACATACTTGACAGATTTTGGTGCTCCCACTGTCGTATTGGATCAAAGATCTCCTCCACCCAACGACGTTGAAAAAAAGACACTGCAAGGAAGCATTCGAAAGGGCTGGCTGTCACATCCAAAGATCGGCAAGCACATGGCGTTTGATGGGCGTCTCTTGCACGGAGCTCCCGCTTCATTCTTTCCTAGTATGTCGGATGCTACCATTAGCAAAACAGCCGAGCCGCCGCTAAAAAAGGCCAAACTACAAGCAAGAAAACGTATCACGCTCTTGGTAAACATATGGCTGAACCATTGCCCTATGGACGCCGAGTTGCTGGACGATGATATCTGCGCTCAACTCAAGACACCGCATGAGATGAAAGGCAAAAGTGACGAGTCAATTCAGCCTCCGTTTGTTTGGAAGAGCGATTTGGATCTGGCGAGGCCCACGAAACTCGTGAACGCCAAACTCGTCGAGTCACCAACAGATCCCGCTGGAGAAGAAGAAGTCGTCATTTGCAGTCGACTAGTGACTGCTATATACGGTGCTTCGGCAGAAAGCTTTCACA
>Ga0307978_1003768_pt1 | contig 10264 bp, 9 predicted proteins | sample OrgLakmetage1056_FD_203151 | JGI IMG/M metagenome (GOLD analysis project Ga0307978, IMG submission 203151) | Saline water microbial communities from Organic Lake, Antarctica - #1056 | ecosystem: Environmental > Aquatic > Non-marine Saline and Alkaline > Saline | place: Antarctica: Organic Lake...
TCGAGGCCATCAGCAGGTGCTGAACGCCTAGACGGCGCGCGGCCTCCATGACGTTGAACGTGCCGATAACGTTGGCATCAAGATAGGCACGGGGGTTCTCGAGGCTGTAGCGCACACCGGCCTGTGCCGCGAGATGGACGATCACGTCTGGTGCAAATTCATCGGCGACATGGTCGAACAGTGCTTGGTCTTCCAGCATTCCCTCGGTTGCCGCAAAATTCGGGTTCTGCAGCAGCATCTGATGCCGACGCTGCTTGAGGGCTACGTCGTAGTAATCGGTCATGCCATCATAGCCGTGGACCGCAATCCCCTCTGCCAGCAGTAACTTTGCCAGGTGGAACCCGATAAAACCGGCCGTACCAGTGATCAAAACACGCATTAGCGGCCAACTCCCACATAAGCCGCGAAGCCCGCGTCACGGACGTCCTCGGCAGAATAAATATTACGTAAATCGGCCATTCGGGCCTGGGACATGTTCTGCGCCAGCCGCGTCAGATCCAGCGCGCGGAACTCATTCCACTCCGTCAGGATAACCAACAAATCAGCACCTTGCGCGGCCTCGTAGGGATCATCGTGCCAGCTCACATTCGGCAGTAGCACCTCGCCCTCGCGTCTGCCCTGCGGATCAACGACGCGGACCTTCGCCCCGCCACCAAGAAGTGCCGGGATGATGGTCAAGCTGGGTGCGTCACGCATGTCGTCGGTATTCGGCTTGAAGGTCACGCCGAGGACTGCCACAGTTTTGCCGTTGAAGCCGTCGTCACATAGGTCGCGCAGCTTTTCGATCATCCGCAGTTTGACCGCGTCGTTCACCCGGATCACGGCCTCGACGATAGTCTGCGGCACAGCGTGTTCCTGGCCAATGCGCGCGAGTGCCGAGGTGTCTTTGGGGAAGCACGACCCGCCATAGCCGGGCCCAGCGTGCAGGAACTTGTTGCCGATTCGGCCGTCGAGCCCCATGCCACGGGCCACTTCCTTCACATCTGCACCGGATCGCTCGCACAGTGCCGCCATCTCGTTGATGAAGCTGATTTTGGTCGCCAGAAACGCATTGGCGGCGTATTTGATCATTTCGGCGGATTCCAGATCCGTGGCCAGGATTGGGAAATCGCGCAGGTAAAGCGGGCGATAGATGTCAGCCATGACCTTCGCTGCACGCTCAGATTCAATGCCGACAACGACACGGTCGGGCTTCATGAAATCCTCAATGGCCGCCCCCTCGCGTAGGAATTCAGGGTTTGACGCCACATCGAAACCTGCAGACGGATTAGCCTCGGCAACGACTTGTTTGACCTTGCGATTTGTCCCGACCGGTACGGTGGATTTGGTCACAATCACTGCGTAACCCGTCAAGGCCTTTGCCACATCTTCTGCAGCTGCCATTACGTAAGTCAGATCTGCGTGCCCGTCGCCGCGCCGCGTTGGCGTCCCAACTGCAATGAACACCGCGTTTGCGCCGTCAACGGCCGCCGCGATATCAGTTGTGAACGACAGGCGACCTGCTGACACGTTGCGCGCCATGACGTCTTCAAGGCCTGGCTCATAGATCGGCACTTCGCCTCTGTTCAGTTTCTCGATCTTCTCGACAGCCTTGTCGACGCAAACGACGTGGTGCCCGAAATCAGAGAAGCAGACCCCCGAAACAAGACCGACATAGCCAGTACCAATCATAGCGATTTTCAAAATGACATCCTTAACGTAACGCTGCCGTTTAACATTGTTTTCAAAAATGAACGCATGTCACTTTTCACTGATGGTGGCCTTCAATTCAGCCATTTCCGCATCCGACAGATCGCCACCGACCTCTTCGATCTCGGCTTTTAGCTGCTCATATTCAGCCATTTTACGAACCAGAAACCGTTTGGTCAGATCGGCCCTTTTAGCGATTCCCTTCGGCGTGAGCACATAAGCGTAGCGTCGCTTATCCTCAGCGGCGGTGAAATTCCCCAGCTTGAGTAGGCCCTTGTCCAAGAGTGCGTTGAGCACGTAATGAATGCCGCCGGTGCTTACGCCGACGGCCTTGGCGAGGTCGCGCTGGCTCATTTCGGGGTTGTCCTGCAGAAGGCGCAGGATCCGGAACTGCACATCTTCGCGCAGCCTGTCACGTTGTGTGGTCATGATTGAATAGCTTTCTTGCAGGCTGCCGCATAAGGACTGCCTGCGGGGCGCCTCGTGTGATCTGTGTTTGCAATGTGACGCAAAGTTGACATAACTGCTCAATACCGAGCGATAATCGCTTCGGGATTAAAATACAACCGTGAATTTCGGATGTGGTGTTATTTTCGCGCGCAGTGGAATAGCTTTGGTTCGCGCGGAGAGGGCATGACGATCAGCAAGAGCATCCCAATAATTTTAATAATGTAACGCAGGCTCCGACCGCGCGCAATCTCAAATTGCTGCACCTGCGAAGTCATTCTGTCCTAAGCGACGCGTCAGGCCATCGCCACCCAGCGAGCGGCGATCACAGACCGCCGTATCACGCGCCTCGAGCGGTCCGCGCTACTCGGCAGCGATATCCTGCTCTGGCTTCGCCGGATCATCCGCCGACTGCTCCACGGGCCCAGACTGACCCTCTTCCTGCGCCTGTTGGTCGAGGGCCTCTTCCATGCTGGTGGTGTTGATCACCAGTTCGAACTGCTCGAGGATTTCGGGCGCTGTGCGCGCAAGCCATGACCGGACCGCCTCGTTGCTGACAAGTTTTGTGATATAGCCCTTGGCGACCACAAGGTTCAGCAGCTCTGAGCCATAGGATTTTTCGGCATCCTTGTACTTTTCCTGCACGTTGTTCATCTCGCGCTCGAGCCGGACAATCTGCTCCAGCGGGTCACCTTTGGGTTCTTCCGGCTTGGGCGGCGTGTAGTCGGTGCGCTGCTCAGGCGGGGTGGCTTTCAAAAGTGCATCCGCATGGGCGGCCGTGAGGCTGTTCGCACCAATCATCAGTTCCACCGCCTCGATCTGGCGGGCGGCCTTCATCTTGCGCAGATGCCGCGTCACATCCGGCGTGAATTGGTGGTCGTTGAGCAAATCGGTGGCGCGGGGGCAGATGCCATGCAGCAGGTTGATCCGGCTGTTGATGGTCGAGAGATTGACGTTGAAGGCGCGCGCCAGCCGTTCCTTGCTGACCCCTTTGTCGATGGCGCGCCGCAGCATGTAATGCTCCTGCACCGTCGAGAGCCGGTTGATCCGGTGATTATAGGTGTATGTCTCGAAATCCTTGGCAATCAGGCAGGGGGCCACGTCCTGGCCCAGCTCCTTCAGCGCCAGCACGCGCAGATTGCCATCGAGCAGCAGAAAGCCGGGGGCGTCCGGGTCTGTCTTGATCACGGAAAGCGGCTCGATCAGCCCGATCTCTCGGATCGAGGACAGAATTTGCTTGAACTTGCGGGTGGTCATCACGCCGTCCGGCACCTTTTTCGAAGGCATCAGCTCTTCAATCGGGATCTGATAGGTTTCCAGATCAAACCCGAGCGTCAGGTTCAGCGGGGCGGTGGGGTAGCGCGGTGCCGCATCATCCTCGTCGCGGAGCGGAGGGAAGGCGCCGGGGTAGATGGGCTTTACAGTGCTCATTTCGGTCATGATGGTCTCCAGGATCAGATGGTTTCAATGCGGTCGGCGAGGTATTTGGGCAGAGTGTCGAGCCCTTCGGCGCGCAGGAGCGTGACGAAGTTCTCATCGGCGAAGAGGGATTTCAGGCCTTGGACCACCAGCAGGAGCTGCTGATGCGCGTGTTCGGCCTTGAGCACCATCTTGTGCTGGCGGGCGACCTCCTTTTGGTAAATCTTCACCAGCGAGTGGGCGGAATTGGGCAGTTTGGGTCGCGCGCTGGATTTCGGGCCCTTGTCACGGCGCTTTTCCATCAGCCGCTTGGCCTCTGTCAGCTGGTGGCCCTTGAGCTGGCCTGACTTGTAGGCCTCCTCCAGCATGTCGCCGAGATCGCCATCGTCGTTTTTGGCCCGTGCGATCTCAAGCGCCGCTGTGAGCGGGATGGTGTTGTTCTGGACCGCCTCAATCAGGCGCTCCTCGCCCTTTTCCAGCAGGAAAACGATGTCGCGGACATATTTTTGCGACAGTCCCGTGCGATGGATGATGTCGTCGATGGTGTATTCGCGCGCCAGCAGCAGCTCGATGTCGGCGAGTATTTCCAGTGGCCGGTGGCCGCGCCGGGCGATGTTTTCCGCCAGCGACATGATGAAGGCGTCTTCGTCGCTGACATTGACCACCAGCGCCGGAATATGGGTCTCGCCGAGCAGCCGGAAGGCATTGAGCCGCCCTTCACCGCAGACCAGCAGAAAGGCGGTCTCGCCATCGGCCCCCTCGCGCTCGGTCACCGTGATCGGCTTCTTGAGGCCGATGCTGCGGATGTTTTCCACGATTTCCTCGAAGACCTTCATGTTGCGGTCGCGCGAGTTCAGAACCTCGATCCGGTCAATGGGGACGAGCGTCACGCTCTCAGGGGTGTCAGTCTGCATCAGCTGGCCTCCTTGGTTTGTGTGTTGTCATGGTGTGGTCCTTTCAGTTGCTATTGTGATCATTCGGACTGGCCCCATTTCCGGCGAATGCCGACGCGCTCGGCCATGCCGTAGAAAAAGCCGAGGTCCTCAAAGCGAAAGGCCTCGAATGCGATGCTGCTGCGGTCGCAAAGCCGGATTTCCTGCCGGGGCAAATCAATCCAAGGCAGCAGGTAGTAATCCAGCTCTTCGCGGTTTTCCGGATCGAGCCGCACCGCCAGCGTGACGTCAGCCTGATAGCGCATCGGGTCAAACCGGATCCGCCAGCGCAGCCGTCCGTCGGCCTGTGGCTGGCAGCGCGCCAAAACGAGGCTGACGACCATCTCGTCATTGATGGTCAGCAGATCTGTCTTGGGATCGCGCACCACCGTGCCGCCGACCTCGGCAATGGCCGCCTCGGTCCGCGCAATGATTTCCGGGTGCATGGCGCGCAGGCGCTTGTTGAGCGCAATGCGTTCCTGATCCCGGTCCGAGCGATAGCCAATCATCTCATAGGCGCGGGCCAGCGAGCCGAACCGGTTTCGATAGGCCGATGACGAGGGCATGTCGGGCGACTGATCGATCAGCACTCCGGAAAGCTGGCCGGCGTCGGCATAAAGGCGTTTCAAATGATCCAGCAATTCCTCGTCCGACAGGCGGGCAGAGCGCGCCGTGATGATCTCCTGCGCCGTCAGAAAGAACTCCAGCGGCACGATCCCCTCAAACGCGCCTTCCTTGCGGATCCACATGTCGGGCGGGTTATCGACATGCAGTTTCTTCAGCTTGAAGGAACTGCGGTTGTAGACATTGTTGCCGATGTATTTCTCGTTGGTCAGGACGGTGCGCACCGTGCTCAATGTCCAAGGCCGGTCCAGATCGGTGGCCACACCTTCCTCATTCAGCCGGTCAGCGATCTCGCGGAAGGTCAGATCCTCCTCGATCAGCCAGCGATACATCTTGTTCACCCAGGCGACTTCTTCATCAGGTCCGGGCATCAGGATCACGCGATCGGTCTGCAGCGATTTGTGCTCACGGCGTTTCAGCTCGGCCTTGATGTTGCCGCGCTCGTCCACCAGCACCCGGCGCAGGCCGAAGCCCGCTGGGCCGCCTTGCCGAAACCCAAGCTCGATCAGGCGGCATTGTCCGGTGAAAACCTTGACCGAGAGCTCACGGCTGTATTCGCCCGCCATGGCGCGTTTGACGCCCTTGACGATGGTCGAGACCGGCGAACCGTCGTTTTCAAACTGCTCGGCGCAATAGGCGACGTTGATCCCGGCGCGTTTGCAGATGTATTCGTAATAGGCGGACTCATCGGCGTCCTGAAACCGTCCCCACCGACTGACGTCGTAGACCAAAATGACGTTGAAGTCGGCGGCCCCGGTTTCGACGTCTGCAATCAGCTGCTGGAGTGCCGCGCGCCCGCTGATGGAAAGCCCGCTTTTGCCATCATCGGCATAGGTCTTGATGATCTCGATCCCGCGCTTCTCGGCGTATTCGCTAATCTTGTCCGCTTGGTTGTTGGTCGAATACTGCTGATGTTCTGTGGACATGCGGACATATTGCGCCGCCCGAAACTCGGTAATTTCGCCACTCCCGTCCAACTCAGCCTCCAACTCACATTTTCATTGGCTGGACGTTTGCGTAGGTGGCGCGGGCTATCAACTCGAGAGTGAAAAATTATCGCATAATATCAACAGGCTGGACTGATCACTGCATCGCGCCGTTACCAAAACTTCACGGAATTTCCCAAAACCACGACTTGCATCTGCTCGGACTTGAGCGATAAGAGGCCAAGAGAAATACTTGGGGGATGCGATGACCTACCACGACCGCGGAAACAGCTGGTTTCTGGCGCAGCTCAAACCGAACTGCGCGCAGGTTGCCGACCGTAATCTCCAGCAGCAGGGGTTTCGGACCTTCCTGCCGATGGAGCAGGGCACGCAGAACCGCAAGGGTCGGTTTGTCTCGACCCTGCGGCCGATGTTTCCAGGATATGTGTTCGTGTCATTTGATTTTGCGGGCGGGCTCTGGCGCAAGATTCAATCCACCTATGGCATCACGCGGCTGGTTAGCTTTGGCAAGGAGCCAGCTATGGTGCCGTTGGATATCGTCAGTCAGCTGATGCTGCGTTGCGATACCGCCGGAAAGCTGTTGCCGCCAAAACTGTTGAAGCCCGGCGACCAAGTACGTATGACCAGCGGCCCGTTCGCGGATTTTGTCGCCACGATCGAGACCATCGCACCTGACCGGCGCGTTTGGGTGCTTATGGAGATCATGGGTGGGCAGACCCGGGTTGCGGTGACGGCGGATCAGCTGCGGACAGTTTGACAAGCGACCGACAAGCTGAACCGGCGTTTTGCCTGGGTCGCCGCCTGCCTATCGCCCCGTAAGCCCGTGCGCCAATTGCCCAACCTGTTCGCGGATCGCCGTATTCAAGACCTGCAGGTTCCGCGTAAGATCCCAGCCGATGCCATCGATGAACCGCGACGTGCGATAATCGACAGGCCAGGCTACGAGCCCCGTCCATCCGGCGGCCTCAAAACTCCGCACGGCGCGTGGCATGTGGAAAGCGCTGGTGACCAGAACCCAAGTCTCATCGGGGCTTGGGTTGGCGAGTACGAGGCTGAGGCTGGCGTTTTCTGTGGTGTTGCGGGATCGGCCCTCCAGAAGGAGACGATCCGGATCAATGCCTTGGTCCAGAAAAAACCGCCCGGCAATGGAGGCTTCGGAAACAGTGGCTCCCGCAACATCACGCAACGCACCGCTACCGCCGGTAAAGAGCAGTTGCGCATCCGGAAACTGCCGCGCGAGGGAAAGTCCAGCCGCGAAGCGATCGCCGCCCTCATTGAACTGCATCTGGCCCCAATAGGCGCTGGCGCGGGCATCCTCACCGCCACCCAGCACGATGATGCCATCGACTTGTGACAGGGGCGGGTTTGCGGGATAGCTCCGCTCGATCGGCTGCAAAAGCAAGCTGCCGAGTGGCAGGATCGCCAGCGTCGCAAGTGCAATCAGTGTCAGGCTGCCCAACCAGATCGCCAGCCGGTGCCGCTGCATGATGAGCGCCAGCACCACGATGGCCAGCGCGATGATGATCCACGTGTCCGGACGCAGAAGCGCACCGATCAGTTTCGAGGCGATGAAGAAAACCGTGTCCATCGTCACTGACCTTGCCGGGTCTTCACAAGGCGCGCGATGGCCTCGCGATAGGCGTCCACCACAATGGTCTGGTCGTATTCTCGTTCCATCTTGGCGCGACCAGCTTGGCCCATGGCCTGTTGCGCCTCAGACGGCAGCGCCAGAAACCGCTCGATCGCGGCAGCCAGGCTCTCGGCACTGCGTACCTCGCAGAGAAAGCCCGAGACATTGCGGTCGACCACGGCTCGACAGCCTGGGACATCGGTGGTGATCACGGGCCGGGCCATTGCGGCCGCCTCAATCAGGGTCCGCGGCGCGCCCTCCCGGTAGGACGGGAGAACCACACAAGAGGCCGCTTCAATCGCTGGGCGCACATCACTCGTGGTTCCAAGATATTCCACAACGCCTTCCGCGACCCAAGCATCGAGTGTCGCGCGATCAATGGCGCTGCGGTTTTCTGATCCGGCTGCCCCCAGCAGCTGGAACCGCGCTTTTGGGTGCCGCGCCTTGATCTGTCTGGCTGCATCGATAAATTCCAGCACTCCTTTGTCGCGCAAAAGTCGGGTGATCATCAAGAAGATAGGCGCGCCCTCCGCTGGTGGCATCGCGGTGGGCGCAAAGCGGACTAGATCGATGCCAGAACCGGGCAGCAGGCGGGCCTGGTCCGGGCGAACCATCGAGCGGTCGAGAAACAGGTCGCGGTCGTCTTTGTTCTGAAAAAACACGGTCGGCAGTGTGCTGAAGGATCGCCGGTACAGCTGCTCGGTGACAGTTTGCAGCAGTTTGCCAGACAGGAAAGCGGTGCCCAGGCCTGTTACATTGGGCAGAAATGGCACACCCGCTGCACGGGCGGCCCGCGCGCCAAAAATGTTGTTCTTGATGGTGTAGCTCAGAACGACGTCCGGTCGCCCATCCTGAAACACGCGTTTGAAACGGCGCTGCAGCTTCATGTCCTCAAGCGGATTGAGACCCTTCACGCTCATCTCGAGGGGCCGCACACGGCAGCCCAAACCTTCAAGCTCGGGCACAGCCTCATCACAAGGCGCGAGGACCGTGACACGGTGACCATCGCTAAGCATCGCTTCGACAACGGACCGCCGAAAGTTCCAAATGTTCCAGGCGGCGTTCACCGTCATCAGAATATGCATGGGGCCGCCTTTCCGGAGCGCGTGAGAATACCCGTCTTCAGGTTAATGGATTTATTCAATGGTTTGACTGCACGGGTTGTGATCCGTTGATATGGTCTTCTGGATCATCTAACTCCCCGCAAACGGCCTCGGAGATACTGGCCAATTGTCGGGTGAAACCACTGGCGGCTAAACTCATGCGCGGAGGGTTGTTCTCTCGACTCCAAAACATCCGTCAAATCAGAAAGGATGTCTTTAATGGCATCAAGTGCAGCTGCTTGTTGCAGAAGCGGATACGTAACAAAAGTATCGTCTTCCGAAGGGCGCACCCGAACTTGGCGAAGAGGCAGTCCAGTGTCCACGCCTGGGTCGACGACGTGGATCGTTACTCCAAAGTTGTCTGGATCATCATTCCACAGAGCCCAGTATCCCCCATGCACGCCACGATACATGGGCGTTATACCGACATGCGTGTTTATGAAGGCCGCATCCACGCCGGTCAGGATGTTGGGTTTTATAATCCGGGTGCCGTTAACAAGCACAACGTCAGGTGCGAACTTTGTCAACTGATCCGACACAGACGCATCATTCACGCTTGCGACCTCAAGTGCGTCCATCAGCCCTGCAGCGGTGGCGTCGAGCCTATATTCGGTCATGATCTGAGCGATCCGTTTCTTTGAACTGAACCGGATCAATGGCACAATCATCGATTGAAACAAAAGTTGCCCCAGCACGACCCACGTTCCCAAACGTCGACGTCTATACCGTAACATTGCCCGTTTACTTGACGGGTTCTCGAGAACTTGCAGTAGCTCAGCGTCTGGATGCCAAGTTCGCACGGCATTCGCAAGAATTGCTGATGAGGTCCCGCGTCCAAGGAGCATTGCAATTTTCACTTGCAACCCTCCATCGTCGTCGAATTCATTCCAAATGTGTCGCGCAGCGTTACAAAATGCGCAATGATTTGGCTAAGACCGTCGAGGTTTGCCTCGAGGTTCTGCCCAAAATTATGCGGGTGCCACCACAGATGGTAGCCTTTCTCGTCCCGTGCGGCAGCCGTCATGCCGCGTTTGATCGTGGCTATGTGCAAAGGGTGAAGCGGTGCCAAACGACCCGCACAAGGCCGCAGAAAGCGACTGGCGGGAACATCTTTTGGTTGCCCACTACCAGTCTCAAAGGCTTGTGACCCAAGGGCCCCAGAATAGGCGTCAAGCAAACGGAGGGCTCGACGCATCGACGTCTGCTCGGCGCCCTTCGCGGCTTGGTAGGCCCACGGGATGGGGTTGCCTCGATAATGGGTAATGCCATGTTTGGCGCAGATATTCAGATGCTCCGCTGCAAACTGGTTGCGCGGGAACACGATGGACCGCAGGTCGATACCGCGCGCGGCCGCCAGCTTCTTTGCCGCGATAATATCCGCCTCAAAAGCTGTGTTATTTTGACCATCTTCAAGGCAATAGTAGTGGGAAAGCGTATGTGTCCCGACTTCCTGTCCCGGCGTTTGATGGATCG
>Ga0307978_1003769_pt1 | contig 10263 bp, 15 predicted proteins | sample OrgLakmetage1056_FD_203151 | JGI IMG/M metagenome (GOLD analysis project Ga0307978, IMG submission 203151) | Saline water microbial communities from Organic Lake, Antarctica - #1056 | ecosystem: Environmental > Aquatic > Non-marine Saline and Alkaline > Saline | place: Antarctica: Organic Lake...
GGCTTCATCCTCGTATTCTAAGCTCATGGGGCCAACGGTGACAGAAGCAGACTTTGGTGACTACGTCGAAATCGAGTTTTACTTCAAAGTAGAAAGTTTTACCACTTGCACTTCATGCAACGATGAAACTTTGCTTTCTTTTGGCACAGCAGATACTGTTAACGTCGACTATAATGAAAACTTAGCTATCGTTCTAAAAAAGCCATCAAATGGCGGGACTCTCTCTTTGAGAACTCCTGGATCTTCCGCCGCATCCTTTATCACAACTTCGATAATTGGCGACGACACCTGGCACCACCTTGTCTTTGCGGCAACCACTCCATGCGCCTCGAGTTCTACCGTGTCTGCCATCTTGGATGGTACGCACGCACAGAACATAACAAACGTAGCTGCCTCAAGTTACTTTTGTGACCAAGCAGTTATGTTTAACCACCACCGTTGGAATAGCGGATACTCAGGCTCGAGCAGAATCAACATGAAAATCGACGAGTTTAAGATGTACACGAGCCCGAGGACCCCCACTACGACTGCAACTGCAACTTCTATGCCCACATCCTCCAACGTGCCCACCAGCTTGCGCACGAACGAGCCCACCAGCTTGCCCTCCAGTTTGCCCACCAACGTGCCCACCAGCTTGCCCACCAACGTGCCCATGCCCAGCTTCTTGCCGTCGGCCGAACCCACGGCGCTCCCATCGGTTTCGCCGATCCAGATGCCCACCCCCAAGCCTTCTGCCTTTGCTTCGCAAGCGCCGACGATGAATACGACGATGACTCGCATCACCGAAATCTCGAGCTCTTACGTTATGACCCCCAAGGTCAAAGCGGAAATCGTGTACGCCGACGAAATCTATTTGAACGGGGTCGTGCTTTCGTCATCGAACCGCCGGCTCCTCCAATCCTCCGATGTTATTTCGAACGGTGCGATGGAGGAGCTTCGCCGCGAGATGCTGGATTTTATGGAAAAGCAACAAGCAATGAATGACGCACTGAAGGCGACGAACGAAGCCCAGCAGACAGCAATTGAAATTCTGAAAGCTCGCCTTCAAGCGAGGGATTCACAGAGCACACATTCATATCACACACAAATAGCCCCCTTTAGCGAATAATTCCACAACCCAAATGAACTTTAATATAGCCCACTTATATATATATAATGGGCGCCTTCGAAAATTACTTAACAGCGCAAGGACTCGCGCCCGCGACCATCACCAACCACATCCGCGCGCTCACGAACTTCCGCCACAGCCCGGACACGAGCGAAGACGCCATCGTCCACCACGTCACCGCCAACTACCAAGTCGGGTCGCAACAAAAGGCCATTTTGGCGTCATTAAGCAAATACCGGCATTTCAAGCGCCTGCCCAAAGACCAAATCCGGCGAGCGCTGTCCACGGCCAACCAAGACGCGCTGAAGATTCAGCAAATTAACAACGACCGCATCGACGTGTCGTCGCTGCCTTCGGTCCACGACTTCAGGGCGCTGTTAGCGGAGTACTGGAAAGCAAAGAACTACAAAGAATACGCCATTTTGTATTTGTTGTTGAACTACAACACGCGCAACAAAGACCTCGTCGCGAAAACAACCACGGACCTCAAGAAAGTCGACGCGACGTCCAATTGGTTGTACATTCGGAGCAAGTCGGTGGTGTATTTCCGGAACGACTACAAAACCAAGGCGAAATACGGCCCGAAGAAGCACGTCGTATACAGCAAGTATTTTAGGGAAGCGCTTCAGCACATCGATGGTTTACTGGAAAACGGCCCCAACTTGGACCGGGAAGTCAAGAAAGTAACGCGCGGGGTGAACGAAAGCACGTTGATGAAAATCAGCGTATGCTCCAACAACACCATCAAAGGACTCGCTAAACTTTCCAAGAACCGCGGAACAGGATTGGAAACCATCAAGAAAAGTTACGATTGTACGTGAAAGACAAACCGGCAAGCACCTGCTGGGTGCGGGTTTTATACAAAGAAAGGTAACCAATGAATTTGAAATCAAATCGGCCAATATTTAATATAAACTTGGGTGCGACGTCGCTGGGAATATGGAATGCCTATGGGTGTATGTTTTAAGTAAAGAAATGATATAAACACGTAACGACTTGAAATTGCTGGGTGTGCTGAGTATGTATGTTTTGAGTAACACCAATCGAAAATTTAAAGGGGTAAATTCAATTATAAATGAATAATAATATATTATATTTAAACAAATCGCAAGTACAGAACGCCATCTTGGGTGTGACATTGCTGGGAATATGGAACGCCTATGGATGTCGTTGTGCCGATGGGTATCGATATGCTTGTGGATGTCGGTGTGTTGGCGCCTATGGATGTCAATGTGCCTGTGGATGTCGGTGTGTTGACGCCTATTGATGTCAATGTGCCTGTGGATGTCGACGTGCTTGTGGATGTCGATATGCCAATGGGTATCGATATGCTTATGCCTATGGATGTCGATGTGTCGGTGGGTATCGATATGCCTACGGCTATGGATGTCGATGGCTATGGATGTTGGATGTGTTGATGGCTATGGATGTCGATGCGTTGATGACTATGGCTATGGATGTGTTGATGACTATGGATGCGTCGATGGCTATAGGTGTGTTGATGACTATGGATGCTGGATGTGTTGATGACTATGGATGCGTCGATGGCTATAGGTGTGTTGATGACTATGGATGCTGGATGTGTTGATGACTATGAATGTCGATGCGTTGATGACTATGGATGGATGTGTTGATGACTATTGACGACGGGGGGGACTTGGGGGACTTTTGAGGGTCGATTACTCGGAGATGAGGAAAAAAAGTTAAACTGACTTGTGAACTTTTTATGCTGAGGTGCTCTTCTTTTTTGGCGTGAAAAGTCCCCCTCGTCCCCCCGATGTCCATTGCCTTCCTTTTTGAACTGATTGAATGCAGGAGGGTAAACATTAGTTTTGTTTTCCTGTTGCGATTTGCGATTTGGATGAGTGAAGGTCGGGGGGGACGAGGGGGACTTTTGAGGGTCGATTACTTGGAGATGAGGAAAAAAAGTTAAACTGACTTGTGAACTTTTTATTCTGAGGTGCTCGTCTTTTTTGGAGTGAAAAGCCCCCCTCGCCCCCCCGACGTCCATTGAATTCCTTTCTGAACTGATTGAATGCAGGATGTTAAGTTTCAAGTAAAGGTCAGTTGGACTTGGGAGGCATTCCAGCGCATAAGGTCAACGAAGAGTGCCATATTGCTCCTTTTTTTTAAAAATGATATTCGACCCCTATTTGGATATGAATTCACTGAAAGCATAATGCAACAAGGTCGTGATGTGTGCGATGATGTCCAGCACAAAGGGGCACGAACTATGTACGTAGATTCATCATTTCCTGTGGCGACATGGTGAAGTAAACATCGGGGGGACGAGGGGGGCGAAATAGGGGGTCTGAACTTTAGAGGCAAGTTAAAAAAAAGTTCAAAGTCAGGTTCAACGAAATAGGTTGTGCTTGGACCATAGGGGTGTTTTCGTCCCCCTCATCCCCCCAAAGCATAGTCAGTAAGGACACTATTTCACTCCTGAGACTGAAATGGTGTAAAAATGAGCGGGGGACGAGGTTTTTGCCCATCCCCCCTAATCAAAGTACCCGTCTTCAGCATCTTCACCACAAGATGCGATTTCACTTTCCTCTTCTTCATATTTATAGGAGTTAATCCATCTTCTCAATTCACAATAATCATACACTTCTTTAGGGACGAATTTATAAGATACGTTGTTGTTGTGTGATTTATATTTAGTGATTGGAAACTCTAACTCAGTCATTCTAGAACAAAAGGCTCGTGATGAAGTTGCCTTGGTTTCGTCTTTTAGGAACCTATGCTTCTTGAGGAATTGCTCGTACATTTTAAATAAATCAGACATGACAACAGATATTTCATCATCATCATTTGATTTAATACCTAAGTCATTCCATTATTTCAAGTCCACGAACTCCTCAAAAAAGATTGCTTCTACAGGACTATATAAGTTGCACATCTCTTTGTACGCTTTGGTGATAGGTCGCTGTTTAATCCAATCAAAATACTTCAAGTCAAAAGACATAAACCATTGATACAAGGCACTCATCGTTTCAGGTTTGTTTAGATGTTCTACCAACTTACACCAAAAATTAGAAGATTTTTTAATGTATACATCAGTCGCCATAAACACCACATAACGACGTTCTTTGGATTTCACGTCAAGAGGCATAGGGTTTGGTTTATTTGTTGTAATGACACTACGAGCATGATTTTGAACAACAAAAGGTCGTACATTTTTTGGATTGATATTAATCGTTGGTTCACTAACGAAACCCTTCATTTTACCTTCAAGGTCAAAAGTATCTTTTAACTCACATTCATCTAAATTGACAAGTAGTTTTCTGTACGCACCTTCTGCGTGTTCTCCAAAAAAGTCCGTTGGTTTAGATGAACTATTAAAATGGGTCTTGTTCAACATATTGCCAATCGCATTTAATAAGAGATTTTTACCTACGCCCTGTTTTCCTTTTAAGATAATACAAATAGGCACTCTGTGTGAAGGGTCTTGGAATATTTGAGCGAAAAATTTATGAAGATACATAGCGTGTTCGTCATCACCACCGCATAACTCTTGAACTAAATCTAAGTAAGGTGTAATTTTTTTTGTGATAGTTGGTTTATCCATTTCTGGACCATATATGTCAGGATTGAATCCTTCGAATAGGTTAAACGTATTATTATCGTGAACAGGATTGTTTTCATTGTATGGTAAAAAATCCATTGCTCTATACAACCTATGGTCCACGTCGTTGGTCCACTTGTCAGCGAAAGGAATAGGTCCACCCATTTGAGAAAGGTATCCGCTTTGGATTGGTTTTAGTAAATTGCTTAATTGGGATGGATTAAGAATTTGTGGTGTCTTGTGAACTCCATTTTGAAAGACGAATAGGGGTTCAGGTTGTTGGACTTTGCATAGAAAATATTCTATGTACGCTTTGCGTTTTTGAAATTTTTCTTCTGATGTTTCACCATCCAATGAGGCACAATATCGTTGGTTATATTCATCTAGATAATCAAATTCATAGTCGCTAAAGTCATATTGTTCAGGTTCAAAATCATAATGCTTTTCCATAGGTTTACACGAGAACTCAACTTTGTACCCAGTTGTTTCAAAGCAATATGACGATAATTCTTCGAGCACATCACTATCAATATTTTTCTCACGAACCAACATTCCATCAAAGCATAGTGTATCAACACACTTACCTAATTGCTTTAGTTTAGTGGAAGCACTACTGATGATGTTATCTTCAATGACTTGTAATGTGTACGACAAACACGATGCTTTTTTATCACTATATTCTTTTTTTTAAAGTTTCTTGACACCACTAAAAATAGTGGTTTCAATACCACATATACGTTCAGTCAATAATTTAAGTTCTTGTTCTAGGTCATTCACCCATTGAGGCATAGGAATATTAATATCAAAGCCATTTTCGCAGCAGTATTGATTGATTTGACCACCATACATCATAATCAAAATAAGTTCTTTCGCCACTTTGCGTGTGGTTTTAAAAGTGTCAATAAGTTCCTGAAGTCTCACATTACGATTAGACACATATTCATCTAGACACTTACATTTCAATCCTTGTTTATCGCAATATTGTGCTAACAGTACCAAATGACAATTCACAATGTCAATATCCGTGTGTGTATCATAGACGAGTGTTTCACGAATTTGTTTCTTAAAATTTTGTAGCGATAGAGAACCCTTAGCGTATTTCCTGCCGATCATAAGACCTTGCGTTTCATATTCTACTTTGAATCCTTTGTGATACTTGTCAAACATTTTCAAATATGCTTTCAATTGTTTTTTCACGTCATCATCAAAGTCATTTTTAGCAATGAGTTGTTCAACTCGAGAGCGGTCAACGTGTTCGTGTAGGCAGTATATCATCATACATTTAAGTAAAGATTTGTCTTTAAATCAAAACCCAAATACATATTTATGAAAAACCAAGAGAAGTATTTCATAAAAAGAAGTGCGGGTCAATAGACATAAATTCTCTGGATATTTTCTTCCAATGATAACAACGGGTCGCGTATTTTGAATTCATAGGGTTGTATTTTGCTTTGTTTTTGTCACGCCAGCGTTTCACATATTCGTAATTTTTTAGATGAGTTGCCATTCTATGTAGAATATATGTCATTCTTTTAAATCCTGTTCCGAATCGAATGTTGATAATAGTTAATTGCTACAAATTTGAATTGTGCCGTTGTTTGACTCGTTGTGCGACGGTACTTTCTTCAGCGAAGTTCCTCGAATGAGGTGCTCTATTCACAAATGAAGGCATCGTTCGGACTTCTCGAGGCAACTCTCCTCTTCGGACGCGGTCTGCGATAAATGGACTTGGGGGGTCGGTTTCACCAAACGCTGGGAATAATATTCGTCGAGTGTCTTGGAATGCTTCTTCTGCCACTCTTTCTGCGTCATCAAAGTCTCGCAATATCGAGTCATGCCTTGACTCAAACGAAGACATTTGACTCGGAGGACTTTGAAAGTTGCTTGCTGTTTTTCCTGCCCGGGCGATGGCAGCATCACCAGCTCTGCGCTCTGCGGATGATTTGACCAAGTCACTCGACAAAGGTGTCACGGGATGCGATGGAATTCGTTCTCTCAACACACCACGCAATGACGTTACATCTAGTTGTGGCTGTTGGACGACAACGGGTGCCAAATTGTGCGTGTAACTTGGAGGAGGTAGCCCCTTTCTCCCAGAACTTCTTGTCTTTTGTGAACTCAAATTCAGCACCACCTTTTGTGTTTGTGATTGCCTTTGACTCATTGATTTGGGTGTTTTGGTTTTCTTTTTCTTCTTCCGAGGAGGCATTTAATCTATGTTGAGAGTTTATTTCACAAGGACTATTTTATTCGACAAAAGAAGTGGACTTAAACAACTCTTGTGGTGTTGGCGAGTACACCCGAGGCGGTCGCAATTTCATTGTAGCATTCAGAGGTAGCGTTTCTTTCGTCGTGCGTAGTCTTGACGAAGTCTTGAACTCTTGCCTACGAACTTCGTCTTTTACGGCATCTTTGAATCGGATGCTCTGTATGACTTCAATAACTTTTTGAGGTGAAACTTTCACTCTTTCTGTTCCACGTTTTTTTTTTCTAATTTGGACTTGAATAGTCTCTTCAAATAAGTTTCAGTTTTTCTCACTTCAGTGTTCGCTGGCAATACATATGGATTGTATTTTGTGATTCCGCAGTAATATATCCAAGTGCCTTTACAATCGTTTTTTTTGGTGGCATCGCCGTATTCGATTTGGTAATCTCGAAGTCGTTTATAAGCGTTTCCGTACAACTCACCAGCAATGCCGAACTTCGTTATGGCGCTCCTTTCCATCATTGGTTGAATGACATAAAGGCACCGGACATTTCTCAGCTGGGGTTCGTAATCCCTCAAGAACACATTTAAGTTTATGCCTGTAATCGCATCTTTTCCTGTGAGTAGGTTTCTCATATATATAGACGTGTATAATAAATATGGCCTCTATGTTATTTCGAGTTAAAAATATGACTTAAAGATGCTAGATTTGCATTCAATGCATTTTTCACTTAAAGATTAAAAAGTGACAAACTTTAACATAAAAACCGACCACCAATATTTTTCCTGAGCATAAATGATTACAGAAAATCAATTCATCAAAGTTTTGCGCATTGTTACCAGTGACCAAAAAACTATTGCTCTTTCTTCATAAACAAATCTCAACGAAGAGCACCGATAAGTATTTTAATTTTCCCCGCGCACTTGAATAGTGCGAAAATATCGCAAAAAGAATTTAGAGAGATTATACCAGTTGTAAGAAGACAAAAATCTCTCTAAATTCTTTTTGCGATATTTTCGCACTATTCAAGTGCGCGGGGAAAATTAAAATACTTATCGGTGCTCTTCGTTGAGATTTGTTCAACCGTTTATGTGAAACGATTTCTCGTAGGAAATTCTGACTCATCCCATTTTTTTGTGACAGACCGACAGACCAACCGACGGACAGACAAAAATCCTTGCGAGGCAATTTGAGATGCCGGGTAAAACATCAAACTTCGTTGATCTATTCGACTTAAGTATATAAGATGAGTTAAATTCAATATAACACACAAAACCTTTGAAATTCGGTATGTTGAGTTTTCAACTAATAAATCTATATCATGATTAGAAAGCATTACTTATTATATAGTATAATATTATATAATATAATAAATATATTTTTTTATATTTGATTAATTTGGTTTATTAATTAAATTGATATAATTATTGAATTAATTATAATGCTTGGGAGGCAAAAAGGAACTTGTCGTTTTGCATTCCGCTACCTTAACACGCCTCACAATTACCAGAACCACTCATTCGTACCGTGTTTTAAATTAAAATAAGATAAGTCAGGTCTTACTACTGCGGGTCTAACTACGGCACTTTTCTTCTACCATCACCTGCAACTCTAAAACCACCACCAGACATTCCAGTTCTTTTTATTACATTTGAACCCCTTTTGTTTTCATGTATTGAGATAAAGGTTCTCCATATTTATTTTTACTTAATTCTTTCGCTCCTCTATCATATACATCACCTATTACATTACCCGTAGTTTTTCGTAAAGCACTTCCTAACTTAATAGTTTTTACTTTTCGATTATTTCCTTTCTTAATATCATTTTAAAAAAAAACTCTCCTTCCGTTTCTTCACCTTCCAACTCACCACCGAACCAAGATTTAACTATTGAACCCGATTGGATTAACTGCTTTTTGATATTGGTCGTATCCATATTTAGCTGCGTCTATTCCATCTCTTTATGTGTTATTAGAAAAATCACGCCATTTTTTGGCTTTCTTTATACGAGTTATTTTACCTGATTTATTACCTGCACCAGCAAATAAACCTGTTCCTTGTATTTCGTTTTCATCCAGTTCATCATTCCCCATAGACATAATAGCCCCTGTACCTCTCTCTAATTTTTTCATCATATTATTGTAAATCATTGGGTCTATAATAATATCAGTTCCACTACCGAACATAGTAGGACTTATCCGTATTCCTTCACCGTTTTTTAAGTTTCTTAATTTATTTGCAGCTACATTGAGGGCAATATTCATGTTTATTATATTATTGTATGAATATTTAAATTATAATTATTTTGTGTTAAATTTTAAAATTTTTTTTTTAAAGATTACCACTTACAACACCTAATTCAAAGTTCTTTTCATATATAGAATATACAGCATAATCCATAGCTTCAAGATATGAATTCGTGCCTTTAATTTGTAGAGAACGATAGGGGTTCTGTTGTTCCATAGGAACACGAGAATAATTGACATAATAGTATGGTTTATGTAACCATGCTTTATAATCAATTAAAGAACTACCTAAACCACTCGACTGATTACCATTTACCCCAAACTCATTAAAGAACGTTCGTCATCGGTGATGTGGAAAGGGCGAGGAAGCCATTCAGGGGCGCCGACAGCAGCATCACCGGAGGTGGCGTAGAGCTGGAACTTGGCCTTGTTAGGTGCCAGATTGCACTTGGCGAGCTCGCTGAGGAGGAAGTTGAGAGCTCCGTCAGTTCCAAAGATGAGATCGGGGGGACCGAGGATGTCAGCGTCGTCTTGGATGCAGCGTATTTCGACTCCTTCAAATTTCGCTTCTGTGTCTTTTACGGCCTTGTTGATTAACGCTGGGAAGGCAATGTTGGTAAGGGGGCTGCCGAGGTGGACAGACATATTTCCCGGAAGCCCGTAGGGCTTGTCGAGGATCTCATGTACACATCGCCTGGGTGGCCGCAGTCGGCCCGATGGGCTTGGGCCAAGGGCTTGAGGTCGTCGTTTTCTTGGCTGAGATCATCTAGAGCTTTTTGGGCCCCAGCTCGATGATATTCGCTGTGGGCATTCTTGAGATGGAGGCAAACGAGAACAAATTTGGTTTCATTTTTTTTCAGCAGCTAACAACGCCTTAAGAGAAGACCTTTCAATACTATGAGTGAAGCTCTGAAAAATAAATTGACCGAAGCGTTTGGATGCTTCGTACGATGTTACTGGTAATGGTGCGCCATAAGTTGTAGCCGCCGGTACCCTTGTGGTTATTGAATCCCGGTTCGACGTTGACGTATTTGCCTCCGACTGGTGGTAGTTGGCAGAAGTCTCCGGCGACCACGACGATGAGGCCTCCAAATGGCAACGCGAATCGGTTGGTTAGCGCGCGGCAGAATCGGTCGAG
>Ga0307978_1003771_pt1 | contig 10262 bp, 11 predicted proteins | sample OrgLakmetage1056_FD_203151 | JGI IMG/M metagenome (GOLD analysis project Ga0307978, IMG submission 203151) | Saline water microbial communities from Organic Lake, Antarctica - #1056 | ecosystem: Environmental > Aquatic > Non-marine Saline and Alkaline > Saline | place: Antarctica: Organic Lake...
GGACGACGTGCCGTTTGTCTCGCACGCGTTTGGAACGGCATGCTACTGCACGCAAATGCGCGATGCTGCTGTATGCAGGACGCCGTAGACACTAGCGGGAGTCTTCCATACGTGCCTACGACTGACTTTAACTTGCGAGAACTTGACCTCGAGGCTCGAATGAGCATCGCCGTCGTCGCCATGGTGGTTTGATGTTTGGATGTATATGGTGTTCGATGTTTGATGTTTGATGTTCGGAAAGCTTGGTTCTTTGTTGCCACGAAAAAATGAGTCATCTAGTTATGTTTTCAGATGTTGATGTAACGATCTTTTGATCTTGCGCGCGCGTGTGTGATGCATGATCGTGATGGGGAATGAATCGAATCATCGATGGGCGATGGGCGATGATGGGCGGCCCGCAGCCAGCAGCCAGCAGACCTCTCTACTACCTACTTGTACCGTCGTTGTTGTTGACGTTCCGTTGTCCATTACAGTTTTGAATTCCTCGAATCAATCTAAATTCATATATACAGTACCTACATTATTCATCATGTTGCAAAACGTTCTTTCCATCATTTTGCTGTTTGTCACCACTTCGGCCTTTGTCAGCGGTCCTTCCGTAGCACACTACTGCCGTCCCACGGCACCTTGGACGACGACTGCTGTCACCAAGACTGCTACAGCTGCAACTACAGCTGCTCGCGGTCCCTTATTTTTATCGACTATTAAAGAAATCACGTCGGATGCGGAAACGCGCATGGTCAAATCCGTCGACTCGGTCAAGCAAACGCTCACTACGGTACGAACGGGCCGCGCCTCGGCTTCGATGCTGGATCGCATCAAGGTGTCGTATTACGGCGTGGAGACGCCACTCAACCAAATGGCCTCCATCTCGGTACCGTCGGCACAGCAATTGGCGATTGATCCGTACGATAAGACTGCGACGGGGGATATTGAAAAAGCCATTTCGGAATCCGACTTGGGCCTCACGGCCAACAACGACGGTACCATGATTCGGATCAACATTCCTGCCTTGACGGAAGATCGACGCAAGGAAATGCTCAAACAGTGCAAAGCACTGGGTGAAGAAGGGAAGGTGGCTGTCCGTAACGTTCGAAGAGATGGTGTTGATTCCATTAAAAAACTCGAAAAGGGCGGCGACGTTGGCGAAGACGAAATGCTCGACGGCCTGGATGTTATCAAAAAGATGACCGACAAGAGCGTCAAAGATATTGACGATATCGTTGCTAGGAAGGAAAAGGAGGTCATGACGGTGTAATGCCGAAACCAGCAACCAGCACACACAAGACACAAGCAAGCTAACAAAACCAACAAATATCTAGGTAGCATACCTACTAGCTATCACAGTAGTAGAGCGTAGAGATCATTACGGGCTATATCCATATCTATGAAGAAAAGTACAGTGACTGCTTCATCGGCTTTAGACCCCTTGGCTACCTACCACTAGCTAGTAGACTACTGGCAGCTTCTCTATCGAGGCTATCAACGTAGCGTCTATGCATACGGCATCTGTCCTTACTGTAGTCTGTAGTCTAGTCACGAATGCGTCCGTGAAACGGAAAAGGCGACAAAACGGAGAGAGAGACGAGAGACGATGTCACAAATTATAGCAGCCAGTGTTACGTTACGTGTTACGTGTTTGGACCATGACGGAAGAAGGGAGTCGCAAGCGCAAGTCCAGCGGCGTCAACGGTATCGGCGTCGACGATGAGCAGGACATCTCTACATCGTGTCCGTATCTAGACACGATCCAGCGTTCACTACTCGACTTCGACTTTGAACCTGCCTGCTCCGTCTCGATGCAGACGGGGCCTCACATTTACGGCTGCCTCGTGTGCGGAAAGTACTTTCGTGGACGCGGACCACAGACGCCTGCGTATACGCATTCGGTAGAAGAATCGCACTTTGTCTTTGTCCACCTGTCCAAAGGAACCTTTCACTGCTTGCCGGACGATTACCAAGTCAAGGATTCGTCCTTGCAGGACATTTCAGCCGCTCTGCGCCCAACCTTTTCCCCACTCCAAGTGGCGACGATTGATAGCAGTACGGATCTACCGCGCGATCTGTTTGGTCGTCGCTATCTTCCTGGCTTTGTTGGATTGAACAATCTAAACAAGACCGACTGCGTCAATGCCGTCGTGCAAGCTCTGGCCCATGTCAGACCACTCCGAGACTTTTTTCTGCGCCAAGACGAGACCCAAGCCTGGGCGACTGCTGTTGCTGCCAATAACAAAAAGTCCAAGACAGCAACGCCTTCTTCGCACAGACTCTCGCAACATGTGGCGCAGTGCTTTGGCCAAGTGGTGCGCCGTCTGTGGAGTGACAAGCGATTCAAAAGTCACGTGGATCCGCACATGCTCGTTCAAGCCATTACGGCTGCTTCCAAAACAAAGTACCAGGTGGGACAGCAAGCTGAAGCAGGTGAATTTATTACGTGGTTTCTCCATCAACTGCATGTGGGTACAGGAGGGACCAGGAAACCGGGCAGTAGCATTGTGCACAAGGTCTTTCAAGGAAAAGTGCGTGTTACAACGAGGCAAGCCAAGAAGCAAAAAGCCGTAGATGAAGAGCAAGACAGAGACGAGCGGGCTGGAAGCGACAATGAGTACGAGAGTGAAACAGCCAAGGACACCGCAAGGCAAGGCATGGTTGTGGAAGAAACAACCACCGACACGCGCTTTCTACAGCTAACGCTGGACATTCCGGAAAAGCCTCTCTTTCGCGACGAGGACGGTGGCTTGGTGATTCCGCAAGAACCTTTGGTGAATGTACTTAAAAAGTTTGACGGGGTCACGCTTTCCGACGCGATTCACCAAGGTTCAAGCCAGCGCAAGTTCTACAAGCTATTGAAGCTTCCCAACTATCTGATATTGCACTTGGCCCGGTTCACAACGAATCGATACAGCCGAGAAAAGAATCCAACGATTGTGGCCTTTCCAGTCAAGAACCTGGACCTCAGCGACTATGTTACTACTAAAGAAAGTGGTGGTAAACCAAAGCTACCGACGGAAACTGAAATTCAGGCCATGAGCGTAAGTTACGACTGCCGTACTGCGACAAGCCAGACTGCAGCTAATTACTACGACTACAGTGCTAACGTCCGCGTCTCTTTCACTCTTTCTTTTAGGTCAAGGAACTCAAGGCCGTGCTTGCCAAATACGGACGCAGCGACATTGGTAACTCGGCGGTAGAAAAAGAGGATCTGGTAACTGCAACGGTGGACTTTTGCACAACTACCCTGCCAGACTTGTTGGCGGACAAGTACGACTTGGTGGCTAACATTACCCACCAAAGCCCCGCTGACGTCGGCCGCGAAGGGCAGTCCGATCCGTTGCAAGAAGGATCTTATAAGTGTCACGTTCAGCATCGTGGCACCAAGCAGTGGTACGAAACCCAAGACTTGGTCGTCCAGGAAATCATGGCGCAGCAGATTGCGCTTTCCGAAAGCTACTTGCTCATTTTTGAGCGGAAATCAGCACAGGCTAAAAAGTAAACAAGCGATGCAGTTTATAGTTTACGGACGGTAGACTACTGTCCTTTAGCTGGGCAAGTTGTTTGTCGGCAGTGTCGAATGAGGCAGAAAAATACGTAGGATATCCTTATTGCTCTGTACAGAACTTATATCCAAACCAGTAGCCTTGCACCAAGCAGATAAAGCCTGTTGATTCCGCATCTTTCTGGAAGGTTGATTCAATACAGAAGTTCCCACTGCATCCTGAAGCGTACTTCGAGTCGAAGGATGTGCTGTCGCAAGGCCCCCGAGACCGTCTGATGTTGCTCCTGCTGCCGTTGACAACAACAGTTTCTCGATTGCCTCTTCGGGTGGCAACGTCCATTCGGAAAATACTTGCTCCTCGCTCCCGTATACATCTTCCAGATTTCGACACCTCTTGACGTGTCGTTGCGCTAGTGGGAGAAGAGTCGCCGTCAACATTTCTTCCAGAACGATTCCAATTGAAACTAGCGCCGATTGATGCAAGGATTCCCATTGATCCGATCGTTTGTCGGCCGAAAGCATGTAGGAAGCCGTATTTTCCAGGTATCTCAACAAGGAAGGTTGCAGAGGACTACTACTAGTGATACCTAGTAGCACATTTGGTTCGGCGACTGGCGCAGATTGCTGCACATGCGTGGCCCATCCAACGAGACGGTCGAGCTCGGGCACCGCGACGAACCTAGTCAAGGAAGTCTTTCCCCATTTCGTCTCTGCTAATTCATCCCAAGGTACGGATCCATCTTCGCTCGATAGACCGCTGGACTTTCTCTTGATCTTGTTAGTTCTTTTAGCTGGTTCGTCCCTCTTGCGCTTGGCAGTGGAGTCGATGGGCTGCGCCATGGTGCTCTTTTTGTTATAGTAGTGTGTTTTTCGTCTTCTTTTAACCGGTACTCCGTTTCTTCGCCCATGACATTTGCAAGAAAAAGGGGAGCGAAAGAGCAGACGGACCTGCTCACAAAATCAAAGGTCATTCGAGGCCAAGACACATCCAACCTCTTGCCATAGGAACAGTCCAGAGTGCAGCGGTGACGCTCAGAACAAGGGACGAGGACATTGATTGACTGGCTTGTGTAACAAGACCATGTCCCTCGATAAAGCCAGAGCAGCTGAGTCCTCATCGCTAGTACTAGACGACACCAGGAAGATACCCTCCTGGTTGGTGGACTCTGTTGCCTCGTCGGTAGAGGCCACAACGGCTATTAGCATATACAGCCTAGATGGAACGTATATTCCAAGACCTCTTAAGAAACAACAGTTGAAGCGCAAAGCCTTCCTTTCCAATGTTTTCTTTCTATCGGGGAGTTTGCTCTACGTGTGTGTGGCATGCTGGGATATTCACAGATTGCGGCATCGCAAAACTTCGATATTGCCGTCGCCATCGCAAAACATGGACGACTTTTCGGGAGGGTTTCCAGATATATCCTTGTATCATACAATTTGTATATTTGCTCCACTCTGCTATGCTACTGATGCAGTACTTCAATTGGGCCGCCTTCCAATTGCATCATCCGGCCATTTACACCAAGGCTTTCACGACAAGCCAATACTGGAAGCTGGCGTTCAACTGACCTTTGGCACCGCTGCTATTTGCGACCTGCTCTCGGCCCTCATCTATAGAGAAGCAAGTCCCAGCACTTCTTATGATTTATCGATTGTTGCTGTCCACTGGTATCTGATCAATGCCATTCTCATGCTGTCTTCCAAACAAGCCTTTTGTCGGTCGCAGTTTACTCGATTGTCGCTGGTTGGAGATGTGCTCTTTTTGATTGGTTCCATGATTGATGTATGCCTCAGCTACTTTTTCAATACACAAACGTCCGTGGAAACATGGAGATTAGTCAACATTGGAAAAGTGCTATCATCTCTCCTGTGGGTTGGCGACAGTCTGCTCTACATTTTGGCAGATGTATACGAAGAAGAGGACGAAGATTCGTTGTACGGTATCATTAACGAAGAAGCAAGTATTGCCCTGGTGCAAGAGCCACAAGAGCCGCCGCAATGAATAACTCACAAGCTACCAGGTAAAGATATAACTTATAACATGTACTGATAGAACTTGGATTCGTAGTCCCCTTGTTCCTTTTGCACACGTTCCACCATTTCGGTTCGCTCCAACCAGGCAAAGTCCTTGACAGCCATGGTTTGCTCCGATACATCGCCTTCATCATACTGAACCTTGACAAAAAAGGTTTTAGTACCGTAGAATCCGTCCTTGCGTTGGTCTTCCGGAAAGGCCATCATGTCAACGGCAAACGGACTGTTGGATGGGCACCAAAACTCCACCTCTTCCCCGACCTTTTCCTTGACTGCGCGCTTGGCAGCCTCCAGCAACATCTCGTCTGTATTCAACGTCACGGTCGGTAGTTGCCAGTGTAATCCCTTGTCCTCGCCATCCTGGACAGCCAAGAAAATGCTCGTCTTTAGCTTTCGATTCGTCGTGCGAACGTCTCCAGTCTCATCAGCCTCCGTCTCACGAGGAGCCGGAGTGAATCCCTTGGGTAGCAACTCCAAAAGTTCCTCATCCGTCTCAGCCACAATCTGGTCGTGATCAACATTAAATAGCTCCTTGGGATACTGCACACCGTACTTGAACAAGTGGGTCTTTAGGTTTTCATATTCTGTCTCCCATTCTTGCTTGTCGGGAAGCACCACTTGGACGCGTTCCACAATACAAGCGACTTGCATTTTCCATTGCAAATTAGCTTGACGCGCTTTACGGTTCATGAACTCCTCGTCCACCTTTTTCTTCACGAACCACGAGCGAAAGGCTCGCTTCTTTTCGTCGCGCGGCTTGCTAGACTGCCGGGTCACCAAACGCTCGAGTCGATCTTGCTTGATTTGGTACTTTTCTCGTCGTTGCTCTTTGGCGGCTTTCTTTTGCGCCAAGTATCCGATAGTTGTTGTAGCAGCAGGGTCTTCCTTTTTGGCCTTGGTGGCAAAGGAAGACGTCAGGAGCCGTGTGGGTGCACCGCAGTGCCAGACAGTTGTAGGGGAGTGCTTGTTGTTCTCTTTACTTGCAGTTACCGTCGCTCGTAACGACGATGTTACTGTGGATGTGGATGTTACTGTGGATGCGCAACGTAGGTTCGCTAAAGTCACAGCACGTGGGCGGGTGCCCATTCCGCGACGGACCGTCGCCGACAACATCCTCATGGTCGGTGTAGTGCAGTGCAGTGCAGTGCAGTGCAGTGTGTAGTGTAGTCTATTTTAGTGGAATTATTGTGTGCGGTTGCTCGTCGCATCCGTGGAAAGTGAAAATCACAAACGGAATCGCGCGCGAACTTTTATTAGTAGAAACTCGTCCAAACATAATTCCATAGAACAAAAAAAACAAATTCTGTGCGAGAGGGACCATGGCAGCAGCCATCGTCAAGGAACGAGAGATACCTCTACTGGTGTCGAGCTATCACGACCATGACATTGAAACGGAAGCGGCTGATACAATAGTGGAAGATGCGGAACAGGCGTTGGTGGAAGGATCCTTTCGTCAAGCACTCCAACTCGCCAACGCTTGTTTGCAGGGCCACAGTCGATCCACCTTGAACACGGCGACGAGCGCCATTCGTCGGAATGACGAAACGACTGATGCAGGATGCAATGCTACGAATAGCAGTGAGAATGACACCACCATTTTGCTGGAAACGCCCATTCAATTCACCTTTGCTCCCGCCGACTCCACCGAGACTAGTCGACAACGACGACGGATACGAATCGATCTGCGAATGCATCACCATTCACCTGATGCTGATGCGGCTGATACTGATGCTGCACACCCGTCACAGTTACGAACCGATCGAGCGGCAGCCGTGGCGTTACAGAGCTGGTTCGAAATATCAACCAAGCAGTCCAGGCAAGAACAAACCCGAGGCTACCGACACTTGGTTCCCCTATTGAAGCAGTACACTACTGCTCCGGTCCAAGACGCTGCCCTGCAATTCAGCAACCGCCACCACAACAGCAACGGAAGCAGTCATGGAAACAGCAGTAGTTGTACCATAGCACCGAATTGCAGTTCCATGTCGCTCGAGTTGATGCTCGTATTTGTGCAGTTTTGTCATGCAACAGGCCAGTATCACATGGCCGTTGAACTGTCGACGGAACTTCTCGCCAAAGTGTCAGCACTGGATTACAACAACACACCGCCGTTGATGATGGCATTGATGAAGGAGCAACATTATCAACAACAGCAACGCCACTGCCAAGAACTCTTGACGTTTGTCTTTACAATCCTCTTGCCGAACACGGATAGTTCACAAGCTATCACGAATCTGGGCCAGCGATGGACGGCCAGCAACTGGGCTCCGCCCCCGAAACAGTGGACAACGTTGGGTGCAACAGAATCAACAGCATCTGCTACTGCATTACACCGCAAACCCAATCCTGGGGTACTCCAGAGTATTTTATCGCTGCTGGACAAGGACACTGGTGTCTTTTGCGAGATTCCCATGCTAAAGGATACTGCGTCAGACTGTCAAGCAGCGTTGGAACGCTTGTTGCAAGAGCTTGACTCAGACCAAGATGGATTTGCACAGCACGTGCTCGAGGAGAAAAATATGGAGGTGGCGCAAGACTCGTTGTTATTGGCGCAACACGACGCACAGCCACAACGATCCATGTCTTCCCTCGACAGTCTTGTTTCTTGGCAGCAGGCTGCCTCCTCTTGGGTCGCTCGAATGGTGCTTTGGGTGCGCATCCGCGTCCGGCAAGCCATGCAGGATCCTCGAGGCCGCGCCACTGTGGCAGGGGCAATTTTGACCGCTTTTACAGCGTGGCATCGACAACGACGACAGCGGAGGCTTGCCATGGCCAGTGATGGATCGAGTGACAGCGCTGTCTCTCTCGTACGAACGATTCTCCAGCCGCTGTTCGAGATTATCGATGCCATTGCCCCAGCCTAGTAAGCGACCTATTCTTTACTACTAGACTAGAGACCCTACATAGTTGTGAACGAACGAGTGGATTAAAAATAGAAAGCTTTTTTAATACCCAGACGAGTTTAAGTAGACTACTATCGTACTACTGTACTCGAAAGGCATGGCAGTATTCGAATTCGCACTAATCCAGAAGCTTAATTTTCGGCCGCAGCAGCCGCCGCTGCGGCCGCCTTTTGTGCGGCAAGCATCTTGGTCTTTGCCTCGGAACGGGCCGACCAGGCAATGTACTCGCATTCTTCGTAGGTGTGACGTTGGTTCGTGCACTTGTTGGGACTAAAGAAGGTTTCGCGGCGACACTGGTTCAAGCCGATCAGCAAGTGACCGCAATTGTCGCGGAATCCCAAGGCTACTTGGTTCTTCTTTAACGACTCCAAATCTTGGTCCGTCTTGGGCATGGCCGCTGGCGAATGCGCGTGATGATCTCCACCCATAGTGTTGTTTTGTTGTGTTGTTGTTGCTTCTTAACAGAGAGAAACCGACCGGGATTACGATACAGAAAGGAATGCACAAGCGAGCGTCGTTGCGAATGTCCAGAGATAACTAGTAGCCAAGGATGGAAGCAAGTTATAAGTTTGTGACAACGCCATTGTCGATCCGTCTGCTGCTTCGGGTCATGCAATGGATCTACACCATTGTCAAAAAAGGATCCCAGATTCCAAAGTCTTACTCGTTTAGAGTTAAGGCTAATATCCCCTTTCGCCTTTCGCTTATTCGACGTCACTTTTCGACCATGGCGCCTACAAGTACAAGTAGAGCGTTAGCCAGCAAGGCAGCACCGTCTAAAAAGTACAAGAACGTCAACTGGAAGATTCTATCCCGAGATCAGCAGCAGAAAGCCATTGATTCGTTGTTGGACGAATCAGAAGACCTCGTTCAATCGGCAGAGATTGAACTGCAAGAAGCCCGAGAACTCGTTGGTAAAGCTGGTCTTTCCATCGACGGAGAGAGCGATGTGGCAACTGCTGGTGCCCAAGCGTCCTTTCCCAGTGCAACTGCGGTGGCTTCAACCACTGGTGGACACTCTAATACCGATCATGTCGTCTTTCAGACTGGCGACGCTGTAACGGACCGTATTCAAGAGTTGAAGCGAAACTTGTCGATTCGCACGTCGTTTGCGCAGCAGCACACTGAATCAACGCTGCAGAAATGGGACAAGCCCCGAGCACCGGGAGAACGACGACGTCGTGTCGTTCGAGACAATCCAGATGCTCCGGCTGAACCCCCTCCGTCAGGCTACGTCTGGTTCGTTCTCGACCTTTGTTTGTGTTCTTCAGTATACTTGTTTTCAAATCGTCACTCATCATCAATATAGTCTAATGCCTCTTTCATTCCTCTCTTTTTCAGCTTTGTCGGGCAAATGACTACAAAAATTCGCAAACAGCGTCAAAACGAACGACACGACCAAACACTCGTTATACAAGAGATAAGCAGGCTCTGGAAGCTGTCTGATGAATCAGAACACAGGTATTACAATGATCTCGCTGATGAGATCAGGGCCGAATACAAGTCGCAGTATTTGGAGTATCGTGCCACGGGCACGTTTACCCCCAGCGACTCGTTTGTGCGCGTTGGCAACTTTTGGACCCACCGTCGATCGCACGAAAAGAGTCGTTTGGAGAAGGAATTGGCTGGATACGACACGGTTGTCTTTCCTCCCCGACCTTCCGAGTTTGATGACGAATATCGCAAGCGCGAACTGGAGAGCAAGCGGCGGCGCAAACTAAAACTCAAGGGCCTCGATCCGAATATTTCACATGCAGACGACGGTGGTGGTGGCGGTGGCAAGTCGAGTGAAGAAGGTGAATCATCCGTGTAACCATCACGATGGCTGC
>Ga0307978_1003775_pt1 | contig 10251 bp, 8 predicted proteins | sample OrgLakmetage1056_FD_203151 | JGI IMG/M metagenome (GOLD analysis project Ga0307978, IMG submission 203151) | Saline water microbial communities from Organic Lake, Antarctica - #1056 | ecosystem: Environmental > Aquatic > Non-marine Saline and Alkaline > Saline | place: Antarctica: Organic Lake...
GATTCAGAAACAGACAAACCATACGAGAGGACCAATTGACTTGTCCTCGCGTAAATTCGTGTATACCATCCTTCTGTTTCGCAGCCATCGAGGCAAGACGCCACATCCTTTGCGTCTTATAATCGACATCAAATGTCATCATCCTCTACTATCTACTATCGATTTTCGAAGCAAATCATGTCTATTTTGCATTTCTGCTGCATTATTATACGACTCATTACATTAATGTACCCTACCGCACGCGCAAGATACACACAAATAGAATGATTATCACTGGTACCACGATGATAGTGCGCTCATGAACTGCAAAGACAAATGAAAATAAATAATAAATAACAAATAACAAATACTGTAATATGATAATAACAAATAGCACTTCTTATACCATAGGAATATATAGTAGGTTACGAGAAAATCTAGCTAGATGATTTTTAATACGATTGCTATTTTGGGGCAATTGTAAGAACGCCTCGCCCATCCTGCCGACCAGCCGCCGAAGAGAATAAGTGCAACAAACGAAACCTTGTCAAACGCATATAACTTCCTCGAGAAGCAAAACCACCACCACCACCATGTCTCGCTGGTTCCGTTCGGAACCTATGGAGTATATCTCCTTGATTGTCAATGAGGATGCCGCTCATGATTGCCTTGCTGATCTTGGAAGACTCGGAGTTATCCAGTTCACCGATGTAAGTAATGGCAGCACCTCATAATATTAATGATAGTCATTGCTAAAATTGATAGCAACGGACCGTTCCATATTTTTCAAATCGCTCAAACCTTCCTTCTTTCTCCTCCTATCACAGCTCAATCCTGATCTCACACCTTTCCAACGCCGCTACGTATCATACGTCAAACGTTGCGACGAGCTCGAGCGCAAGCTCCGTTTCTTCGCTGGCGAGTGTGACCGTTTCAACCTCGAACTAGCTTCCGCTGGCGACCAGGAATCTTTCATTCGCTCTTCCACCAGCAAGGAAAAGCAGCTTCTTGAATCCATCGAAGTTGAACTTGAGGGATATGAAAGTCAACTCAAGGAACTCAACAGCTACTCCGAGAAGCTGACTGTCGAGTACAACGAAAAGGTCGAATTGCAGGAGGTCTTGGAGAAGGCTCGCCGCTTCTTCATGACTGATGCTCCTCGCCTTGCTGTCTCCGAGATTTCTACCAATAGATACAACGGAGACGGAAATGATGGACTTCTCGCTAATGATCAGGGACGTGATCTTGATATGCGCTTCTCTTCCATCACCGGAGTTGTTTCCACTGAGGAGAAGAGCCGCTTCGAGCGCATGATTTTCCGTGCTACCCGCGGAAACTGTTTTGTTCGCTTCGCACCCATTAAGCAGCCCATCACCGATCCCAAAACCGGAGAACTTATTGAGAAATCAGTCTTTATTGTTTTTTACAAGTCTGTTTCTATTGAGAACAAGCTGAAGAAGATCTGTGATGCCTTCATGGCTCACCGTTATTCTCTTCCTGATATGGACGATTCTCCTGCTATCGACCGTATGCTGACCGAGAATGCGCAAGAACTTGTTGATTCCCGTACTGTACTTCTTAAGAATCAGGATACCCGTTATAAGCTCTGTCAGGTTCTCGCTGAAAATGTAGAGAAGTGGACTTGGATCACTGTCCGCGAGAAGGCGATTTATCACTCCTTGAACATGTTCAAGTCTGATGTTGCTGGTATGCTCCGTGGAGAGGGATGGGTTATCGCTGAGCACTTGGACGAGGCAAAAATGTGCGTTGCTCGTGCCCACGCAAATATGGATCTCGGACAGTCTTCTCTTGTTGACCAGGTCCCCAAGCCTTGGCCCACTCCTCCTACTCATTTCACCACCAATAAGTTTACTTATGGATACCAAGAGTTTGTTAACACATACGGTATTCCTAGGTATCGTGAGGCAAACCCTGCTCTTTTTACTGCTGCTACCTTTCCTTTTCTTTTCGGTGTCATGTACGGAGATATCGGTCACGGATCTTTCCTTTTCTGTGCCGGTCTCTACCTTCTTTGGAATGAAAAGGCAAACGAAAAGGCCAAGCTTGGAGAAATGGCAGCTGGTATGCATACTGGACGTTATATGATTACGATGATGGGTTTCTTTGCTATTTACGCAGGATTTATCTACAACGACATGTTCTCACTTGGACTTAACTTGTTCACCTCCCGCTGGAAGTTTGAGGGCCAGGACTATTATGCAGTGGAAAATGGTGCTATTGCTGAACCCACTTCGGACTACGGATCTGCCGATTCGGTCTATCCATTCGGTCTTGACCCAATCTGGCATGTCGCACAGAACGAATTGCTTTTCTTCAACTCTTTCAAGATGAAGCTCTCTGTTATTCTTGGAATCATGCAGATGTTTGGAGGAACTTGTTTGAGGGGAATCAACGCCATTTATTTTGGGGAGACATACGATTTCCTTTTCGAGTTTGTGCCCATGATTTGTTTTGCGTCTTCCCTATTTGTGTATATGGTTGTTCTAATTTTCATGAAGTGGTCAATTAACTGGAACTCTCGCATGCTTTCTGCCACCTGTCTCGACCCCGGCGGCGATGTTTGGGCTACTGATGTGTATGAGGGTACATGGACCGTCTGTGATGGATATAATGATAACGGATACTATTGTACACCTTGGGGGTATACTTGTTATAATGATGGTACTGATACTACTGCTGATCTTTGCGATCTTGATTACGGAGGTTCCGGAGACGGATGTCAGCCTCCTAATCTTATCACCACCCTTATCAGTATTGCACTCAGTCCTGGAAACGTCGACGAGCCTTTATACAAAGGACAGGCTGGAGTACAGAACATTCTTTTAGCTATAGCTGGAATATCTGTTCCTGTACTTCTTCTCGCCAAGCCCTATTTCATTTCAAGGGATATGAAGGAGCAGCACCATGGTGACGAGGAGGGTGAACAGGGAGAAGAACATGGATTCGGAGAGATTGTTATTCACCAGGCTATTGAAACAATTGAGTTTGTCCTTGGTATGGTGTCCAACACTGCCTCTTACCTTCGTCTCTGGGCGTTGTCTCTTGCGCATTCTGAGCTCGCAACCGTTTTCTGGGAGAAAGCCATGCTTTCAACACTGAACATGAACTTCTTTGCTGCATTTCTAGGATTTGCAATATTCGCTGGTACTACCATGGGAGTATTGCTGATGATGGATGTACTTGAATGTTTCCTACACGCGCTTCGTCTTCACTGGGTTGAGTTCCAAAACAAGTTTTTCAAGGCTGATGGTATTCGCTTTGCGCCCTATAGTTTCAAGGCTGTAATTACGGATGCATCGGCCACTTCTTAAGCTTATTAAGTTCAAGCGGACTTCGCTTTTATTTCAGCTGCTTTAATTGTTGTTTAATCAGTTAAATTAAAGGAATTGACTTTTCTGCATTTTTATCTAACTACTGTTCTATCTTTTTCAACTATAACTTGAATAAAATGTGAAAAAGACGGTGGCCAAGAAAAAGAAGTATCTTTGCATGGAAATGGACAGACCTCTTAAAAGCCTAAACTCAACATTTTATTTCTCAACGATACTGAATACAGACTACAGTTCGCCATTAAAGGGCTCCAACAAGAACCTGCTTCCGTATTGTTTGTACGAGGGTGAGGGTTATCATTACATTAAACAGCGGTAACTGGTAGTGCTGTACGCAATATGGACGGCGATGAAACAGTAACGAAACACATTTCCACAAACACAACAAAAAGAAAAAGAGCAATGTGCGGTCATTGCGACAGGCCAACACCTCAAGCATGCATCTGCTCTGCCTTACCACCAATACCACTTCACCTCTTTAGATCTCGTGTGATAGTCTTACAGCATCCAAGTGAATCTCGACGAAAGAATAGTTCTTTGCCCTTGACATCTTTGTGCCTTGATCATGGATGTCAAGAGGGTAAGAATTCGAACTCGCATGCAGACTTCTCTTTCTACACAACAATCGCTCGATGGTGGGGAGAGGAAGTCGTAGATCCAGGAATTTGGAAATTGTTGAATGATCCAAATGAACTAGTATTCGTGTGCTTCCCTTCAGATGATGCAATAAGTTTTCGAGAAGCGCTGACAGTTTCACGTTTTGATCTGCAGAAAGTGGATCACATAGAATGCGCACCAACTTTCAAGCAGAAAGTCAACATTATATTCATTGATGCAACATGGAAATATGCAAAAGAAATGGTCTCCAAAACTATTCATAATGGTGGCTGGCCATCTCACTCAATCAACGTGAAATTGGAGCCTGCACAAGAATGCGAACAAGATTTCACAGCTCGAAGATTTGACATTCGGACCCCACCATCTGCGAATCATTTGAGCACTGCAGAATGTATAGCACACGTGTTGAGGGAAGTTGAAGGGCAGAGAGATGATGACATATTTGAGGCATTGTTGCGTCCACTAGATTTAATGGTTCAGCAATGGCATTCGTTTCAGGACAAAAGAAAGAAATTAAAATAATATTGATACATGTTTTAAGTATTTAGCAAGGATGGAAACAAGGTATTGAGTTTAAAATGTTCGTTTATTGTCTTTATTATCTTCTATTCATGCGTTGTAAGCAGTGATGCTATGTCAACTACTTTTCAGGTGGACGCCCGTCTCGTTGTCAGCCGTGATGTTATGTCAACTAACTTTCAGGTGGACGCCCGTCTCTCACTTAACGGAAACGAAAGCAGAAAAATCACGGAAATATAATTTATTCGTGGGTGGCTTACATGATCAAACTAAAATGTGAGTGGAGTCCCTTTTTACAATGTTATGTCTATTTTAGCGGGATCAGGGTCATTTGGCTGCACGGCAACGCACAGCCCACGATGCGTAATCCTCGATTTTTTTCCTTCAACGGCAGCAACGATAAGAATACGCAATCAACCCACATATTATTAATGTCTACTTACTTACAAAGTACATAGGAACGACGGTGCTAAAATCATATTCAAATTTGTCCATAAAATTGATTCAATTTCCTCAAACGCTTCTCGACGACATTCACTGGGATTCAGCACAATCAACTGCCCACGGCACATCTGTTTACTGTTCAAGTCCAAAAGAAAAAGCTGGCTCTAACTACACCCATTGTACACATACCTACCTACCCACCACATACCACATACTAAGAATGGAAGACACACAAAATGAGCTGACTCTCATTATTACTGAGAAAAGTTCCCCCAAAACCGCTTCATCGCAATCCTTGTCATCTCCTATGAGTAGTGAAGGAAATATCGACAACTGCTCTACTGAAGAAACTGAAGATCTCAGTTACATTGAAATGATTGCAGACACGAGTCACAATCTTGTTGACGATGATCTAATAGAGGGATCAGAAGAACTTCCCTCAACGGATGCCAATCTTTTTGACGATGATCTTGTGAAGGAAATAGTAGTTCTTCCTTTTTCACGGAAGAATGATGGTAGCTACATTATTACGAATGACAGGAGACCTGATCATAGAAGCACAATCGAAGACTGCGATGCCTCATGTGTTCCATCTCAAGCTGATACTGATTCTGATACTGATGCGACTTCAATAGGTGACGAAATGTCAACTGGTTCCATGACAGAAGATGTGGGCGAAATGCCAGCGATTGAAATCAATCGCGACCCCTCCACCCCCAAGTTCATTGAGATTAGTCAAGATATAGACAACAATGTTTATAGGTAAGTAGTGCCCGCTAGGTAAAATGTTTCGCATCTGTCAAAATCATGGTACTCACACGATACCCTTATTCATGTTTCAAGCAATAGAAGCACAGACGGAGGAGCTAAGATGGTCGCAAACCCAAAATCAGACGTTTTGTCAAACATGAATGCCTTCAAAACTCTTGATAGTCTGCTTGAACGCGATTGCAGCAATCTTAAAGTAGTGTGCAGAGAATCCGATAGCGAGTGCTGCAGTACGAAAGATTCAAGTTCAAGGCAGGTGTGGTTCTGTAATGAACTTGTTACAGAAGTACACGAAACCCGCCGATGGAGTAAAGAAGAAAAACCTCATCTCTTTTACACCGGGAGAGAAATGAATGAATTTCGAATAGAATACATTCTGGAGCTTAATGCGTCTCATACTAGCCAAAGTGTGCCACGTTTCGAAGATAGAGGCGGGCTTCGAGTCTTTTGGTCTGTATACGGTGCCTTCATGGAATTTTTCACTTGCAAAGCGGTGGTACAATTTTGTTGTGGATAATCTCACACCGTTAGTTTAGTTCCTATTTTCTATTTTCTGTGAATTAAGGCTTATCCTGAAGCTTTAAAATAATTCTGTGTTGTATTGAGTTCTGAGCCAACTATTTAGGAAGTTTCATGAAACACACTATTATGATATATATGTTGTTTCAGCCTGACTGACTATAATTAACCAACATATCCCAAAGTTCACTTCTTCGACGATTGTTCTTTATCTTGTATTTAAGGCAGCGGGACAGATCTTGGATTGAAAACAAATGAACTGACGACAGGAAGCAGATTCGAAGATGCTCTGATTTAGAGATGATGCCATAGAGTCTGAAGATGCACCGTTATCAAAGTCATTCTACCTACTCATCATTACAAAATGGTTATTCTGTATTCTGTCCCATCACATAATAGTGAGGAATCATCATCTGGACAAATTTGGGATACGGTTACAGATTGTGAAGGGAACAGTTAGATTTGAATGACGTTATTTAAAGCTATCAAGCTTCAAACGCACAAAGTTGAGAGCGAGCGCCAGGAGTAAGTACAAAGGCTAACTAGCAAGTAATTCGTAGTACTGTAGTTAGTACAACAGTAGTAGTTGGAAGAGCGCCGCTCTCTCTCTCTAGCAGCCAGGAGCCAGGAGGCCAGGAGCCAGGAGCCAGAAGAAGAGAGAGATCTAATCTATCATTTTCAGATCTGAGCGGATTACAGCGCTGTCAATCGCGATCCTATAATCAATCTCCAAGGCCCTGCACACCACTCATCACTCATCTCACCAACGACAACGACAAAAACGAGATGCCGCCGCTCCTCACATTCGTGGCACGTTTATCCGACGGTCTTCCTTTAGTCGCATCCTTTGCCAACACAACAGAGAACCTCGACCTCCAAAAGAAGCAAGCCAAGGAAATCCTACGAAATTTAAACAGCAACGGTAGATCCGTCGCTAAAATGAGCATTGAAACTACTGGAAACACAATTTTTCATTACCTCATTCATAACAACGCCTGCTATCTCACACTCACTGAATCATCCTACCCCAAACGACTCGCATTCCTCTATCTAGAAGAGATCGCTGATTGCTTCATTGAATTCCTCCATAGAACAAAGGGAGACCAATACCATCAAGTCATCGAGACTACCGCCAGACCATATGCTTTCATACAAGCTGATCCGATTATACAACGTAAACAGCGCGAATTCGTTGATCCAAAGTCGACCGCTAATAGCAATAAATTGAACCAAGATCTGTCAGATATACATTCCATCATGAGACAGAATATAAATCAAGTTTTGGATAGGGGGGAGAAGTTAGAGCAGGTGTCACAGATCTCGAGTAATTTGATGGATGAATCGAAGAAATTTAAATGGGGGGCTAAAAAGTTAGGGTTTTGGGCAAAGGTCAATACGTATGCTCCAATTGCGGCTATGGGGTTGTTTGTCTTGGTGGTTTTGTATTTGAAGTTCTTTCGTTAGGAAGGTTGTGGACGATGGGCGATTGAATATGGTTCATCGGCATTGATCTTACACATGGAAAACTATTCCATGAGCCACGAGGCGCATGATCTACATACAACATGTAAAGGCCGTCAAAATAACGCCTTCATCTAAAAGTAATCTACTTGTCTCTGCTCTGATCATTTAGTGACTAAGATGTACTAATTTTAGTCCTTAATTCATCGGATGCAAACACTAACAAATGTATGCCCAGCATCAAATGGACGTGGAACACAATTCATACCCTCGGCTCGGAATCAAACAATAATCTCGGGCTCAATGGCCTTATCGTCATCATTCTCCTCGTCTTCTTTCTTTGCCTCCGGTTCAGCAACCGTTTCTGGTTCTGCCACAACTGTTTCTGGTTCTGTCACAACTGTTTCTGGTTCTGCCACAACCGTTTCTGGTTCTGTCACAACTGTTTCTGGTTCTGCCACAACTGTTTCTGGTTCTGCCACAACTGTTTCTAGTTCTGCCACAACCTTTCCATCAGAACCACCTTGCCCTGCTTTATCAGACATCATACTCATGACTCGCTTGGCAAATGCGGATGCATCTTGAACCTCATATCCTCCAGTCATACTTGCTACATCATACATCAGCAAAGCAAAATTCCTTGTCTCCTCACTATCTTTATCACTGTTGACCATCTTTTGCAAATCCTGAACAATGGAGTGCTTAGGGTTGATCTCCAATACTGCTTGATTCATCGAGTCGAGATTTCCATCTGCTCCTCCACTTGCAACAGATTGTGCCTTCATGTATCGCTGCATGGTAGGGCTGACTCCATAAGCTCCCTGGACTAGTGCTGCAGGAGAATCCGTCAACAATGTAGATACTGTGACTTTCTGAACCATCCCCTTCAATTCTACCTCAAGGAATTCACAGATGTCAATGTATTGCTCATTCAACTCTTCTTTTTCTTTCTTCGTATCCTCATCATCCTCCAAATCCAGTCCCTCTTTCGTAGCATCAACTACATTCAAATCCTTGTAGTCGCGAATTGCCTCAATGGTGATTTCATCCAATGGTTCCGTCATAAGTAGAACCTCAAAGCCTCTAGATGTGAGCTTTTCGACGACGGGAAGTTGCATTGCATTCTTTCTTCCTTCGCCTGTCACGTAGTAGATTGATTTCTGTGCTTCGGGCATGCCCTCGACGTATTTATCAAAGGATGTGTATTCTTCACCGCTCTTGTTGGAGTAGAAACGGAGGAGGGGGATAAGGTCCTTCTTATTCTTTTCATCTTCAATGATTCCGACCTGTCGCAAAGTTATGGAAGGATGATAATCGTGTCAGAATATTATTGTTATTCTCCATGGTCAATGCAATCACACTAGATGCCAACAAATGCTTTGTTCCACTCTACCCCCACCGACTTACCTTCAAATACTTTCCAAAGTTGTTCCAGAACATGATGTATTTACTTAGATCCTCATCATCTGCCAATTCACGGAACATATCAAGAGATTTGCGAACGAGACGCTTGTTGATAATACTCAATACCTTGGACTTTTGCAAAATCTCACGTGATACATTGAGAGGAAGATCGTCACTGTCCACAACTCCCTTGACAAACTTGAGCCACCGGGGCATAATATCCTCAAACTTGTCATTGATAAAGACTCTCTTGACATAAAGACGGATATTACGCGCTTCTTCATCGAACATGTCCTTGGATAATTCAAATGGAAGCATTCCTGGGATGTACAACAGAGCCTTACATTCTACCTGTCCCTCCAGTCTGAAATGGGTCCACTTCTGCGGTTCATCAAAACTGCCCTTAAATGCAGCCTTGTAAAACTCCTGATATTCATCCTCAGTAACCTCCTTGGGTGGACGTAGCCATACTGGCTTCTGACTGTTCATAGTAGTATACTCCGATTTCGTCACTGGTACAGTCTTCATCTTAGGTTCTTCACCTTCTGCAAGATCTTTATTGGCCTCGAGATCGGGTACCTTTTCATACTCGGTAGAATCCTTCCATAGACTAAGAGGGAATTCGATGAATTCACTGTATCTCTGTAAAAGCTGTTCGAGCTTGCTGGGCTCGAGGTAATGCATGGCATCATCTTTCACATGGAGAATGAGACGGGTACCGGATCCTTCAATGGGGTCAGCATCTTCAGCATCGGAGATAGTGAATGAGTTCCCAGAATCGGATTCCCATCTGAGTTGAGGAGATCCAGCCTGCATGGATTTGGTGACCACTTCAACTCTGTCTGCGATGAGGTATGCAGAATAGAATCCAACACCTGCGAGACGATTATTACATCAGATGGACACAATGGTTAGATAGTGCTTTTCAATCAATTAATCAATCAATCAAGGCACCAAGTCGATGCCATTGTGAAAATAGTTTTGGATTGAGATTGCAATACTATGGTAGACTCTCCATCTCTAATACAGTTCGTATCGGTAGAATCATATTTCATCACTCACCAAATTGTCCAATAAGATTCACATCTGCACTTCCGTCACCCAAGGCATCCATAAAATTCTTGGTTCCACTCTGCGCGATCCTTCCGAGATTATTGATCAATTCATCACGAGTCATACCAACCCCACT
>Ga0307978_1003781_pt1 | contig 10243 bp, 8 predicted proteins | sample OrgLakmetage1056_FD_203151 | JGI IMG/M metagenome (GOLD analysis project Ga0307978, IMG submission 203151) | Saline water microbial communities from Organic Lake, Antarctica - #1056 | ecosystem: Environmental > Aquatic > Non-marine Saline and Alkaline > Saline | place: Antarctica: Organic Lake...
CGACGCGCATCCCGGCCGGAACACCCAACTGATCGGATGCCCCGGAACAGGTGATCGGATCAAATCGGAATCACTGATCGGATGTTATCGGAACCGGTGATCGGATGATCCCGGAACGCGCAATCGTGTCATCCTTGCGCAAGAGGAGCGCGTAACGCGCGCCCGTGAAGAGGTGGTCCATCCACTGGTTCTCGAAGCGCAGCGCCGCCGGCAAATCCACAGTATCAGCAAGGTGGGGCAGGGCGCGCCGCGCCAGCTCCAGACCTTCCTTCCACTCCCGCGGCTCCCCGTCCGAACTGATCTCGATGTGTCCGGGATAGAGTGTCTCGGCGACACACAGGATCGCAACGACCGCTGTGTCGTAAGGATCCCCGCGCGTCTTGCAGAAGTCGAAGAACCGCTCGTGCTTCGAAGCCCGGTCACTCGGGAGAGGGCGGTTCTTGTGGAGGATCATGCTTTCGCAAGCATCATCACCAACCCCGTTGAGGCTGAAGGCGGGGCCGGTGATGTCGGATCTGTCCAGCGGACCGGTGAGCGCATGTGCGCTCAGGGGCGTGTCGCCGTCGAAAGAGAGGGTCAGGCCCTCGTTGCGCGCCGTGATGAGGACGGCGCGAATATGGTCAAGGAGGCGCTGCCAGTCGGGTTGCGAGAACTTGCGACGATGGTTCCAGTAGTGACTATACCCCATCAGAGGATCCTCCTTCTCTGGCCCGGGTCGGTCCGGGATCTATCCCGCGCGCCCGGGCGGCGGCGTGAAAAAGCGGGCGGGTGATGTCGCGCTCCGCATCGACATCGATGAGACGGCGCATCGCGAGGCAGCCCTGTATGAAGCCGAGCCAGCGACTGGCCTTGTCGTCGGGCATGTCCCCGGCCAGACGCGCACCTTCAGCACACATCCAGGCGAGATTGTCCTGGCTGAGGCGCGGGTCCTCGCCAAGAAGGTCCGGGCTGTCTTGCGCCGCGATGAGCGCCGCGTAGCGGGTGAAGAGTTGCCGGTTGGCATCGGCGAGGCTGAGCGATGAGGGAGTGTCGGTCATGCGGCTTTTTGCCTTTCGCGAATGCGGGCTTCGAGGTCCTCGATGGTGATCGGGGTAATCCCCATCACCTCGACACAGGCGTTGAAGTACCGGGTGTCGGGAACGCGCCGCCCCCACCAGAGGTGGCGGGTGACGGTGTGATGGTGGATGTGGCCGTGCACGTTGGCCATGCACCAATGCGGAACGCTGTCTGGGTGGAGGGGGTAATGCGACAGGATCATCCGGTCGATCTTGTGGGTACCGCGAATGTCGGCGAAATGCGCGGTGTAATCCTTGAGCTTGAAGATGTCGTGATTTCCGCGGATCAGAATCTTGCGCCCGTTGAGGCGCTCAAGGAGGCGCAGGCCCGGCCGCCGGATCGCCACATCCCCGAGATGGTAGACGGTATCGTTCTTGCGCACGACGTCGTTCCAGGCGGCGATCATCATTTCGTCTGCCTCGTCGGCAGTCTCGGCCCAGGGGCGGATCCGTTGCCCGGCGTCATCGGTGAACCGGTAGATGCCGGGATGGCGCAGGTGGTGGTCGGAAATCACGAAGCGTTGAGCACTCATCTGTCTGTCTTTCTCTCGGGCGGAAGGCTCCGGGTTTCGACAGGACATCGGAACGCCGGCACGGCCGCGGAACCCCGCAGCGCATAAGCGAGCTGCGGGGATGCGCGGTGTCCGGCGCGTCTTCTTCATCAGGCGGGGTAGGGTACGCGGAGCGAGAGCTTTTCCGCTCACGGCCGGAGCGGAAAAGCCCTGCTGCCCGGGAAGGGGTGCCCGGCGCGCGGCGCCGGGCGACCCCCGTGTTACTTGTTGATGGTCAGGCCAAGACCGGACTCGATGCGCTTCTTTTCGGCGAGCACTGTGGCGATACGCCGCTCGTCGGGCGGGTGCGTGCCCCAGAAGCTCAAGCGGCCATCGGTTCCGCGGGCGTCCTCGGGCCGGGCAAAATACCGGGCGCCGAGCGCCGGGTCGTAGCCGGCATCGGCGGTGATATGCGTGCTGAGCGTGTCGCTTTCGAGCTCGTATTCCTGGGAAAAGGAACGCTGTCCGAGCGCGTATCCGAGGTTGGTGGAATTGTCGATCAGGGACTGGTCGTGCGTGCCGCCGGCAGAGACATTGGCCGCGTTGGCATAGGCGGCAAGGCCGCCGAGAATGAGCGCGCCGACCGCGGCCTGCTGCTGGGATTTCTCGATGTGGCGGCCGATGAGGTGGCCGTATTCATGGGCGAGAACGAAGGCGACCTCGTCGTCGTTCACGGTGTCCTTGACGAGCGGAAGAGATAGCCGGACGGTGGGCTGGTTGCCTTCGTAGGTGAAGTAGGCGTTGCGGCTTTCCATCTCGCGGTCGATTTCGACGCGCGCGTTGCAGTTGAAGCCCTCCCGATCGGCCATGACGACTTCGCAATACCGGGTGGCGACAGGGCCGACGCGCCGCGCGACCCGCTGGAAGCGGGCCTCGGCCGCGGCATCGCCGAGCTGGCGGCGATCGCCTTTCGTCTGGGCGTCGGCGAACATCGATTTGGCCTGGGCGTCGCTCTGGTCATCGATCTCGGGGAGCGAGAATGTCGTGCCGCAGGCGGGAAGCACCACCAGGGCGAGCAGGGAAAAAATGTGTACTATGCGGGTCATGTAATCCTCCTTCTTGTACGGAGAGGAATACAGGTCTCGCGGAAAATGGCAATTCCCGAAAAAGAGAATAATTTGATTTCCGTGAGATATTTCCCTGAGAAATATCCGCGGAATCGCGGGAAACATTGCGGCCATTCACATATCGGATTTTTTTTCGCCGGAAGAGGGAATCGAGGTTACGACACCTTCCCCCAAGGGAGTGCTCTTCCACTGTGCTGCGTCGGCGATAGGGAAGAAAAAAGGGGTTGGTCTTAGTCGGTTAAGCGAAGGTGGGTGCGGATGTCATCCCAGGAGAGGCCGATGATGTCGGTCGATCCGCATTGGCCGCAGTCGATTCCGCAATGCGCGCAGACAAGCGTGTCGGCGGCATTGACGGCAAGGTCACCTTTTCGAACGCCATGCGAGATCCGCGAAAGGGTGGCAGCATCCGGAACGGCGCCTGTTGAAGGCGCTGTCAGGGTCGGGGAAGGCAGGCGCCGGGGAAGTGTCTTTCGGCGGTGGAAAAGTCGAAACATTCATGAGCCCCCGGATAAAAGTTGGTGTAAGGGAAGGGCGATATGGGCCGCTCATCAAAAGCGGCCCATATCGCCTTCAATACCGACGCCGGAGCGTCGCCTTAAAAGCCCGCGCCGGCCTCGCCGGGCGAAACGGCGACCCCGTGCACGGCGGAGCTGAAGGAGTAGGTCTCGAGGACGCTCCCGGTCGCGGCGTCGAGGATTGTCACATCCCCGTCGGAGCTTCCGGTGTAGAGATTGCCCGACCGGTCATATGTCAGGTCGTTGACCGAGCCCTGGCGGCCTGAATAGGTCCATTGGACGTTGTTGTTCGAAAGCCCGAAGGACAGGACGTCGTACCGCGTGGGGTTGAAGTGCCGCATCGACAGGGCCGCGCCCCCGGCCGGGTTCGGTGCGATTGCGATCGACTGTCCGTCCGCCGGGTAGTAGAGGCGCGCCAGCGTCGTTCCGTTCGGCTGATAGACATAACCGCTGTCGTCGACCTGGTTGTCATCATCGTAATTGTACTGGTAGCGGTGCCCCACGGTGTAGATGCGACCGGCGGTATCGATGCCGATATCGTTGAGATCCTTCGACGCGTTGGTGCGGGACCAGAGCACGTTGAGATTGCTGTCGAGCTTGACATATCGGCCATCCGTCCCGCCATGGCTCTTTGTCGAGGCATAGACCATGCCGGCGCCATCGACGGCCAGCCCGGTGATGTCGCGCCCGTTCTGGATCTCGACAAAACCGGTCACTTGACCGGTGTTTCCGTCGAGCTTGTTGATGTGTCCGAGCCAGCCTGCGCTGTAGACGTCGCCGTTGCTTGCGACGGCGACATCCAGAAGGCCGTCGCCGAAGACGATGCTGGACCATACTTGTTCGCCCTCGGGCGAGATTTTCCGGGTCGTGCCGTCGGCCCCCGCGGTGTAGATGAAGCCTGCGCCATCCACCGCGATCTTCTGGACGATGCCGCTGTGGCCGGTGAAGGTCCAGACCGTCCGGCCATCGTCGCCGACTTTCACGATATTGCCGTCGGCCATGGCGACATGCAGGCAGTCGGCCGCGCATGTGGCGGGGCCGGGGATCACGATGTCGCCGGTATTCGGATCGGGGCCATCCCCGTCCCCGTCCTCGAGGGGCAGCCCGTCATCGTCGGTAACCTCGCCGCCGCCGACATCCGGAGAGATATCGATGCCGTCAGTATCCGTGTCGTCCTCGGTGATGGTATAGCTGAACGATGCGGAAGGCCCCTTCGGGCCTCCATCGAACATCACCTGGCGGATCGTGCCGCCGACATCGATCTCGATATAGGCGGGACCGGGCACCTTTACGGCCTTGTCGAAGAGCAGCGTGAATGTCAGGACGTCGCCGGCGCTATACTCGCCATCGGGTGGCACCTCGATGCCGATGAGCTTCGGCTTGTTCTTGGCGGCGTTTTCCTTGCCGGTGTCCGATGCGTTGTCATTTGGGCCCTTCGTGTTCAGCGCAACGGTGTTGTCCTCGAAGATCTCGACGATTCTTTCTCCTGTGCCGGTTACGGCGCCGATCGACAGAACGGCAAGCAGACCCAGGAGCAATGCATACTCGGCAAAGGCGCCGCCGCGCCGACCCGTTGGGAAAAATACGCGCCCACGGCGCGGCCATTGGTCGTTTTTCATGTCGTCCTGCCTCTTTTTTTATCAAATTCGAACACGAAAACCCCGGACTTCAGTCCGGTGATGAAGTGAAGATTTCCTGATCGGCTGGGCGGGCGATAGCCCGGAACCGATCTTTCTGTTCTTTTGGCGCGAGGTCAGCTGTTGGTTCTCGACATATGACTTGATCACCTCAAGCGGTGCGCCGCCGCATGAAACGACGAAGTAGCTGGGAGACCAGAAGTGAGATCCCCAGAGCTTTTTCTGCACCTCCGGAAAGCGCCTGATCCGAACCGATCGCGAGGATGCGCCCTTCAGGCGCCGAACGATTTCACAGAGTGCCAGGCTGGGCGGATAAGCGATCATCAGGTGGATATGATCGCCGTCGCTCTCAATGGCGAGAAGCTCGATGCCGATGACTTTCGAGGTCTGGCGCATGGCCCGCTGCAAGACATCGAAGACCCGCCGCGTCATCACGCGGCGCCGGTATTTCGTGCAGAATACCAGATGTGCGTGCAGCAAGGAGACCGAATGCCGTTTACGCCTGTAGGTTTTTCTGATGGTCTTCATTTCGCGATCCCTGCGCCCGGCCAATATCCATGGCATGTTCGGGCCAGAGATCATCGTGAAGACCTACCGGATGCCCATCGCGGCGACGCCGGCGCAGATCTCGGCTTTCTGCCAGATCTCGGGATGCTGCCGTCTGGTTTACAACTGGGCTCTGGACTGGCGAAAGGCCCACATTGCGACCAGCCCGAGGGACGAGAATGGCAAAATATCGCCGCTGTCGAAGAACGACCAGCTCAACGGATTGCCCGCGCTCAAGAAGATCCGGACGTTCCTGAAGGACTGCCCCTCGCAGGCCTTGCAGGCCGCCATCGGCGATCTTCACGAAGGTGTATCCAGATACCTGTCGGGCCAGAACGAAGCGCCCACCTGGCGTCGCAAGTCGGACCCCGAGTCGTTCCGATTTCCGCAGGGCGATCAGTTCTCCATCCGCAAGATCCCCAGGGAGGTGGTTGCGGCAGGTGGGATCATCTCCCGCGGTGGCGCGAGGTTCAAGGCCAGATACCTTCACGCGCCGAAGTTCGGCATGACCCGGTCTGACAACGGACCCATCGAGATCGTCGTGCACCAGCCCATCAAGGGCAAGATGAAGACCTGCACCATCAAGCGGTCCGGCGACCGGTTCTACGCCTGCATCACGACCGAGATCCGCCGCAAGGATATCGGATCTTCCGCCGACCGGCTGACCGGTGCCGAACGGATGATCGAGACTGATCCGACACTGGGCGCGCAGACCCGCAAGCCGCCCCCGAAGAAGAAATCCGACGCGCGGCACGCGAAATGGCTGGCCGACAGGAACGAGCGCAAGGCGAAGTCGAAACGCAGCCGCGCGGCGCAGAGCAAGGTCGTCGCCGAGCGCGCAAAGAGCCTCGGCCGCATCGATGCGAGAGCCCTCGCGGATCTGCGGGTGATGTCCATCGACCGCAACGTGACATATCCCTTCGTGACCAGCGATGGCGATATCTTCGGCGAGATCGCCCTGACCCCGCAGATGAAGAGACGCATGGCGAAGCTCCAGCGCGCCATCGCCCGCAAGGAAGAGGCGATGCGCAAGGCCAACGGTCGGGCACCGGGCGCCTCGCTGCGCGGTCTCGCAACATCGGTGGCGCTGAAGAGAGCCCGGCGCAAGCTGGCGGAACTGCACGCCCATATCGCGCGCAAGCGCAAGGATGCCATTCACAAGATCACCTCGTGGATGGTGGAGCGGGCGGATATCTTCGCGATCGAGGATCTCGAGATCGCCAGCATGACCGCCAGCGCCAGGGGCACCACCGAGGAGCCTGGAAAGAACGTGTCGCAGAAGTCCGGCCTGAATACCGCCATTCTCGACAAGGGTTGGGGCGAGTTCGTGCGCCAGCTCGAATACAAGTGCCGCTGGGCGTCGAGACGCCATGGCGCAAAGAAGATACTTTTGCGGGTCAGACCCGCCTACACCTCCCAGAGGTGTTTTGCGTGCAAGTCAGTCGATGGAGAAAGTCGGAGCGGCGGCATCTACCATTGCACCACCTGTGGTCATACGGACCACGCGGACATCAATGCCGCAAGAAACATTCGCGAGCTGGGTCTGGAAGACCTGGCGCGCGCATGTGATCTCGACCTCGAGGATCTGCCCGCAGATCTTCTGGGGAGAGATCCTGTAGAACAAGACGAAGTGCCGGCGGATGGCCGGTGCAAGCTTCTGGAGGGTGAGGCCGTCAGGCTCCCGTTGTCCACCGACCTGGTGGCGAAGGAAGAACGATATCCCTCAAGGTCGTCTCCAGCGATTCAGTAAAGGTGCGGCTCCGCCGCACCAAGCTGATCGGGAAACACTTCAAGGGAAGCTCGGGACTTCAGTCCGGAGAGCATCACTTGACTCGCGGGCAGGGAAATAGGTCCCGATGTATTTTCGGGGCGCTCGGCAGAGTCAAACATATCCGGGCAGGGTCGTATCGGGAATTGGTGCCGGCGGGGAGGATCGAACTCCCGGCCTCACCCGTACCAAGGGTGCGCTCTCCCACTGAGCTACGCCGGCGAAAATGGGACATACTGCATGGCGTGCGGCGAGGGCGCCCGCGGACATATCGCCGATGAGTCGGCGACATCTGTGGCGCGTCGCTTTGCGCAAGCGCCTGCGAAAAACGTCTTTGGAGTGGAGGTGGCTCGGGCAGGATCGAACTGCCGACCTCAGCTTGTCAGGTTTGCTCACCATCGAGACTATGAGGTATTGGTGCCGGTGAAGGGATTCGAACCCCCGACCCACGCATTACGAATGCGTTGCTCTACCATCTGAGCTACACCGGCGCGGGCCAGGGACGGGTCGCAAGACCCGCCCCTGACCTCGAAATGTCGATACGCCGCGCTATCCCGTGAGGGGCCCCGGATCGTGGGGTGGCAGTGGACGTCGTGCCGTTCGCGGCGCATCTCGGGCAGAGGCATGCCCCTCCACCTTTGGGAGGGGCCATTTGTGCCGCGGGAGCCGTCGCTCCTGCCCGTGGCGTGCCCGGCATGCAGCCGGGAGGAGGCGAGGGGAGAAATAACCCCGCCTCCCGAAAAGAGATCGGTGCGTTTCCAGCGTGCCGGAAGCGGAATATCCCGAAAACGAGAGATATGGTGGAGCCGAGGGGATCGAACCCCTGGCCTCTTGCATGCCATGCAAGCGCTCTCCCATCTGAGCTACGGCCCCGGGAATGGTGGGTCGTACTGGATTCGAACCAGTGACCTCCTGCGTGTCGAGCAGGCGCTCTACCGACTGAGCTAACGACCCGTTTTCGTGTTCACATCAATTGGTCTCGCAGGGCGCGCCGAGAAAACGCCGCCCCGCGAAAGGCCTCAGAGCCAGCCCTGCGTTTGTCCGGCGCGCTCGACCTGGGCCAGCACATCCTCGACGCGGGCGAGGTCGAAGGCATCATCCCGGTCGCGCAGCCGGCCCTCCATGTCGATCCAGGTAAAGCCGTCACCGACGATCGGCGCGAGGGTCTCGAGCGTGTCGATCACGCTGTCGGGGCCGATGCCGCCGGCATAGCCGTTGAGCATCCCCGCGATTGGGCGCGACCAGTGATCCGGGGTGCGGCCCAGACCACCGGAGGCGTCGTGCAGAACCTGGTGCGGCCGCCAGGCGGGCCCGACCGTCGCGAGTTCATGGGCCTGGAGCACCTCCCAGACACGCACGTTGGCAGGGTTGTGCTGGGTGATGAGGGCGCCGTCGAAGGTCGTGAGCCAGCCGGAAAGCATCTCGACAAGGTCGGTGTCCGAGAACCCCTCGCGGCGAGCGTTCATGTTGACCTGGGCGCGCTGGAAGGCCCGGCCGAAGGTCTCGGCCGTCAGACCGTGCGCTGCGAGCCAGGCGCTGTCGTCGTGATGCGCGAAGGTGATGCCGCGCATGAAGTCGCGCATGGTCCGCCCGCAGAGATGTGCGGCGAGCCGCATCGGTGCGCCGGCGGCGGGGTTCAGGGGGCCGCCCGCGCCCTGCGCGCTGGCCAGCTGCGTGAGCCAATCGCCGGACGGGTAGCGTGCGGTGCCTGCGCGGCCCGCGGAAAGAAGGATGCCCCATTCCACGAAGGGAAACCGCTCGGAAAGCGCAAGCAGATCCTGCGGATCGGTTCGGTCGTCGGCCCCGGTGAGGGTCACGCAAAAGAGTTTCATGGGCAGGCTCCTTTCGAGCGGGTCAGCGTGGCACGATCAGTTGATCATGGCCCGGATATAGGTCCACCTTCGATCCCGATCCGAAGCTGTCGATCTCAAGGGAAATTCTCAGGCCCGATCGCATTCGGGGCGGAGTTTTTTTGGTCAGGCGCCGTCTCGGTGCTGCGAGGCTGGCGGGAAATTGGCGGAGGGGATGGGCCTCACGTCCAACCTTCTCCGCCATCTAAGCGATTGTTTTATATGAACTGATTGACAGCTTGAATGTTGGATCGGTCAGTCATGATTGATAGTTACAACTGGCCGATACGCACCGTCAGGCAATTAACAGATCATCTACCAGTTCAACGCGGAACACGATGTCCTCGTAATCACGATCACCGCCTCCCGTTAGGTCTTCGAAGCCAACCGTGATCGCCTCGCCGCCAACATCGACACCTGACAGCGCGTGCTGCAGGCCGTCGGAGTTCATGTTCTCATCGAAGCTATGGAACACCATCTCGTCGACTGCGCCAGCATTCACTGCGATTGAGATGTCGGCTCCGTCGGCGACGTTCGCGGCAGCACCAGAGCTGTTTACGAAGCTCAGCGTGTCGCCCGCTGCAAGCGTCGCCGCCCAGTCCGCCGCGTCCTGCACGATGAAGAACCCAAGATTATGGCCGTCCTCGACATCTTCGATCCGGGTCGAAGCCGATTTGTCGGCATTGGCGTTGTCGAACAGGATACGGGTGTCGATGATGTTGCCCGCGGCGTCCATTTCATACACGCCAAGCACATTGTCGTACCCGGCGAAGCCAAGATCGCGCAGCGTGACTTGGAAGTCAGTCGCCCCATCGCCCTTGAGGAAGTTCTGGTTGATGATGCCGTTCACCAGATTGGGGTCGACGGCCTGCCTTTCCTGCAACACCGGAAGGAAGGTCTCGAACGTCACCAGCGTATCGCCATTATCGCCGACCGCCATGAAGTCGCCGGCACTGAAATCGCCCTCAAGGGTGAACTGTCCGTTCGAACTGCCATCGCCATCGGTATCAACGGCCAAGATCGCGGAGCCGAAGGTCACGTCGATGGCACTGCGAGCAATTTCCGTGCCCTCGAACACCATCGTGTCGTCGAGACCGAAATCTTCGATAGAGTCGCCGAAAAAATTATCCACCGGACCGCGGATAACATCCATTCCGCCACCCAACACAAACGTCTGACCACCAAAAGGATTGAATAAGTCATCATCTCCATCAGTTCCTTTCGGAAAGATATCATCATTCAAAACAGTGAACT
>Ga0307978_1003782_pt1 | contig 10243 bp, 6 predicted proteins | sample OrgLakmetage1056_FD_203151 | JGI IMG/M metagenome (GOLD analysis project Ga0307978, IMG submission 203151) | Saline water microbial communities from Organic Lake, Antarctica - #1056 | ecosystem: Environmental > Aquatic > Non-marine Saline and Alkaline > Saline | place: Antarctica: Organic Lake...
AGTAGGAGGTGCGCGCGTCGTCGAGGGAAAGGTAGATGTAACGCTGACCCTCAAAACGATACGTGATGCCCTTGATTTCCTTCAGAATCCAAACGCAATCACTTTCGTGACTTTTCGCCTCGAAATTATCGAGCGAAGTGAGTTTCGCTTTCATCGCCTTGCTGCACTGGCCCCAAATGACCGCGTAAGCGGTCTTCAAATTACTATCAAGGTAGTCAGTGCGCGTGCAATAAGCAGACACCTTCTTTTCCCAGATAGCGATAACAAGTCTGTTGGTTTCAGAAACTTCGAGTTCCGTGGGCTTCGGAATTTCGGGTTTGACGAAGTCTTTCGTAAGGGAAACCATGTCGCCCGGGTACTTGAGCTTCTTGGCAATGTATTCTCCGAGGGCTTCTACGGTCTTCGAGAAATGCTTCTTGCCTTCGCATTCGTTGAAACACTGGAAGGCGTGGCCGTTCATCTCTTCGGTATTGCCCTTAAAGGTAGAGCAAACACGGGGTGTAGTGGTCGCGCGGCTGCCGTGGCGGTTCCGCGACCGCGGCTACCGCTTCGTCCGCGTCCTCGTCCGCTGCCACGTCCACTGGCAGTACCGCTGCTGGGACCAATCGGAGGAGATGCAACAGCATCACTCATGATGGGGTGTCTTGGGTTCAGAAAAATAGATCAGAAAAGAACGCTGTTTTCGAAAAGCGTTGAGAAAACGGAGTAGTTTTCTTTTTGATTAATGTTGATTCTAGGAGAATCTGATCACGCCTCGAACCTTCAATTCTCGGCTGTAGTGTGTCAGGACCCTCGGTAGTCTATCTATAAGAAGAGTCAATCAAACTGTTCTCATGATGGGATTAATCAAAAAGAATGAACAGTCACTGGTGCCCATTTGAGGCCCTTTTTAAGAATTGACGCATACGTGGGAGCAGATGCGACCTCCGTCTGTTCGGACACTTTTTTCTTGGTTGGTAACGCGAACGTCTGTCCGCTACCTCCAGATCGAACTTTCTCCAATATAGGATTCTCAACAGTAGTACCGTATGTATTTTGGTGATATTGTTTACGTACATAGGTTTTATTTTACTTCTCTTGGTACGATCGCTGGCGACCGTAAATTGGGATCAAAATGGTATAGTAGACAAACGCTTAAGCCAACTCCTTAAGTCTCATTTTGCGTCTCAATCTGCGGCGTACCTCGTCGCGGATCATGACCAGTTCACTGGCTGCACCGCCAGCAAGCGAACTGTTTTCGTTCGCTCGTCGAATGAGGTAGGGCATCTAATATGAATGGCAGGCAGTGTAGATAGACGATAAAGTGAGTAAAGATAGCTCGTCACAGCGGATAAGAAACGCACGGACGAACGATGGAGATACTTACCACCATCTTGACTTCACCGTAAGGGACATATTTATACGCGCGGTATCCGTGTTTGCCCATGTTATACGACAAGTTGTCCGACATGCCATACAACTGGGCAAAGCAAATGGTAGCATCCTTGCGATTAACACCATGCTTATTCATGCTCGCAATAGCCTTTTCGATACTCTCTTGGTTGTGAGACGCCACCATGACTTCAACGTTCTTGTCCGATTTCACTGAGTGCGCCAACAACAAGTCTACCGAATCATTGTAGCAGTTGTGGGTATCTTGAATGGTATCGTGAATGGGAGAAGGAACTCCCAACGACCCGGCCAAGGCACGTTCGCTTTCCATGTAGGCACCACGCACGAGCTTGGCTCCAAAGTGATAGTCAAATCGCTCCGACCGCTCCACATCAGTTGGCAAACGATCCTTGACATCCTTCAAATAGCATTGATAGGTATTGTAAATGATGGGTTTGTCGCTGACACTCTTGGCATTGTACGTGCGCTGTAGCTCCAACACGAGATTGTCAATGGCGGGCTGAAACCGCGCCTGTTCAGCGTCAATCAAGAGACGCGTACCGCACGCGGCCGCTTCCTTTGCCAGAGCATGTCCGCGAGCGTACACTTTCTCAATCAGCTCGACTTCCTCATCCGTAGGCGCCGCCAACGCCAACGGACCAAGTTCCTTGCAGCCTCTGGTAATGCGCGGTAAATCACGAGGTGTCAACATCATCGACCAGGTAATGTAATCCACAGTACCGTCAGCGTCCGAACTAATCTGGGCCAGCATGCGCTTCAGCTTGTCATCATCGACGCGAAAGAACAGTTCAAAGCCGTGCTCAAACTCTTCTCGACCAATGGTACCGTCACCATTGGCATCAAACTTGGCAAAGAGATTCTGCGCTTCAACAATGGCGCGTGACATGCGTTCCAACAACATTGGGTTGCCCAGCGCAGTCACCTTGATGGCAGCATAGCCATCGGGCTGCAGGTCCGAAACAGCCTTGATGCACTGCTTGAAGGTGGCCACGTGGCGATCGCATTTGGTTTCCGACTCGTAATCGTAGACGCGAACCTTGGGAAGATTGTCTTCCACAATCACGTCGGCAACAGTGGTGGCCTGGGTCGAATTGTCTTCGCCTTGGCCATCGTCTTCGGCGGCAAAATCGAGAATACTTCCGATACCGGACTTTTGGAGGCTGCGAATGGCTGGCTGAATGCGCTCGGCGTCTTCTCCAGCACAAAAGTGGCCAAAGAGCGTCTGCTTGAGAGCGGCGTCAATAATGGTGTCACCGAGTACTTTGCGTGAAACTTTCAACAACATTTCCGAGTGACGAACCAGGATAGGAACTTGACAGAGACCAAACGACAGCATAGAACGGAACAACACGGCGGTCGTCTTGCTTTCGTACGCGGATTTGGCGTCGTTAAAGTCGGGTAAGGGATTCATATCGGAGGGCGATGAGGGCTCTGTGTAGATCTCGGATGACCCCACGGGGACACTCGCCAGATTACGCGAGACGTTGCTGGCATTGAGAGATCTATTGGTGTTCTTGAAAGACGGCGTGTTTTGGAGCGTGGTGGAGAATGCCATGACGGCCTGGCCATTGGTGACACTCGGAATGCAGATGGAGCTCGCTGCGGGATACGCCGTGACACATCGTGACGAGAGCGCCAAAAGACGACTGCTGGGACGACTTGCTTTGCATGCCAACATCATGGCGGATTCCAACTAACACTATACTCGCAATTGGCTGCTTTGTGTGGCTCTTGCTGCTACAATACGCTCAACCAGGATTCTCTTATGGACCTCTCGTCAACTGGCCACCTACACGTTCCTCCGAAGCCCAAGAAGACGTCGATCGTCGATCGTCGATCGTCGAGCGCGATGCTTCTCTTTTTTGGTGGGAAGAAGTGACGACGTTGACCGGCAATCAGAGTTCGTCTTTTACATAACGACTGGTGTTCAACTTCAAGCATTCACGTGGCTAAAACCGCCTAACTTAGGCCCTTCTGGGACTGACTCACAAACCTCGAAGCAAAAAAGATCGGTGTGTCAACTTGAAAATGGGCTCTTCGCAACATCTTCGAGTACGATCGACGAATTCGACCATTATTGCTACGGTACGGTACTCCTTACTCCCTATTATATCAACCATCTTATTATACCATGATGCTCCGATCCTATTCCTTTGCTGTGTTCGCCTTGCTATGTCTCGGTTCGCAGCAGGCGACGGGCTTTTCCAGTTCCAGTCACCAAATGACTGGTAGCTCTGCGAGGACGAGCTCGGCTCTGGCTGCTTCCAACAAGGAAAACGTTGGAAAGGTCGCCGCCTCGGCCATGGCGGCCGCGTATTTCTTGGCCAATGTCGCGTACGCTCCACCGGCTGCTGCTTTTGATTTCGATGATCACTTTGGTTCCACTGAAATTTTGGCGGGTCGCAGTGGAGGCCGTATGGGAGGCCGCGTCTCGTCGGGAGGTTATCGCGGTGGCGGTGGTGGCGGCCGTAGCTCGTACGGCGGCGGTGGCCGTAGCTCGTACGGTGGGGGTGGCCGTAGTTCGTATAGTGGTGGTGGTGGTGGATCTGCCTACCGTTCGACCACCATTGTGCGTCCCATGATCATGGGGAGTCCCTTTGGTGGCGGATATGGATATGGAGGATCCCCTTTTGGAGGCTTCGGTCTAGGCTACGGTATGGGTGCCATGAACAACGCTGGTGATCAGGCTCGTGACTATCGGCAAGAGACTGAAATCCAGACTGGAAAGACCGAGTTAGAGCAGGCCAAGGTGCGAGCAGCCGAACTGGAGCTGCGCATCAAGGCACTGGAAGAGCAAGGCAAGCAGTAGAGAGCGCAGAGTCCTCGAGTGCACATGATGCAAGGCAAATATGAGTCCCACCCTGGGCTACTAGCTAGACTAGCAGTTTCCGTGAACTACAGTAGAGCAAGTTTAAAAGATAATACGAGAAACAATTGCTAGAGAAAAGTTCTAAAGACATTACCGTAGCATCCAGTATTTTTTCAGATTACCAGCTTAGAGTTGATTCGATCATACAGCACACAAACAACAACATCCAAATGGATCCTGGTAGTCAATGACACTCAAGTCAGACAAACTACCGATCCATCCGGCTGCCAGGAATGTGCTTACTCATGGTAAACATTTTCATCGTCGAAGTCCCCAGAAATGTCTTCTTCGTCCGCGGTCGCATCCTGGTACTGCTGATATTCGGAAACGAGATCGTTCAAGTTCGACTCAGCTTCAGTGAACTCCATCTCGTCCATACCTTCACCAGTGTACCAATGAAGAAAGGCCTTGCGACGGAACATGACTGTGAACTGGTCAGCAACACGCTTCCAAGCCTCCTGGATGGCGGTAGAGTTACCGATAAAGACACTAGACATCTCCAATCCAACCGGTGGCACGTCGCAGATGGACGCCTTGAGATTGTTGGGAATCCATTCGACAAAGTAGGACGAGTTCTTGCTGACCATCATCATCATTTGGTCGTCGACTTCCTTGCTGGACATGCTGCCACGGAACATCATGGCGCAAGTGAGGTAGCGTCCGTGACGGGGATCCGCGGCGCACATCATATTCTTGGCGTCAAAGGCTTGCTGAGTCAACTCCGGAACGGTCAAGACACGGAATCCTTTCGAGCTATCGGCCGTCAAGGGAGCAAAGCCGACAAGGAAAAAGTGCAAACGCGGAAAGGGAACCATGTTCACGGCAAGCTTACGCAGATCACAGTTGAGCTGTCCGGGGAAACGGAGCGAGCATGTGGTTCCGGCAATAGCGTTGGCAATAAGCGAGTTCAAGTCTCCGTAGCTCGGGTTGCTAAGCTTCAAAGTGCGAAAGCAAATGTCGTAGAGGGCTTCGTTATCCAAAGCAAAGCATTGATCGGCGTTCTCCACAAGTTGGTGAATGGAAAGAGTCGCGTTGTACGGTTCGACAACGGTATCGGACACCTTGGGAGACGGAATGACACTGTAGGTACTCATGATACGATCGGGGAACTCTTCACGGATCTTGGAAACCAAGAGAGTACCCATACCGGATCCGGTACCACCACCCATCGAGTGGGTGATCTGGAATCCCTGCAAGACATCGCAACACTCAGCCTCTTTGCGGATGACATCCATAACGGAGTCAACAAGCTCGGCACCCTCAGTGTAGTGACCCTTGGCCCAGTTATTACCGGCGCCACTCTGGCCAAAGACAAAGTTATCGGGACGGAATAGAGCACCGAAAGGTCCTGCACGGATCGAATCCATGGTACCCGGCTCGAGATCGGTGAGAACGGCACGGGGCACGTAACGTCCCTCCATTCCTTCGTGGAAGTAGACGTTGACACGCTGAAGCTGCAGCGGGTTGTTTCCGTGATAGGTCCCATCTGCCGAGATGCCATGTTCAGCGGCCATGACCTGCAAGATGCAAAAGAGCAAGAACAACCCGTGTGAGTGTACTGCGGTGGCGACTCGGAAGTTTACTTCATCGTTCACTCGTTAGACAAGACGCGGGGAATAGATACACTGCACATCAACGCTTCCTGACAGTATCTGGTCCAGGGGACCATGCTATCGTTCGGCTCGAGCATTCAGAAGAGAGAGTAGAACACCATGGTGTTCACCTCTCGGATGCGTTTCGAGTTTCGCCATTCGGTTAAGACATTTACACGTTTGTCACTTAGGCCAATCAGAATACTCGATCCACATTGCTGAATACTCTTATATGACGTCATCGTCTAACTATTTGAAACGGATGACTTTTTCACATCCGCCAATGCAACAGCAGCCATCGACCATGGGCTCTCTTACTCACCTCCCAGAACTTGGCTCCAATTTGGTTACCGCATTGGCCGACTTGGCAATGAACGATCTCTCTCATGGTTGCAAGGTTTTTAGTAGTCGACGGTAGAGGCGTGACAACAGCTTGATGGTGCAAGGTGGTGTCGGATCTCTCTCGTGGATTTTGAGCCGCGGTGGAGGTGGATCCAACAGGAATCTTTTTGGCCCCGTACAAATCCTACGAGAAATCACGATGATCTGCAACGCACTGTAAAATGACCCAACGATCAACGTACGGACGCTCTGGAGAATTGAAGCTAGGACGGACCCGGAGACTGCTAGAAACCCAGAAGGCCAGAAGACAAAAGAGACAAGCGACATAGCTCGCTAGCTAGATCCACGGCGGAGAGTGGTTCAACAACAGGCATACAGATCGATAGATCGGCCATTCGCAGTGAAGCCAATAGTCTCGGCAAGTATTGCGGATTCTCATAATGAAGCAGCAAGGAGCAGCAAGAAGAAGAAGAGAATAAGGAAGCAAGACGATGATGCCGCCGGCCGCCGAGGAGAGTCGCACGCACCAATAGTAAATGCCGCTTGCTGCTAGTATCCAATGCTACTAGTAGTAGAGAAAGAGATAGCGTGTGTTTCGTGGCAGCTGTACAAGTTGAAACATAAAAAGATCTTTACGAAGGCATTTAGAGAATGAATCCGAGCAGTAACTATAATTCAAGAATGCAAAAGTGAAAAGTAAAATGGCATGCACGATGGATAGTCATCGGAAAAGACGAAAGCCCTTGCTGGCATAGTCTTTCCGCAGTTGTTTCACATTCACCCATGGCTCCATTTTCCGAGTAATGGGATTGGACTGCTTCTTTTTCTTTTCAGCAAGTGCTGCAATACGAACCAAGAATTCCTCCCAATTGGCCTCTGCATCGGGTACACCGTCCATGCCCCCGTGACCGAACAAGATGCAGAAAAACTCACGCAGTTCGTCTTTTGAAAGTTTGCGTTCATCCAAAAGGTCGAGGACTCGAAGACTACATCCCATTTCACGCATGCGATGCAGTGGCAACGCGTAATTTAGCCACTTATTGTGCACATGGACCTCATGAGCTTCCCCAGCGAGATCGTCCATTACCTCTAGACTCAGCTCCAGCTGGCTATCGAGATTGTTGTAAAACTCCACAATCTCCTCTTCGTCCGTACACAATCGAACTACCACCCACACGGGCAAGGTTTCCAAAGATCGCAAAGCGTCAATAAACTCTTGCTTGATTGCGCGGACATGCCGTGTTGGTCCGATGGGAGACCGTCCGTCGCTATAATAATCGCGACTTTTGTGCCAGTCTCACGCAGCATGGGACCCAACGAGGCAATCCGCTTTCGAATCTCCTTGACGTGCTGTAAGAGAGGCGTGACACCGTGTGGCTTCGAGTTCATGATTGTAGAGCGAGGAATATTCAACTCGGCGTCGACACAGGAGTCGCCTCGTTCAGCTATACTAAACGTTTGGGGTCCAACCATATGCCCCGGATCATTCAGAAGACGAAATTCGGTAGGATTTTTTTAGCAAGGCAGCCAATATGGCCTGAAATTCAATCGTCTCTTGCATTTCTTTCCACCGGCTGCACGGAAGGAATTTGATATCGTGCCTCCTGGCCGTCTCAACGAGACGATGGCCATCCCGAGCGAGCATGCTACCTAAATTATCAACCGTCCATATTCTAAGGGCAAAGGTGCCTCGGTCATGAAGCATGGCCTCAACGAGTCCTCTCGTAAAGCCATGACTTTCCAAAGCATTAATGTTCGCTTCGTCAATAGGGTGCAGGTGTGCGACGAGGGGCATGATCGTACCAACAGGCCGGCCGTGGTGATTTGGATCTGTAAAAGTCTTCCCCAAATGCATGTTGGCTGGGGCCGGTGGAGTAATAGTAGGAGCAAATGGCTTGCCGTAGGCCACGGGAATACACGTATCAGTATCTGTCATGGTGAGGTCTTGGTTTTTGTTGTTCTTTTGCGAATTCTTTTCTTTTTTGTGAATGGCAGGCGGAAAAGTAGCAGGAGCCAAAGGCTTGGCGTAGGACAAGGGGAACCAAGTTTCAGTATCTGTCATACAGTAGTGAGGTCTTGTTTGCTCATAGGTATGATTTTGCTGTTGTTCTGCGATTTTTCTCCGTTTTGTGAATGGTGGCACAACGCCGATGTCGCAAAATTGACGGTTCGGTTCACAGTTCCATTTCCAGGATTACCATGGCAAACCGTGGTCCCGTGAGCTTCAAGCCAGCTAGCTATGAGTATTTCGTCAGCTTACTATCCATGTGTCGCCCCTCTTTCGCTTCTGAAGTAGGCGCAGACCGATTGAGCTTTGAATGCTAGTAGTACTACCGCCCCGGTCCCCCCCCCTCCTGTTGGCCTGTGATTAGTATAAAGGGACCGAACGAGAAAGCTCGGGTGGGATCGAAATTATCACTTTACGCAACCATCATGGCTGCTAGCGCCATCGAAGTGGTCCCCTAGAACGGAACTTTTGGACTTTGAAAACCAACCGGCGGTAATCTCCATCGTCCTTTCAGCTTTCACAATGGAAAAACGCAAAACGGGAGCCGAAATTCTCAATTCGTCCACTTTCGCGCTCTTTTCCGTTTCGCGAGGCGGCAGCGAAAGATCGTTGACGCAGATCGACGACGATGAGCTTCGTCCGCATTCGCCATGAGATTGAAATCTTAAAATCGAAGTTCTGTCACTGTCACTGTAGTTATTCTGTCACCATCTCGGCACTCTCTCGCTATCCGCAACCAAACCTTATAGATCATGAATAGCTCCATCCGAAAGCTAGTGCTTTCACAATCTCGAAACCTGCCGCAAAAGAGCGTTGCTCGCTCATTTCACGCCACTCCTGCTACAGCCACCACTATTGTCTGCGTCCGCAAGAACGGCAAGGTCTGCATGATGGGAGACGGAATGGTCAGTCAAGGAAGTATCATTGTCAAGCCCAACGCTGTCAAGATTCGTCGCATTCTACCCAAAGGAGCTGCTGCTATTGCTGAAGGCGATGCTACTGCACCCGGTGGCACCATTGTGGGCTTTGCCGGTTCCACCGCCGACGCCTTTACTTTGCTGGAAAGATTGGAAGGAAAGCTCGATGAATATCCTGGTCAATTGAAGCGATCCTGTGTGGAACTTGCCAAAGGATGGCGAACCGACAAGTATCTTCGGCGTTTGGAGGCGAGTTTGATTGTGGCGGACGCTTCTGTGAGTCTCGAGCTGACGGGCAATGGCGACGTTTTGGAAAGTCACGATGGTATTTTGGGAGTGGGAAGTGGAAGTCCGTATGCTATCGGTATGTAAAACTGTGCATGTGGTGTATCAGCGGTTGCGTAACTTGGGTTTGTGTTCTCACCATGCATTTGACGCTCGCCGCCGTTAACACTGTGCACAGCCGCTGCACGTGCTCTCAGAGAGTTTCCAGACCTGACTGCCGAAGAGGTTGCCATCAAGGCCATGAATGTCGCAGCTGACATGTGTATCTATACTAACAAGGAGTTCTTGACGGAGTTGTTGGACGCCAAGGAAATGGAAACGAAGGAGGAGTAGACGAGAGGAGTCCGAGTGCAAAGCTGACCCGTAGTTATAGTCGATTGTGAAAGCGACAAGATACCTTATAACCCTTTCTGCTGGTATTTGTATTTGTAATTTGATCTACTAGTCTAGCTACTTACTACCTAGAGAGAGGAATAATGCTAGCTCTGCTCCTGGGTCTTCCTCTACAGTACCACTAGAGTTCTTGTAAACTATCAACCGAAACAAGAACGATGGTACTCGACTCGATAGAGATGAAGCCGTCCGTACCAAGAAGAGCATAGTCCCGTGAGGCGTTAGTGATGAGCGTTTTCGCACGTTCCACAACCGGTAGTTCAATGGTGCCGTGGATAAGAGAAGTCACAACTTCTACCATGTACGAGAGTATGCAGTAACGAAAAGTCCGAATCCATTCTGCTCCCTCACTCCTCGTGGAGCTTGGGAGTGACGTGGCCGCGCGGGGCGAGCCGCCGCGCTTCACTCCATCGTGTTGCAAAGCCACGATGTTGCATGCTGCTAG
>Ga0307978_1003786_pt1 | contig 10238 bp, 6 predicted proteins | sample OrgLakmetage1056_FD_203151 | JGI IMG/M metagenome (GOLD analysis project Ga0307978, IMG submission 203151) | Saline water microbial communities from Organic Lake, Antarctica - #1056 | ecosystem: Environmental > Aquatic > Non-marine Saline and Alkaline > Saline | place: Antarctica: Organic Lake...
AGGCTTATAAAACATACCCTCCTCCCTCTGTCTCTATTCTATCTATTTTGCCTTTTTGCTTCTTATTTCTACAACGAGATCCTGCGCCATTATTTACAGTACCTACATTCTGGTATCATAAAGAGTGGGCCAATTGTATTTCATAAATAGTTACGACATCGTTCCATCGTGTGCCAACGGTATTCCATCAACAAATGTAGCGTCGTCAAGTTTCAATTCTTTCATTCCCACAACCTGAACACTGCCTTTTTTTACTACCACAAAATAGATGAGAATTTGGCCAAATGTAACAGTGTATGGATCCGATACAATGCCAACCTTTCCACGTGACTTTGCCGCCCTTGGATCTTGTGATAGAATCTCTTTCACTGCTAGCTTTGCGTCATCCAGATCTTCAATTCTGTAGAGCGGAGCAAGCTTCAAACGTTTTACTAAAAAATTTAGTTGATCTTCAGCCTCTGTCGTAAAACTAACTTTTGATAATGCATCATCCTGGCTTACCCACGAGGGCACAATCAATTCTTCGGCGTCAAAGTGTCCTGGAATATCCCAAGGTACGACTGGTTTGATATCATAAACAGGCGTTCCATTCACAAGGTCTAATGCAGCAATGTGCAACCTTTTCTTCTTGTGATCAATTCCCGTAATCTTGACCAAACTTAGTCCAATATTGTTTGGTCTATGAGGGGATCTTGTTGCCATTGACCCAACCTTTATCCCTCCAGCTCTTGGCGGCTTCACTTTAGTTTTGACGGAACGTGACTGTACATCAGTATTCGCATGGAATGTGAATATAATCCATGCATGTGAATAGTTCTCGATACCAGATAAGGTTTCCATCGGAGCAATAGATGCATTCAAATCCACATATCCCTTTGCATGGGGAGCAAGTGCACCCTGTCGAGGAGTCCCCATTCGCTTTGTAAAGGGAGACACTATTGTACCTATGCAGCGTAAGAGCAAGGGGTTTTCTTCGACATCTCCTTCTTGGGCATTAAAAGCAGAAGATGCTGCAATTCTTTTATCTTCGTCGTTCTTGATGGCCGATCGTACCTGTATTTCTGCTTTGATCCGTCCCTTCCGTTCGGCTTCTCTCAATCTGGTTAGTTTTGATGTGACTTCCTGTAACTTCTTCTTGTGATAGGAATATGCACCAATTGCAAGGAAGCAGCTGGATGACAACACGATTATCGTAGTGTGGAGGTTTGAACCAGTCATATTTTGGTAGCGTAGTAATATTATCAAGTATTCCTTGTTTCCGTTGCTGCGTTTGTCTCTTGTCTTTCTGCTGTCTACTAGCTGATTAGGTTGAGGGTTAATTGTCTCTTTCAATGCAACATTAGGGTATAGTACGCATGGACGTTGCTGCAGGCTGCAGGTTGCTGCTCACGTCAATTAATTGTCCATGAAACTGACTGCTGGATTGGCTGGATAATGGTGGATCTCGTGGCCGCCGCTTGTCTAGCTAGAAATCTCCCCCCCCGCGTAAGTTCGTAGTAAGTACTGATGAACGATGAACGTTTAGCGAGGTTTGGCGTGTTGTGACTATTTTAATTTTGGAATGGGAATTCCCAACATTGAGGAGATGATTGCGCGAAGATAATAAGCGATGAAAAAGCTAACAGGAAGATGAAAGCGAACGAAGACTGGTTATAATTTCGTACCAAAGGGCTCCAAAGGGTGTACAAAAGGGCAGTAATAGCTAACGGGATTTCAAAATTTTGAGTGAAACTTTTGAGCGTTGTATTTCGGCGATCCTGATGATCACATATTTTAATTTTTCCTACAAATACAATCAACTAACCCATCTCTAAAGAAGTAGTATAATACTTAACTATCAAAAGCTGTTTGAGCAGGAAAGGCATTTGGAACTCAATAAAAGACCAGATCACATAGAATGTCGAGAAAGTACTCGAATCAGGATCCTTCCTACGATGAAGAGGAAGTAACAGGCGAATTTAACGATGATCACATCTCTCCACACAATAAAGATGGAAAAGAAATAATGTACAACGAAGAAGAATACCTTGCAGAAGTAGGAGAAATGAACTGTTACTGTGTACCAACACGTGTATACGGCTTTAAAGATTTCTTGTTTAGGACTCTTGGATGGTCTTTGCTTAACAAGGAACAAATACTTGGAGCCTTTACAGGTAAGAAAAAGAAAGAGACCAGATCAGCTTACACCTTCAGATAGATGGAAATCAATCAAATCTTGCAAATTTCTAATCATGATTTCTTCATTTACCACCACTACAGTTGCGCTCACTCAGATTCCAGAGGCTGTGACTGGTGCACTCATTGCTGGTGTCAATCCAGCCCTTGCACTTCAGTCTACATGGTTGATGAATATCCTCACTGCTATGATTGGAGGTAGACCAGGAATGATTTCCGGAACTACCCCATTCATTGGTATTGCTCTAGCTGGACTCGTCGAGGAAAGTGGTGTAGAATATGTGTACTACGCTGTCATGTTTGCTGGTTTCCTTCAATTGGTGTTTGGTATGATGGGACTAGGAGCATTGATGCGTTTTGTTCCCTACCCTGTGATTCAGGGATTCTCAAACGCCATGGCGATGTATATCGTTGCTGCACAATTCCGTTTCGGGAAGGTGGCACCTGATAAGTCTTATCTTGCCGAATATTCTACTAGGCAATTAGTCGAGCCTGGACACTCATGGGAACATATTACTGATAATGACACTGACTGGAACTTAGGATCGTCTTTGGTAGTGTTCGGTATTCATGTCGCACTTGCGTTCTCTATCTGTCTAGCATTACCTAAGCTCACCAGAATTGTCCCAAGTGCCTTCGTTGCTATTGTGGTGTGCACTTTTATTGAGCACATTTTTGTTAGGCAACCAACTGACTTCAGATCCGCCCTCATCGAGGACTTCGGATTGGTAAAGACTTCGCCACTGGAGCCTATTTGGAGTGATAGTGATATTACTATGCCAGGATTCAATTTAGATACATTTAGGAGAGTTTACCTGTACGGTCTTGCTGTGTTCGGTACCGGTCTCTGTGAATCTCTTCTTGCCACCCATATCGTTGACGAGCTAACTGAGGTTAAAGGACGCAAGAATCGTATCGCAATTGGACAGGGTGTCGGAAATATTGTATCGGCTGTGTTCGGCGGCATGGGAGGAAGCGGTTCCATTGCACAATCCATTGTAGCAAACCATTCTGATGGAATCACCAATCTATGCACTTTCCTCACAGGAGCATTTGTGCTTTTGTTTGTGTATGCTGCCTATCCTATGGTGAACATAGTTCCTCTTGGAGCAATTGCTGGTATTATGATTTGGGCTGCGTTCAAATTGGTTGATTGGGAATCATTACTACAGGCTCTTGCAGCTCTTCTCCCGCTTTCTATCCGTGATCGAGTCAACTTGGACTGCAAGACACCTCGTTCAGATGCGCTCATCATGTTAGCCGTAATGGCAATAACTGTGTGCCTCGATTTGTCAATTGGTCTATTGTCCGGAGTACTCATCGCTGCATTCGTGTTTGTTTGGGACTCGTCAACCCGTGTTATTGTTGAGCGCGAGGTCAATGCTGAGGAATCTGCCAGCGTTACCTACAATGTGACTGGACCTCTCTTCTTTGCTACCGCAGGAGGGTTTTGCGATATTTTCCCCCTTGAGGAGATACAGTTTGATCCTGACGAAGTAGTAATCCTTCTTGAAGGCGCAGAAATATATGACTATAGTGGAATGGTTGCACTGAAGAAGGTGTACGACCGTTTCGCTGACCTTGGAAAAGTAGTTGCTCTTTCTTCAATCTCCCCAACTAGCAGAAGGCTAATGGAGAAGACCGCGTACATGTGGCAAGGAGTCAATTTCCTCGAAGTAGAAGAGGTTGATCAGAGCCTTGACCAAAGCACTCTAATCTCGCAGAGTGTGGACATCGATTGATCTGAAGGCAATCTCCCTACAGTATAATTGTAACAAAGATGGACGCCACTGAGCGTTGGTTTTTACGTGTGTTTATATAATTTGCAGTGATATAAAATATTTAGAAGTAAGAAAAATGCAAAAGAAGAATTTGTTTGTCTTCCTTATCTTTCATGCACCAACGTCTCGTTTCTATAGTAAGTCAGTAAGTGCACTTGAACTTGACTTGAATTTGGAAATGATAGTCGAAATTTTGATAGTAATCGAGCGACAGATGGTCTCAGCAGCATAGATACTAAATCTCACACGTTTTACGTTGATAAACGATTATGCGAGCATTCCTGATGTGTTGCCAGTCTTCTTCTCTCCAGATGGCTTGTCGCTCTTATTCTTTTCCGCTAGCTTGTCAAACTTCTGTTTTCTACCCTTCTTATTCTATTTCTGCATTTCAACAGTAATGGTATTTGGATTTGATAGCAGGTAGCAACAACAACAAATAACTGCAACGGACCCAACCAAGCAAAACGAACAAGCTTTGTCCATTCACCTTCTTTCTTGCATAGGATTTTCATGATCCCAGGCATGATGCTTACCATTCTGATCTCAGTACATGTAGCCAGTTGCTTGAATAAAAATATTAAAGCACAGAGCGACCAAGTTGAATCCTGGTTAATACATCAGTAAGCTACTAGTGTAGTGTATATACATACTGCTCTGTTTCTGTCTAGCATTAGCCTTGATAAGTACAATTATATTCTACTTTTTGATGTTCAAGACAGCACACATTAATATGACATGATCTGACATCTTGAGTTCAATGCTAGCAGATCTACTTTGAGATCAAACTGGAAAAAGAAAAACCTGATAGCTGATCATTGATAGTTGCTACGTCATCATTCAACGATTCTCTCGACATCCCTGCAACTGCTACAATATCTGGTGTTGCGGTCGTCACATTCTTAGTACCCTCGTTGTAGATTTGTGATTGTGTTGCTGCTATAGATGGTCCTTTAAACCCAGGGATGAATATTGACGTTGCCGAGGGTGCCGCATAAGACAAACCGCTATAGTTAGATCGCTGGGATGAGGATACTGGCTTCGAAGACCAAACACCACCAGCAACAGGCTCGAGTGGACTGATGTTATCAGATGATGCTTCTGCTTCAACGACGCCGCGAGAAGCAGACATTTTAGCAACAACACTATCATCAAAATCACCTCTGCCTACGACCGCAGAATCTTCCGAATCAACTCTTCTATCGTACAGATTCATGGCTGCAGATCTTCTGTTCTCAAAGATAAGCTGCTGATCCACAACAAATTGGTCAATTACCATGTTCAGATTGGATACTGTAGCCCAATCCTCCATTTGACTGGGAAACAAAAACACTTTTTCAAGAGCTTCAGCAACAGTTAGATCAGCATTTACACGACGGAGTGTCTGAACTTTATGATACACAAAAATGATCAAATTGAAGAAGCCTTGCAAAGGTTGGAAGATCATCGTCAAGACAGACAATAATTCTGTGGTTTCGTTCCTTTCCTTTAACACAAATTGAGCTAATCCAAATATCCATGTTATGAAAAAAGCTGCAATGTACATCAAAGCCTGTCGTCCGATAATACTAGACGTTTCTTGCGCATGTTTGAGTGCTTCATATTTTCCATCGACCTCCTCGCTCGGTTTGTCCTTCAAAGCTTTTCGTTGACTACGTGCATTCCTATAGAACGAATGGACAATGAGAGCCATTGTGATCATGAGAGTGATGAAGCCAAGACTGATTGTGGAATAGAACATTGGTGCGAATGCACCGCTCCCTCCCCCACCTCGGCATTCAGGATTGTCAACTTTGGTACAGTCGAGTGGATACGAATTTGCGACACAAAAAGGATCATATGGGCTTGGGTTCAACAATTCTTGATTTAGCAGTGCTGTGGAAGGTAGAGTAATAGAAATTACAAGAGACAAAATGAAAAGAGGAATCTCCAGATAATATCGAAATGTTATTTCCGTCATGTTATACCTCAAGGTGCACACATAGTAAATGTTTAGAATACCATTCATGCAAAACACAAAGGCATTTCCCATCATGAAGACAAGTCCTTGAGCCTCGCACGTGGCAATATTACCATATGATGGCATTTCAAAAGGATAAATGACATCTTTAGGCATCGGAATTGTGGTCAAGGCGATCGCCAAGGATGTTAAGCAATCAGCTGAACTCAACCCGACAATTATTCGATGATATGTTGTTTTGATCCCACTCATAGACCGCAGTACTATTGAGATAATAAGCATCGAGGATAAGAAGGATATGGATCCCGTCACCATTGGAATGATAATCCCAGCTTTTGTGAAGTAAAACGAGTCAATATCATTAGCAATTTCCTCTGACATGATACTCGTGTTTGTGATGTCCTCTGACATGATGCAGCTTGTAGATGCAGACGAATAACTTCGGATTAGGATAGGCAAGTGGACTAATGAGCAGAGGTCAGAAGAAGACATGAGTCTTTTTAAAGTCAAGACAGTCGATCCGCAGTCCCGGTAGAAGAAGTATCCTCAAGCTGATAGCTGATCATGTTCATGTTGGGCTTAACGCTATGTTCTAGGCCTTTTAGGAAATGCGTGCTTCAACAAGCTTCAACCAAGCGCTCCAACCACTGCAACACTAAAAACAGCTCAAACCTCCTAACTACTTTTGGCCTTCAACATATCACCCTGCAATCTCTTGCAATCACCAACTGTGGATAATTGAGAGATAATATAGAAGCACTTATCATAACTCACGCTTCTTTGCAATAAGAAAGAGAGGAACTCACACATCTAGCATGACAACTGATGGGGGGGCGCCATCAAACCTAGTTGTGGCAGCATCATCTGCTATTCTTGCATCTGCTGCTACCTACTACTTTGTATCTCGCATATCTTTATCAGAAAAAGGAGACGTTGCAGCCAAAACAAAATCTCAGCAAGGAAATCCTGACAAAAAAGAAAACGAACAACTTGGACCTGCGAAATCACCAGAGACTCAATATGAGCTCAATCTGAGAGGAAAAATTGACCGAATTTACGAGCAGCACGGTCCCAAACCATTTGAATTTGACAATGAAGTTGTATCAGTGTTTGATGACATGGTATCTCGAAGCGTTCCATTGTACTGTGAAGTGATTGATCTTGCCATTTACTGGTTTGAAAAATATTATGTACCAGGAACAAAAGTTTATGATTTAGGATGCTCTACAGGCACAACTCTTGACGTACTTGCAAGGGCTTCCAAGACTCTCGTCAACGAAACCAATAATCCTTGTCAATTTGTCGGCATTGATAATAGCGAAGCTATGGTATCTGCTTGTAGAGAGAAGCTAGAATGGGCGACGGAAGATAATATTGTCGACATTAGATGTGGAGATATCATCGAAGCAGGTATTTTAAATGCTTCGTTTGTGATTATGAACTACACATTGCAATTCGTTCCTGTCGCTCGTCGGCAGGAACTGCTTCAATCCATATCATCTGGATTAAACCCTGGTGGAATTCTACTCTTGTCCGAAAAGGTAAGAGCAGAATGTAGTGAGTTGCAAGAAACATGTACTTGGATTTACGAAGACTTTAAAGAACGTCGGAAGTACACAAAGCGCGAAATTGCAAGAAAGAAAGAAGCTTTGATGAATGTTTTGGTACCCTTTACAGAGGGAGAACTACGCAGTGCTCTTTCCTCAGCAGGTTTTGATAACGTGGAAATTGTCGCTAAATGGAACAATTTTACGTCCTTTGTGGCATGGAAATCTCCTCGTCTCCCGGTCACAATCACTGGAAAGAATGGCATGCACCAAAAGAAGGATCCGCCGACGAAAATAGTAACTCCCAATCTTGATGCTTTGTTCGACACATTCCCTGTATATCTGGATGATTACCTTGAACCAAAGCTTCTGAGCTTGGTCTGTAGACAGAGAATGGAAATTTTCGCAGATAAGGGTTTCAAAGCTGGTTCAATGTCGAATGACACTCTTCAGAAGTTTAATGCTATTGCAGAAATGATTCAGAAACTTCCTCAGTTGGAATCAGACACATTCATTGTCGACCAGGACGAATTATTTATTGGTGATCCAAAGGAGCTAACGGAAGATGAGATGGCAACTTTTCAGCAATGCATCAATGCATTGAAACCATGGAAGAAAGGACCACTTCGACTTTTTGGAACTAAAATTGATACAGAATGGAGAAGTGATTTGAAGTGGGAAAGGCTTCAGCGTGCTTTGCCAGAATTAAAAGATGCTGTGATATGCGACCTTGGCTGTGGCAACGGATATTTTATGTATAGAATGCTTGAGTATTCGCCAAAGCTAGTGATAGGGATTGACCCAAATCTACATGCATGGCTCGAGTTTAAATTATTTCAACGAATCAGGTCCGTTGACAATCTAAAATTTGAGTACATGCGTGGAGATATGATGGCTTCATTGCCTTTGGTGTTTGATGTAGTATTCTGCCTCGGTGTTTTGTACCATACCCCAGACCCAATGACAATGCTGAAAGATATCCACAAGAGCATGAAGCCTAAATCGGTGAGTAGTACCAATACGATGGTTTATCATATTGTACAAGTAAGTACTGTATGCATGTTCGAAAAATTCCTTGTCTCACAACAGTAGTGAATACATGAAAATCTTTTTCTGCCATCAAAAAGACCTTGATTGTTGATTGCCAGGGAATCCCCGGAGAGGATCATATTGCTCTCTTCCCAAGAAAACGGTATACACACATGAAAGGCGTTTATTTCCTACCTACGTTGAACACTCTCAAAAGTTGGCTGCAACGAGCAAACTTTAGAAACATTGAAGTCGTATTTAATGAGGAACTTTCCACTGATGAACAAAGAGCTACTGACTGGGCTCCAGTTAGAAGTCTCGCAGAATCTCTTGATCCAAATGATAGCACAAAGACAGTGGAAGGATATCCGAGAGCACATCGCTTTTACGTGTCATGTTTGAAGTAGATTTATGGTTCTTTAAAATAATACATTACGATACGATGGGTATTGATGTATCTACTCTAGTCATTGATATTTAGAATAATTACACAAAGTTTGAAGTCTACGAGAGGGTGCAACGGAAGATGTACAGACGTTCGTAGTGGAACACAAAAATTGTTGTGAAAACGAGGATCGAAGACGAGAGAAGATCTTTCTTTTCAACAAGAGGAGACCAGAGTAGGTAGATACGCTTCTCACCCTTCTCTATCACAACATCATATTCTAGCTAGCAATCATCTTTAATCAAAACAAGCACCATGAGTAACAACATAGATAAGAAGACAGAAGGAAGAGTTCTTCTTCCTTCTACAATTGTTCCAACAAGGTAAGAGATTAAATTATGATCTATGCGCTATGCGATGGTTATTTCTGAAAAGCTTTACTGACACGCATTGTTCTTCTTTAAAAGATATGATATCAAGCTTACTCCAGATCTTGAAGCCTTTACTTTCAAGGGAGACGTATCCATTGTGCTTGAAACTGCTTCAGATTTGGACAGTGAATGTAAGGAGATCGTAATGCACGGAAAAGAACTCTGTTTCATCTCTGCATCTTTCTCCGTTGCTGGGCAGGATTCTCGAGCTGTCGAAGCTGAGGAGATCCGTGATAACAAGAAAGCAACCACCGTTACATTTGTATTCCCTTCAGCAATTCCAGCGTCTTCTACTATCACCATGAACATCAACTACATGGGATTTTTGAACAATCAGATGGCAGGATTTTACAGGAGTTCTTACACAAACATTCATGGGGAGACGAAGATTATGGCAAGTACTCAGTTTGAGTCCCTCGACGCAAGACGTGCATTCCCTTGTTGGGATGAGCCGGCACGAAAGGCAGTGTTCGGAGTCACATTGACCGTTCCGCTTGAATTGACTGCATTCTCTAACATGCCTGAGAAGTGTAGCAAGACTTTGGAAGGAGGGAAGCTTCGCGAAACGACCTATCTCGATTCGCCCAAAATGTCTACCTACCTTGTCGCATTTTGTGTAGGAGAGTTCGATTACGTACAGGCGCAAACCGAACATGGAGTTCTTGTCAAAGTTTACACGCCTCCTGGAAAATCTCAGACTGGACAGTTTGCATTAGATTGCGCAACAAAGGCTCTCGACTGCTACGATGATTTCTTCGGAATTGAATACCCGTTGCCCAAGCTGGATATGGTTGCAATTCCTGAATTTGCCGCGGGTGCCATGGAAAACTGGGGACTTGTGACTTATAGAGAAGTGGATCTACTCATTGATCCTACTCGGGCAAGCAACAGTCAGAAGCAGCGTGTTTGCACTGTTGTTACACACGAATTGGC
>Ga0307978_1003787_pt1 | contig 10237 bp, 8 predicted proteins | sample OrgLakmetage1056_FD_203151 | JGI IMG/M metagenome (GOLD analysis project Ga0307978, IMG submission 203151) | Saline water microbial communities from Organic Lake, Antarctica - #1056 | ecosystem: Environmental > Aquatic > Non-marine Saline and Alkaline > Saline | place: Antarctica: Organic Lake...
GGGGCATTACCATTCTAATTTTTAACAAATAACGATTTATTTCCAATCAGAGTAACGAACGAAGCTAGTGCAATCGTACTATTGATTTTATCCACATCAATATTGTTGAATATAATAGACTATCAACACATCAGACATGCAAATATAATCGAGAGTCATAAACCACCGATTTCAATATACTGTTGTACACTCCTTTTGAAATATTACAAAAATCATCCCATCTGTGCAAAAGCGGGATTAAAAAGAATTTAAAACAGAAAGATTGATATCATCCATCGATCTCTCTTGGAGACACTTGTATGCTCCTTCGATAAGTTTCTAGGGGATTTTAATTACTCTCAATAAGTGCTGTTCACGAAAGAAAAAGAACGATCAAGTGAAATTGTAAATGCCTAGATCAAAGACTTTGACATGATCTCTGATCGTCACTGGTGTTGCAGGATCCTGGGAAAGTCGCGTACGCAATTTCTGCTCGTGTCCATGACAAGCGTTGATTTCGTCATGCTGCCAGCTTGACCAGCTGCACAAATTTAATTCTGCCCTATCGCTATGGTAATCTTTGTGCAGCGGTGTCATGAAACCTTGAAAATTTCAGTATAGGCGGCTTGCAAAGTGCAATATCAACCAACGTAGCACGAAATAGATATATATAGATTTGGTTAAATATTTATAATATCAATATAGCTCACAGGAGAATCCCTATCGAATGATGTCTCATTTACATGTTACTCTGGAGAGTTGTCATATCCTTTGGACGACGATTATTTGTGCTTGGTACTTTAGTCCACTTATTTCCATCAGGGAAAACAATGCCATCACCATCAAATGTTCCAATTAAATTGGATGGACCGCCCTTGGGCGAGAAATCGATAGCAACTTCTGAGTTGGACTTCACTTTTCCCTGAATTTTCCACAAATCAGAACGAGTGGGTCGATCTGCTTCGGTGCAGATATTTCCTGATGACCCATTACCGTCATAACCGGTGATCTCCATGACTGGGGTGTTAGGACGCGTACCATCAGCGCGCAATGGTGCTCCAACAACTTTTACCTGACGCAGACATCCTGGGTGATTTGGATCCTCATAGTCACCAGCAAATGGACTAGCAGGTCCAACCTTTAGAGAAGGGATAGCATTTGCTCCTTGTGGAACAGAAGCCATGACAGCAGCTCCGGTAATGACAGATCCAAGAATACCAAACATTTGGCGACGCTCAACATTAGATCTAGTGGCGGATGATGGTGCAAGAGCATTGGTTGTCAATGCAGTTGTCATTAACATGATTGCGCAAGCTAAATTAAGACGAGACATGGTTATATTTGTTTGAGTTAAATAAGAAGTATGTGAGATAATGAACACATTTAGTGGTTGGTGGTTGGTACCGGCGGACGGGTAGTAGCGAGTAGCAGTGTTCTCGCCTGACGTCTGATGACACGATGAGTTTGTGACGGTTGGTGAGAAAAACGTTGTAAACAAGTGACGACGAGAAAGCTGACTCACGAATCCAATTGCGCGCGCAATGGCCGAGACTCAAAATTACAAAATTACACAGAAAGAAAAATCGGAAGCAACGGCGAACAAAACAGGCGAATTAAAATTTTTTACTGAAGCTTTTGAAGAAGTCGAGAACAGTGTTGTTTGACTCCAAATTAATTATGTTGCTGTGGCAATAATAATGGATGTGATGACGGTTTGTCATGCATGCTCCAAAGTTCGGCAAAAAAAATCGCAATGATGATGATTCATTGACAAAATAGGAAGAAATGTTAAAAACTTTTACTCCTGCTCCTGCTTCGGCTTCGGCTGCGATATCGCCGCTTGCTCTTTTGTCGATGAGATGATTTATGCCGCTTTTTGCTTTTCCGTTCACTGTCATCGTGCCTTCGTCTCCTGTCTTTCCTTCTTCTTGTCTTCCCATCGCTTATCGATGAACTCCTGCTTCTAGACCTACGATCTCTACGACCTCTGCGCATTCTATCATTTCCTTCTCTTTCGCGTCCCCTATTTGAATTACGATCTCTTCTATCGACGTAGGGTTGCTCTTCACTCCGGTAGTTGTCATGTGTTTTCTCTTTATGTCTACTCTGACTTCTATTCATCGCTTCGTGGTCGACATGAAGCTGGCTCATTGTCTGTCTATTTGATCGATAAGCATTTTTGGTGTGATCCAGAGAACGAAAATCTTGCCGCACTCCGCGTTTTCTTTGGGCATATCGGTTCCACTCTTTTGACACACTTTGAGAGAAATCAACTTTTATCCTTCTATCATCGATCAACGCGTTGTTCATTTTGAAATAGGCTTCATTACAAGCGGCTTCAGTGTCGAACTCAACAAAAGCATATTGCAAAGAATCCCCTGTCTCTTGATCTCTGATTATTTCTGCCTTTGCGTTTTGATCAAATCTGGAAAATATTAATGTGAGGTCCTCGTCATCGGTAGCTGGGTTAAGTTTACACACAAATAAAACGTTCTCTGGTGGTTTTAACTCGGCGGATGGCAAGTCCCCGAGCATCTCAAGCATAACTGCATTTGAATTCTCTTCCTTGTTGGCCATTTCAGCTGTTCTTTTCTTTTCAGTTTCAGCATCGACCTCGGCCATTGCATCATTCGTGCTAATCCTAATTTCGACGGTTTCTTCTCTTGGCTTTTCTACCGAAGGAGAGGCTGATGACAACCACCTCGCACATTCATTGAATTGAGGTGGCAAATCTGTCTTGTCCATCAGTTTGACATTGTTTTGTTCCAAAACCAAATTGAGATCGACAGGGTCATCAAGGAACGGATCATCAAGAATATGTGCCTTAATGATTCTCACGTCAGCGTATGGCCGTCCAGTTTTGTCGCAGTATAATGCATTGATTTTTCCAAGTACATCCGTGTCATCTTCAGCCACAGTTCCAATGGAAAAGTAATCCCTTCCAGTTCCGTCCAGAGCGCGATCTTGGCCAGAATCAATTGTGATCATAAACTGCGATCCAATTGTATCCTGCATACCAGCCATCTCTATTGCTGCGACTCTTCCTTTTTCTTTCAATTCATCTCTGGTCAACTTTCTGCCGATGGATTTGATGAATCTGTTCGGACATTTCTTCACATCGATCTTGTGCTTAATGGCATGGACGAGACCATAGATGGAAGTTCCTCCACTTCCATCGCCTACTGGGTCTCCAGTTTGGAAATACCTGCCCTCCACTACATTATACACCAAGCTTGCAGTATAATACCGTGCCTTGGCAAGTTTTAGAATATTCTGACACAAAAGAGGTGAACCTTCAACATCTAAATCAATTATGAGATCCCCCAGAGACGTCTCGAGTAATAGACTCATGAATCGAACTTGCTAAGGTAGTGAGGTAGTGCTAGTCCTTGGTACAATATTTTGTTTGCAGTCTCTCCTGTTTGTTGCTTTATTGCGTTGCTTGCTAGCTTGCTACTGCTACCTCTACTTGTTGTGTATTGTGTATTTTACACATCTTGTGTTTTTTGGTGTGTCGTCGCTCGTCCCTCGTCGTCTCCTGATGAATGATTATCCATGATAGTTTTAGGGATATGAAGACCCCCAGACAGATCACAGACCGTTCACAGCCTTCTTATTTGCTTCTCTTTCTTCTCTTTTTATTTCTGAATGACTGCTTGTAGCTTGCTGTCGCCATTCATCCAAAACAACAGTCAAGAGTCAAGAACAAGTTGTCGTTTTAGAAGTTCCAGTAGTTTACATCGTTGTGTTGCGACACATCAGAATTCGATATTGATATCATACATCCAGCTAGATAGCTACAATAATGGCAAACAGATTTGAAGCCTCCTTCAGCGCAGGCCTTGATTTATCGGAACTGATCCCAACAAATTCCTCAATTACGAGTGCATCTGCAGAGCTCCTAAGAATAAAGAAAGAAGAAGCACTAAAGAAGCAACAGGATGTTCAAGAGGAAGCCCTCATGCAAGAAAAAGCTGCCAAAAATGCAGAGCATCAACTCAAAAGATTGAAAGACGATGCAAATATTGATACGCAGCCATTAGGTTTCTACGGATCGCTTGTGTCCATGCACGGTGCCGACATCAGTGGTGCGAAGAAAGAAAGAAGTGGTGCGAAAACAAAAGCCCAGAAAAGGACTACCCTTTCGAAGTTCAAGACTAACAACAAGAAAAGCACAACCAAATTAAAATCAAAACGACTCAGTCGTGCATCGTAGGGTCTTTTGGGTTTCGTTTTCAAGGGTCGTCAAAAAGTGTCGATGAAGAATTTTCAACTCCATCTCTTTCGTTTTCAACTTCAGTATCTTGGGATAACCTTTTTCCTCAGGGAATTCCAGCAGCGCGAGGTCAAGGTCAATCCAGAATCTACCTCCATGGTAGAAAGTCAAGGTCTTGCCCGAAATGGAACGAACTTCCTACTTAAAATATACAGGCATCGGTGAGGGTGTGACAATGCCAATGCATTAGACCAATTTCAATGGAAAACGGAGGCAACAAGCAGTTGAATATTTTGAGTATGTATAAACATACATGCATAGATGAGAGATTGCATGCAGAGATTAGTAACAGCATTTCCAGTATTAAAAAGTGGATGGTTCGTGGGAGGTGTAGTTGTAAAATAATAATTATGTCAGGTTTACGCCATCAGCAAGTCGCAAGTGTTGCTAGAGTCGACCTGCACGGCACCATGCGAGCATGCTCTTTGCTTGTAATGATAGAAGGTCCCCACTCTATTGCTGCAGTACCGGACCTAACCCTGACGATAGGATTACCAATTCTGAGGTTTGAAATAGGAGGAAGAGGAGGCAGGCAGCAGGCAGGCCTGTTGGCATGTTTCTTTTTTTAAGTCGCGCGCATTTTGTTTTATTCTCCAAAATCTAATAACGTGCACCCACAATCATTCATCTGCTGTTGTCACCTGTCACCTGGCGACTGGCGACTGGCAATGATCTCAACAGTATCATTACTTTTGTCTATTGCGCAACTAGCTCGCTTCTCGGGTCACAGTAGTACAAGGATCCATCAACCAGGTGTAGACCAGGGCGTTTCTCTCTCGAATTCAGGGAAAGGATTTATTTGTGCGAGATGAAAATTCTTTGCGTTCTTTTTCTTTTTAAAGTTAACAGTACCTTTTCTTGCTATCATCGCCAACCACATCATGTACTTCAACTTCGTGGAGGAGGCGCATTTGATGATGATATTGACACACAGGAAAGTACATTAGGTCACAAAGAAAGAGATGGTCGCAATCAACGAATCAATAAATCCCCTAAAGTCATTGAAATAAATCCCAGTTTCCTGGATGAAAAGAAGACCCAGGATGAAGCAGTGAAGACAGCAGCAGGGCGAGACAATTCGAGTACGAGGACGACTGCAAATAGTGAAAGAAAACAAATACGCGAACTACGAACTGGTAGTGCTGTAGACCGAGATCAAAGTAATAGTGAAAACCACCATCGAATCCACCATCAGAAACCAGAGGAGTCGACGAGATCCCCAGAAGGTGTGGCCTTCGTACCAAAAGCTGAAAAATCTGAGATGGAACCAATTGATCGAAAAATCAATAATGGATTACGTGATCGATTTGCTGATGCTTCTATTTCCCTCCAGAGACTTTTGGAATCACAAAAACCAATAGCTCTGAATTTTGCAAAAGAAGTCAAGGGAAGATATGGAGAAACAGCTTCAAAAATAAACGCAATGAAGTTCATTACACTCCAGCATCTACAAGCTTTAGATAAATCTTCAGTCCATGCTAGCATTATGACTCGTGCCTTTGACGCAAAGCATCGAATACGAAATGTCTCGGGGTTGGCAATCCATTCTGCACTCGAGTTTAGGATAAGCGAAGAAATGTTAGTAATCTTATGTACATTTGCTTGCTCGCTCGTTGGTACCTCTCTTGGATTCTTGAGCTTTTTATACTTTGTGTCGGTTGGTTATGGAGCATCTATTGCTATGATTGCGTGCTCTCTTTTGGTTGTTGGAAATGTAAGTAAATCAGCAATATGTATGTAAAAACATCTTCACATTTATATATATGGACACTTCTCACCATTACTCAGTTGGTTGCCAAAACGCCAATTCCTATCTTATCAAATGTCCATACTGGAGCTACCCTTGTTTGGGCTATACGGTTGACGACTTTTCTACTTCATAGAGAATTCATAAATTGGCCTGAATGGCATGCAAAAGTAGGCGAAGTCAATAGGCGTGCAACTTTACAGTCCAAGGCTACAATTTGGTTAACTTGTGGTGCGTTCTATGCAATGATGATGTATCCATGCGTAAATCGAATGAAGGATGCCATCGTGAACGGGCAAGGCGCAAAGACTTGGGGAGGAATAGGAAAGACGGGATTGACATGCCAACTGCTTGGGATTTTGATGGAGACAATTGCCGATGCGCAAAAAGGAGACTTCAAACGAAGACCTGGTAACAGAAACAAATTCTGTAATACCGGGATCTGGGCTTATTTCAGTCATCCCAACTACTTGGGTGAAGTCATCTTCTGGAGTGGCACATTCTTAGGGGGTGTTTCGTGCAACAAAAACGCAAAAGACTGGCTTATTTCTATAAGTGGATTGATATTTATTTCGACCGTGATGAAGGGCGCGGTGGATTCTCTTGGTTCAAAGCATCTAAAGAATTATGGCCACGAAGAGGATTTTTTGAGATTGCAAAATAAACGAAGTTTCTTTGGTCCGATTCCTAGATGTTTTCAGAACCAAGCTTTACCTATGTAATTCAAGTCTCATAGGCCTACTTTCACTGTAATATATTATGACGAAGAAATTAAAACTTGTGTAACGGGTTTGGTTATGAAAGTCTATCAGCCTCACAAACTCCCAATCTATTCTCTTAAACTCAATTCTTGAGGTGATAGTCAGGCTAATCCTTGGCAAGTCAGGCTTTTGCGATCTTTAAGGAATAATTCAGCATCCGTGATAATTTTCTTGTTAATGGATCGCTCTACATCTGTCATACCATCTACTTCTGTGTTCAACTGTTCTTTCTTCTGTTGTACTTGACCATCTAGTAACTGCCGAAATTGATATTGTGTCTCCCTTTGCTTTGCAATTGCAATGTCTTCCTCTTTCTTCACACTTTCCACTTCTTTGAGACATTGGGTTGCATATGCCTCATTCTCTTGTTCAATTGCTTTTTCCTGTCTTTTCTTTCCATCCACTATTCTCTTGTTGCTTTCAGTGAGTTCCTCCCTTCTCGCTCTCAATGCCTCTTTCTTCCTGTTGTCGTCTACTGTTAGCGCTCTTTCTCTTTCTTGTGCTGCCAGGAGTTGGCTTTGTTCCGATTTTCTGATTTCCCTCTTCTTCAATCTCAGCATATCCAATTCGAGGTTTTGGTTCTTATCAAGCCGCTGAATGGCGGAAGCAGCATCTTCCTTCCTATGCTGGATTGCGTTTACCCTCTTAGCTTCTTCATTGTCCATCTTCTCTTTAATGTCTGCCATCAATTTCGCATCCATATTCTGTTCTTCTTTTGCTCTTTGACGTTTTTTTTCGATTTTACTTGCGTTTTCAATTTTGATCAGGTCCCACTGTTTCTTTTCTACTTGACGTTTACAGTACCTATCTTCCTCTTCCCTCGCGAGTGCTTTCGTAATGTTTTGAATCTCACGCAATTCCTCCGCTCTTTGTGTTTCTTTCTGGGATTCCCGGCTTCTTACCCTTTCTTCAATTTGATCCTGTCTTGCCTTCTTTAGGTGCTCGATCTTTTCTCTCTCAATAATGGTGAGTTTTCTCTGCTCTTCTTCCCAATCATCTTGTCCATTGCGCTGCACGTTGACAAATTTTGCATCTTCTGCCTTCTCGAGTTGCAGGTTTACCTGTTTTAATTTGACCTGAGCATTTAGAGCTTTCGAAATTTCCTTCTTTCTTGCCTCTGATGCATGTTGACCCTTCTGTTCTGCTTCTCCATTCTCAAGAATTTTGTATTTTTCAATCAACGACCATGGACTCAGATTATCATCGGTACCAAAGTTATGAACTTCTGTGTTTTTGTTCGGCATGTGTGGAGATTGGATTTCAGACAGACGTTCGTCTACCTTCTTGATGTCAATGGGCTTACTGTCTTTACCTTCGGGCTTTTTCAGTTTAGGTACGTTATGCAGATTAGCCTCAACTGCTGATGCCAAATCATCAAGGGCGTGTAATGTTGATATCTTGACCAACGATGGACAATGATCGAAAAAGTCATTGATAACTTCGACAATTTGGCGCTTCTTCAAGCCTCTTTCCGTATTCGGTCCATACCTTGGCTGGACGGGAGATTGAGTTAGTATAACCTTCTCGCCCAGAGCAAGCAAGTTGAATGATTCTAAGATGAAGCTTACCAATAACTTTTGAGTTAACGCTTGAATTAGCCTGCACTTCTTTTCGCCAAAAGCTTCTCGTTCAGCCAACTGTTTTGCTTTGTTTTTTCTTGTCGGCATCGTCATTTGTCGTGTTGTTTCCTTTTTGGTGCTATTAATATTTATCTTTTTTGAGACAGGGACTGTCTCTCAATTTCTTCAGTTACGTAACAACTCACAACTTTGCTCCCGCATGTCTCTTTCTTTGAAACAAGAAACTTCAGGTTTAATCCCACAAAAACAAGTACAAAATAACATGATTAATGGCGCTGTTGGAGGCTTTGAATTTACCTTGTTATCAGATAGTGTTGTTTTCTTTTAACGTGGGGTATGCTAGCAGTATTTCCTTACCTCTGAAGTGACGCCATTATTTCAACGGAGTTTGATTGCGATTCGAAAGTATTCGATTAGAATTGCAATAATGTCTATTGTGGCAAGAAACCAAAGTAATAGCAGAAGGTTGTACTAGCCTTGGGACAGGATTACAATCCAAGTTCTTTCTGTCGCCCGAAACACCTCTAGTTGACAAAATGTGAGTGCCGGGCAGCGTTTGCATAGTGATGGTGGAAAGAGGTGGGGTGTGCCATGCTGTAGGTTCTGAAACGAAGAGAGTTGGCTTGGCACTCAACAATGTCTGACAATGTATTTACTTATATTTTCCAAGGTTGATGAAAGTACTGCCAGGTGTAGACTTCGTTCCGATGTCGTCCTATGCGCCTGCTTATCCCATTGTGTATACATTCAATTGAAGGTGTTGATTCTTATCAAGCCCTTGCAACGAGCCTGTATTTCTTCTCCTGAATACCTTCTCGTACAAGGAACTTCTGTGTCTTTATTTTTAAGCACTGTCTCTTAATCCTGCTTCCTTTTTTGTGCTTTTGTCCTGTTAGATTAAAGAGGGACTGAGGGACTAACCAGAGGCACTTCCATTGTCACCGAAACTGGTGATTGGAGGATTTCAGCGGAGGAGCTCTAACATTTAAATCTGAGACTTTTGGTAATCAATCATTTCGAATTTTTCTCCACAGTCATTACCAAAGGAATTGTACTTTCCGAAGAGCAATTGTTATGGACAAGCCGTCAATGGAATTTACCAGAGTTGAGCACATTGATCCTGGTTTACTATCTCCTGAAGAGTTGTTGCTAGAACATAAAGGAGGAAGAAGAAAATCTCTAGAAAAACTCATTGAAAAGCAGCATTCTATTTGTCTTGAGAAGGAACCATGGAACCATATTTGCCGTGATTATGTTTGTTGGTTCCTTGATTCTGCTCGTCTCAATATATCAGTGAGTGATATATAGCAAATATGATCCAGCATATTTTGGTTCCATTCCATGCAGTGCTCTTCTCACGTCTTCCAATTGCATCTACACAAAATAAAGTATGATGATTTTATGACAATCGCAACTCTTTTCGTGCTTTTTGGTGATTGGATTAGAACTCTATTATTTCCGCCTTCTGCTGATGCAATATTTGATGTTTTACACAATGTTGCATTCGTCCTATTTGTTTTGGAACTCGTGATGAATTGTTGGGCGAAAAGCGACTTCTCGGGTGGTCCTTTTCGTGTGAAAGGGTACATGTTTAGCTTTTTCTTTTGGCTTGATCTACTCTGTATCTTTTCAATGATTCCAGACTTGCATTGGGCATCCTCATTATTTGGAATGAGAGACATTTCAGAAAATGGACATGATGTAGGTGCCACTGGCAAAGCTGGAAAGATTGGAGCAAAAACAGGCCGCGTTATTAGGATGGCAAGGCTTGTTCGTTTGGTGAAATTGTACAAGATTACGTCTCAAAGAAATAAGGAAAGAAAGATGGTTGAGGACCTTGGAAAGCTTATTGAGCTTGGACATGTTGACCGAGATGATATTGACTCTTACCTTG
>Ga0307978_1003788_pt1 | contig 10234 bp, 8 predicted proteins | sample OrgLakmetage1056_FD_203151 | JGI IMG/M metagenome (GOLD analysis project Ga0307978, IMG submission 203151) | Saline water microbial communities from Organic Lake, Antarctica - #1056 | ecosystem: Environmental > Aquatic > Non-marine Saline and Alkaline > Saline | place: Antarctica: Organic Lake...
AGTTCTTTCTGCTCTGACGTGGCGACGACTCCGTTCGTGCGGAACGTTCCTCAAACGTTCCACGCTCGTACCCTGTCACGAATGGATCTATACATTTCATTTCATCTTTCTATTTGAGGTATCCATTTACCTACTACCCGTTTTACATCAAGCGGATGCCAAGAGCATCTCCAAGTCTACATTTGATAGTCCCAGTCAACGGGGCATTTATTTACATTATGAGAAAAAGCAAGGTCCTGGATGCAAACGTCCATTCCTACGTGCGCTCTGTAGCCGCAGTAGAAACGTCCGGGATAAGCATAGATGTAGAATAATGTGGTCAGATGCAAACTTCGGTTTGCACCACACTCACAGTTTAATTTATCCACTTTGCAAAATAGTCTTCATCGTGTTCGTGAGCATTCGTTTGCTTGGATCGATCGAAGAGCATCTGGTACTTTCTTCTCTCAACCGCTTTCATTGTTATCGTTATTGCCGCGTGTGCGCGTTCATCCACTCATCTAATTGTTGATTGTATTGTGTCACATAGTGATCCACAATCCATTCTTCCAGTGTTATCCAAAGTAGCGCCGACGCTCTTGGAAACCTGACACCACCCGCCCACATCAATTTGACAATGACAGCCAGCAATAACCCCTCCAAAGGCCCTCCTAGCTCTCCTCCTCATGGCTAACCCGATCGCCATTCAAGAATCACTGATAGCTTTGCTGGTCTTCAGTTCCAGGGCTTGCCATTGCTTGTTTCTCACAGCAGCGGTAGACCCATTGCCAGGATACCTCTTACGAAGCAGGGGCTTCTAGAGATCCTTCAAGAGGCCATTGACCTTATCTCCGACACAAACAACAACTTTGTTGGTGACGACGATGCTCTCTTTGAGGCTCGGTAGACCCTTCAGTAAGGAAACCTTCCAATTTTGTTGCATCCGTTCAGTTTGTATTACAGTAACGGCAGTTGCAAGCTACCCACTCACTGAAATGGTTCAAAAAAGCTCACCTGTGCAGAGACAGCTCTGCGAAGTCGAGCCGTATTGATAGTATAACACACATTTGAAGCCTTCCTATTCCCTCCTATCACAACATCATCGATTATCAAACCAAGTACGCTTCTACTTAAGGTAGCGTTGGGCATTGGATGAGCTGTATTACGGGTTTGCAAGAGCCTAGCTCCGGTCACGTATATACGATCTCTTTAGCTGTCGTCATTTGTCATGGTTCAACTCAAAAGTCGAGGAGTTGTCGTCTTCGTCCAAAGCCGGCAGAAAATTACAAATTACTCTCTGACCCCCGGGCTTCCCACCAACCGAATTGGCGTGCCGGCGTGGCACGTTGCACTTGCCCCTGTGGATCGATGGATCTGGAATCTGGATATGATGATTCGACTCATTCGATTGATTCAAAGCTGGAATCGAATGAATCATCGAATCAATCACCGTGGTTCAGCACTAACAATTCCATCGACTCGTTCGACTCTTCCCACGGTAGTATCCGACTCGGTCGACTCACCCCACGGTAGTATCCGACTCCCTCGACTTAAAATTAACTCAACTGAAGCTAGTCGAGCTAGTCGACGGAATTGTATTTTTCGCGCGAAAACGAACCAGCGTGTCACATTTTGATTTCGTCGTATGGCGAGTGTACTTCTGATGAGTCAATCGTCGATTTTGTTCGCTTTCAAAAAGAACACTTTCCACCGAAATCTGCAATTTGCGACGTGCAAAGTCCCTCCCACCATCCTAGGCATCGGAACGACCATGATCATCCTTCGTTCCTCTAATCGTCTCGTAAGTGCAAGCCACAGCCGGCTGGTTACTGCTACTACTACTTCTTCTATTGGCTATAGAAATTTGCCGACAAGCCGCCGAACTTTCGTTAGTTTCTCTCGGTCTCGAAAACAAACACAAGATTCGTCGTCGGCATCGTCCAAGCCTTCGCTTCGTCGCGATCCTGGCTTGACCTTTACCAGCGTCATTTCGGATCCAAAGGAAGTTCCAGGACCAGAAGGAATTCTCAGTAGAAGTCGCCAAGTTCAGCTTTTGCAGAGTGGCGACATACAGTACGACGTTCTCGTGATCGGCGGTGGCGCCACTGGCGCTGGATGTGCCTTGGACGCGGCAGCGCGTGGACTGACGGTCGCCTGTGTGGAACGAGGAGACTTTGCCTCCGAAACGTCGTCGCGTAGTACCAAGCTCATTTGGGCCGGAATCCGATACATGGCAACTGCGACGGCGGCTTTGTTGAACCCCAGTCTATTTATCAAGCCCATCGTAACGGTTCAGGACTTTTTGGGCGAAATGAAAATGGTTCTCAACTGTCACAATGAACGACGGTACATGATAGACACCCAAAAACATCTATGTCACTGGATTCCAATCGCTGTTCCCTTTACAAGCTGGCATGTGAGTCCGGCTCCCATGGGACATTGGCTGTTTGGCTTTTTTCCCGTCTTGGCTCCGGTCGTTTTCAAAATGTACGATGCCCTGTCGGCCTTTACCTGCCCACCATCCTATATTATGACACCCTCGCGTACCAAGACTGCCTTTCCAACAATGGCTACCGAAAACTTGAAGTATTGTGCCGTCTTTTACGAAGCACAGCACAATGACTCTCGAACCAATCTGGCGATTGCCATGTCCGCCGCGGAAAAGGGTGCGCACATTGCCAATTACGTGGAAATCACCAACCTGATTCAGGATTCGTCGGGAACCGTAACGGGTGCGCATGCGGTCGACCGCATGACGGGCAAGAGCTTTGCGATTCGTGCCAAAAAGATCATTCTCGCGGGTGGGCCTTTTACTGACGACTTGCGTCAAATGGAAGCGGGCGAGCACAATCCGGCTGTTCGCGGGGCGTCGGGAACGCACATTGTCTTGCCGGGCTACTTTACTCCACCAGGCATGGGTATGTTGGACTACAATACCAGCGACGGGCGCTTTCTCTTCATTCTTCCGTGGCTGGGACACACGTTGATTGGAACAACCGACAAGAAGACACCAGCTGAAACAATGCAGAATCCTCCGGAAGACGAGATTGAGTGGTTACTGAACGAGAGTAAAAAGTACCTATCTCCAGATCTCAAGATTCGTCGCTCGGACGTTCTGAGTGCTTGGAGAGGATGGCGTCCGTTGGCAGCGGACCCGCATGCCCCACCGGGAGCTCCAGTCAGTCGAGACCATGTCATTTCGGAAAACCCCGAGACGGGTGTTCTATTTATCGCTGGCGGCAAGTGGACCACCTGGCGAGAAATGGCGCAAGAAGTTGTGGACCGTGTGGCGAATGGAACCAAGTGTTCCACGTTGGGCATTAAGCTGCACGGGGGAGAAGGCTACGAAGGCAACCTCGCCATTCAGCTGATACAAAAGTACGACGGCATGGCGCAGGACATTGCCGAGCACTTGGTTGCCACGTATGGCTCTCGTGCGTTGGACGTTTGCGAATTGAGTCAAAGTGGCCAGGTTACTCATGTATCTGGAAAGCGACTTTTGGACGGCTTTCCCTATATCGACTCGGAGGTCGTCTACGCCACTAGAGAATACGCTTGCACTATTGAAGATGTTCTGAGCCGACGCACTCGTCTCGCATACTTGGACAAGGATGCAGCTGTCAAAGCGATCCCGCAGGTCGCCGATATCATGGGTCGCGAGTTGGGATGGTCGAAAAAGGTCAAGGAGCAACAGATCCTGGCTGCCCGATCGTATATCGAATCGTATGCTGGCAGGACACCGGCCAACACGGCGCAAAATACCGAGGATGCGCCCACGCCTCAAGCCGCTTAAAGGTGTGACCGTTTGTGTAGTAACACGTGACCTTTGGCTCCTCGTGTGCAAGCGACGTCACAAAGAACTGGAGCAGCGGTCTCGATTTTGATTGTGCAAGCTTCTCGTGGCAAACACGATATTCGAATGCGCTTTTATACCGGTATGCTGTTATCTTCTATTCCGTACCTCTACTCTCTGCTAGGATAGGAGTGCCTAGCCACGCGCTCTCAAATCTATTATCTTTGAACCGCTCACGGGTTGGCGCCAAAATCCAATCGCGGACGATCGCGACCGACGCTCGCTCGACGATGGTAATGGTAAATGGAAACGTGGTAGTTAAGCGATCCGCATAAAGCCGTTGCCGTTGACAACCCGAGTCGTTGGCCGTACGTTCCACTCTACTAGCACTTTGGATCGTACGAATTGCTCCACTAGCTAGCTCTCGATTGTTGCGTTATTGGACTTTCTAGCCGTCTCTTCGAATCGAATTAGACATCTCGTTATCGTTACGATCGGTATTTCCATGGACCATGGCGACCCTCCAGTCTTCCTTACCTGTACAGACTACATCTTATACACACGCTGTCTCGCGTTCCAGTGAACTACTATCCTGTGCTAGAACAGCCGTAAAAATTGCTAAGAAGCAGAATGCATCCGTGCCTCCTTCGGAGTCTCAAGGCGCTTGGTGGACGGTGAACGTCTCGAGCCTGGCACTGTATGATACCCAACAGGCACACTTCTCGCACGAAGTCCTAGAGGATGGACTCTCGCTTCTTCGTGCAATGGAAGGTGAGCTTAAGCATTTAGAAACCTTGGTACGGCGACGAGGTCACACGAACGATCCAACCGAAGAGATTTCACTCTCGGTGAAACGTCTCGAGACAGATAACCAGGAGCTCATAGAGCTGATTCAGTCCATGATCCCTCCCACGGCTCGTAGTCAGCGCCAGCGTCACTGGCAGATCCTTCAACAATGGTTTCAGTCAGTCTCGCAACAACAAGCAGGTCGACTAAAAGAGATCTTCAAAATCCGCGGAAAAGTATTGGAAGAACAGGCCCAGCGGCGCAAGCGCTTTCAAGCGTCGTCCAATACAACCAATACAACCACTGCAGGGCAGTTTGACAATCCCCTCTTTACAGCAGCACCAACGCGACGGCCACCTCCTGCTATAGTACAGCCGAAACCAACAGCAGCAACATTACAGCCAACGGCGATGGCTGCCACCAACACCAATGGACGAGCGCATCAACCCACCAGCGCTAACAATGGTGCGTCCACCAACGGCGGGAGCACCCCCGCTATTGCAGCCCCCGCTGTTGCAGCCCCCGCTTCGGCTCCGTACGTTACTACCCAACGAAATGGAAGAGGAGCAGCCGTCTCGGCACCGGCTACTACTTCTGCAGCTGCAGCGCAAAGACCTCGACCAGCCGCTGGCGGATACAGCTATTACGGCAATGGCGCGGCCGGGTACGGTGGTGGAACTGCCGCGGCGGGGGGATACGGGGGTGTCGGAACGGGTGGCTACGGTGGCAGTAAAGCGAATGCATCGTACTACACGGGTTCCACAGGCATGCGACAGCGTCGCAACGTGGCAGCATCATCCACTACGCAAGATCAGCAGGCACAGAGTGGGCAAATACAAGAGCAGTTGCAAATACGACAGCAAGAGCGACAATCTCAACAACGACTGCAAGAAGCGCGCCAGGCCGAAAAGTCACTGGCCGAGTTGGGAGCCGTCTTTGGTAAAATGTCAACGTTAATCTCCCAGCAATCCGAAGTGATTGATAAAGTGGAAGACGATGTGGAAGCAGCCTTGTTTGATGTGTCGGCTGGTCAACAGGAGATTCAGACGCTCTACTCCATCAAGAAAGGCAATCGAGGACTCATCATCAAGGTCTTTGGTATTTTGATATTCTTTATCATTTTTATGCGACTCTATAAAAAATAGAAACGTCGTTACACACCTAATACGAATTATCTGCCGGCAGTGTCTCCTTTTCCATCGAATAGATGCCCAACACTTCCGAGACGGCGGTATTGAATAGATGCCCAGTGTCCGTCTTGGCAACTTCGGCCAATAGTCGTTTCCAAACGACATCGAGATAACGATCAATGGGTTGATACAAGGCTGGATAACCGTCTTTGTCCTTGGCAGATGTCGGTGGGCACAGATCCGAGGGACGCATGACCACTTGTTTGAGCGAAATGGGCTTGTTCCAAGACGACTTGCCACTGCTGCCCTTGCTGGAAGCGCCGTTATTATTCGTAATATCGTCGTTATCATCATCAGCAACCATGGTGTTGTCCCAATGATCTCGGGTAAATATGCGAACGTCTCGAACCACAATGCGGCCAATACGACTCTGTACAGGTTTTTCGCCTTCAATTTCTCGTCGGGGCGGCACGGCAGCTTGTTGCGCATTCTGTGTCTTTTCCACCACCACCTTGCCAACCTCTTGGGCAATCTTGACGCCTTCTTTCATGGCTTCCGTCTTTTTAGAAGTCTGCAAGGCCCGCAATTTGGTGGTTATTGTTTGTCGATGCTCCACCAGCGCGCCTTGAAGCGAACCTTCTTGAGCGGCCATGCCCAAAGAGTGTACAGCGCGTACCATGTCGTCCAGGAGCGTCTGTGCCTTTTCGGACGTTTCATAGTCGGCATCGGTTACGTGAGAGGATTCTTCTGCAGAAATTTCCCACGACGACGGATTCATCGTCGTATCGGTTCGTACACCACCACCGCCAACAACAGCACCGCCTTCTGTAACATACTCGTCGCGACTAAAACTGGTATTGGCATCCTGACCCACAATGTCTTGAGGATCGGGCAGAATCCAGTGCGGGTCTATCAGATAAAAGTTGAAGATGTTTTGTTTGCGCTCGACAAAGCCTTGAATATCCGAAACGATCACGGTATGGAGTTCCAAGGGCAGCTCTTCCCAGAGAAACAGATCCGAAAGTATGCAATGTACTAGATTGGTCTCAACGTAGACTGACCCGATCCGAGCTAGCACAGGTGATTCCCACTTCCACTCTCGTCGTCGTGGCGAATGAAGGACAACGTTGCTGGCCCACACTTTTCCTCGTATCAAGTCGACACGAAGATTGCCAATGGTGACGGGCGTGCCGTTCAAAAGCTTGCTTATTTCACGTTCGGCCGTGAACCAAATTAACCGATGGATCCATCCCAGTGAATACGCTGCTGATAACAGAAACGAGATTATCAACAAGCTTTGACTCGTCAACGTAATTATTCGTGTGATACCCTGGAGGAGCAGGGAAGGCAAGTACCACAACATTGCGTGAAAGTCGCGAGTGCGGACCGTTGCGTTTACGGCGCCGGAAGCTAAGGGTCAACGATTGTGCGTCCGTTAGTCCTTCGCTTTATTATACGGTCAGATTGAAAGATGACGGAAGGACGATGGGAACGTCGGTTATGATAAGGAAAGGTGGGAACGTCCAGAAGAAGCTACAACCGGCAACACCATGGTCAGTCGGCCGAAAATGATTGCTCGGGGCTCGGGGTCGCTTTTCCTATAAACTAAAAAAGTCTGATATATATGTCGTTTGGAGAAAATAGTGTTAAGCGTAGATAACCGATGTGTACATTATTCTACTCAATACGTACCTTACTGAATAAGTAGTAAGTAGTCTACGTACAGCAGCAAGGACATGGTAATGCAGGTATGGTAAGTACTATGGACATTTAGCGGGATCGGAGTAGACGGGAGACGAGAGTCCCGTCGCAATAAACTTGTTGCAGCCTTGCTTGTTCGAAGCTCTCTTGCGTCAAGGGAGGAATCTCCCGACGACAATAATGCAGGCTGCACTGAAGGAGGAGGGGCCTCATGACAGCTAAGGGTTATCGAGTAGTATGGCGTGTGCTGGTACATTTCATTCAGTACCGGTATAGTAAGCGATAGTAAATTGAATGAAAAATATTTAAAATTGTTGTATGAACAAAACATTGCAACTTCCTTTCCGGTTGTAGACTTCACCTTCAGGCGGCGGGAGCTGCACATAAGCTGGATAGCTGGAGGATCGACTTGGCGACATCATCGATTACTCTTTCAAGCTGCGCCATTGTATGGTACGACTCTTGCGCTTGCGGTTGGTGACTCAGACCCATCTCCCCAAGCACATTTGTAGTCTGGTTCAAGACAACGGCGGCCAACATACATCGACCCTCACTCACGCTCGCATCAACGGCTTGTTGACTGGAGATGATTGAGTACGCCATATCGAAGAGCTGGAGAGCACCGTTACGAAGCTGTTCCGGTCTCCTCGTTACCTTGGATACACAGAGATGAGCGATACCAAAGTTGAGTAGCACAATACCCGACACCATATCAAGGTCCAGGTCTTCAGTCCAGTCGCTTCCTTGTGTTTCGATCTCAATGGGGAGAGCAGATGGAAGTGACTTGTCTTGACCGATAAAGAACAGGCTGGAAGGTGGAAAGGTACCGCCACCGTACGAAACTTTGTTGACTTGAAATGTCAAGGATATTGGCTGAACGTTGGATAGCCTCTGCATTGCCTTGATCATTTCCGTTGGGACTGCTGGCGGTATACCAGAAGAGTTGAAGGCTGCTGCCGGTTTTTCACTGGTGGCCTTGTGACCACTAAGGTGTCTTTTCAAAACAAAAGCGGCGCCCTTGAAGGTTTGGTAGGCTTGACGAAAAGCTCCTCGCTCCAAGAGACTCACGCCAATGTTGTTCAGGGCAATGACACTGCGATAGTCGTGGGAAACAGGGTTGGACATTGTAGATCTGTTCCTTGCCCGGTTAATGCAAACACAAGGAGAGGTGAAAGGTCTTCAAGCTCTTCGGACGGGAAGAAGATTTGATGTGAGGAGTGCTTTTTCGCATTTGTCCCTTCGTGCGTGTTTGTTGTGCCCTGAATTTTCATAGAAGTTTGGCTTTTTCACCAGATCACAAAGAAAGATCGCAAGATTTGGGTCTTGAAGTGGACGAATTGTGACCCTTTGTGCCGTTTTGCGAAAATATGGGCTAAGTATTTCAGGAAAACAAGTCTACTGGGTCTAATCTATGAAGAGTTTTTCATATTCCCTCCTTGTAAATTAACCCCAGTCGGGACACCCCATACCACAACTATTAACCCTGCCTTTTGCTGTTGCCAGTTGATACTTTTGATGCCGCCCTGCATCGGCATCTCTCCCAGAAGTAGAAGACCAGCAGGGTAGCAACATAACACGTGCGCGACGAGCGACGACCGCCTCCAGCTTTATCAACCCTTGGCCCTTGGGCCTTGAGGTTAAGGTTTGCCGACTAGCAGGTGCACGGTAAAAGTTGGTATGACCAGCATCCATTGGTATTATTGTAGGTATTATTATGAGGAATGACGAATGACGCAAGTACAGTAGTACTGCTAGCTAATGCACCAGGTACGTCCGGGCGCAATGATGTTGTGGTCCCAGTCCCAGTATAGTCCCAACAAAACTTCTTGGTTACCGTAGCATCCTTTAGCCTTTCGATTGGTACAGGTACTGTACACGGTACTGTCAGCCGCACTTCTTCTTCAGCATTGTAGGCTAGCAACGCAGGCTCAACAACCGGTTGCTGCGCTACTGTACATCAAGCAATGGTAGCTTTAGTATCGCCGTAAAGCTGTTGTCGGTACAGGCTGTCGAGTGCTAAACATTTGCAGCAAACTTCTTGAGAATCAGCCAACCAGCAGACCGTTCACCATTATGCATAGACACAGCTGCATAGATATCATGTACAAGTGAGGGACTGTCGAACATGTACCGTACTCAACTGACCGTACTGTACTAGCTACTAAAGGTCCGACCTAACGTTTATGTCGTCTAGCTAGAGAATTAATCTGCCGCGGCTAAAGACTTAGTAGATTCTAGCCGAACACTCGCAGCCTTCAACGCCAGTCTTGGACGTCAAGTAGTCGCTGACATAGTTTGATACGTCCCAAGCGTTAACAAAGGCATCCTTATCGTACTGCCGCCAATCCTCTTGCAGGTCATCCGCAACTTGCATCATGACGGCCATGAGATCGCCTACGCCGTCTTGTCGGCACTGCTGGTAGGTTCGCTGGCAGGATTCTCCCATGCGCACGTGCACTTCTTGCGGCATCCATTCCGCGTCCAACCACCGTTGTACCGAACCGGCAAGCTCGGCACCGACCTCTTCGTGATTTTCGCCCAACGTGTCGAGAGAAATGGATTCTACCATTCGGCGAATCACTGGCGATGACGATGATGCCTGCCGAGAAAGCAGTCGAGACGACGGCATGGGCGGAATCCAAGCATTCGATCCCTGCAAAAAGGTATGACTGGCGACCACAAGCAGACACAGCCAAGAATATCTCCCACATTGAAGCATGCTGAATTTGTAGCTAGTAATGAATGTGTGCAAGTGTCGAACACTGTAGACGGAAAGGTCCGCCATCGTGGAATGACGCGTCGACGCGACGCGACGTCACTGAATATTCAAAACGGTTCGCGTGCT
>Ga0307978_1003791_pt1 | contig 10232 bp, 9 predicted proteins | sample OrgLakmetage1056_FD_203151 | JGI IMG/M metagenome (GOLD analysis project Ga0307978, IMG submission 203151) | Saline water microbial communities from Organic Lake, Antarctica - #1056 | ecosystem: Environmental > Aquatic > Non-marine Saline and Alkaline > Saline | place: Antarctica: Organic Lake...
TTTTCCGCAGATTGATGCCGACGGCAGTGGCACCATTGACTTTCCCGAGTTCCTCACAATGATGGCTCGCAAGATGAAGGACACGGATTCGGAAGAAGAAATCTTGGAAGCCTTCAAGGTCTTTGACAAGGACGGCAATGGATTCATTTCGGCCGCCGAGTTGCGTCATATCATGACCAATCTTGGAGAAAAGCTCACGGACGAAGAAGTCGATGAGATGATTCGTGAGGCTGATATTGATGGCGATGGACAAATCAACTACGAAGAGTTTGTCAAGATGATGATGTCCAAGTAAAAAATGACTTTCGTGTTGCATTGCGTAAAATGTTGGAAGATTGAAAGGCTTTTACTAGTTACTTACTAGTGGCTAGGTAAAGGAAACGTTTAAAAGATACCATCACTGAAAGTTATATTGCATTCTCTCTATGCCATTGGAGTAGAGCTAGTTGGAAAATGGCTCTTTTGCGCGTCGTAGTCTACTGTAGTAACCTCTCGCTGGCATTCATGTGTGAGTTGCAACGACGGGAGAACGTAGACCATAACATACGTCGTGCACATAAGGAGACAGGGCGAGTAGTCGAATCTACACATTGACATTATCATTAGGGACGAACCAACCCGTGCACGTCGGGTTCTAGTAAGGTCTCGAGCAGGTAGTCCGACATGACTTGCAAGTCTTGGGTCACTTGGCTTCGAGAAACACCAGGCTTGCCCTTGAATTCAATGTAGTACTTGAACTTGGGCTCGGTTCCACTGGCGCGAAACTGAGCCACGCAGCCATTCTCGAACCGAATCGTCATCATGGGCGACGACTTGGAGGTCGGCAACGTTGGTTTCTTGTCGGTCGTGCTGGAATCATAGCCAGGTTCGCCCAAGTAACGAAAGGATTCCACCTTGTAGGGACCAATGGTATCCAAACAGTCAAACTTGCCTTGGCCAGTAATCTTGTCCATGATTTCCGCCACAACACTCATATCATTCAAGAAAAAGTAGCCGTTCCGAGAGACAAACTCGCCATACTTGTCGTAGAGACTCTGCATGTGCTCTTGCAAGCACAGTCCGCGATGATACACATTGACTGTCATGTCGGCAAAAACTGCCATGGCAGAAATTCCGTCCTTGTCGAAAATCACGTCGCCGCAACAAAAGCCAATGGCTTCTTCGTAACAAAAAATGGAACGGTAATCGCCGGACCGATTCAGTTCCGCCGCGCGCGACCCAATCCATTTGAAGCCAGTCAAGGTATCTTCCACATAAAAGCCCTCGACGCGTCCAATCTCGGCCAACATTTTGGACGAGACGGTGCTGGCGCACATGGCAAACGTTTTTGGCGTTGAAGGCTGTTGTTGTGTTTGTTGTTGTTGTTGACTCATTTGTTGCCACAACCAGTGCCCCAGCATAGTGCCAATTTCGTCCCCGGTAAAGACGGTCCATGTTCCATCGACACGACTCTTCTCGGCCACTGCCAATCGATCGGCATCGGGATCATTCGCCAAAATCACGTCGTGACCGTGCTCCTCCGAAAAGGCCTTGGCCAGGTCGAGGGCGCCCTGTTCTTCGGGATTGGGAAAGGAGACGGTGGGAAAGTTTGGATCGGCTTGTTGTTGGGCGGGCACGCTGTGAAACGGCGGAAATCCAAACGTGCGAAAAGATTCTTGGCAAAACGGGTGCCCCACGCCGTGCATGGCCGTGTAACAAAATGACGGTGCCGTTTGGGTCCATGTGGCTGCAGTAGCGGCATCGTTGGCAAGTAGCTTGGCTTGTCCGGTAACCAATCCAGACGCTTGAATGGCTTGAAAGTAGGCGGCAATCATATTCTTTGTTTCTGTGGGACGACTCAGACCGAGGCATGGATCATTTGTTGCCTTGTTGTTGTTGTTGCTGCGCAAGTCGTTCAATTGCTGTCGATAATCAATCCAAGGCTCGAGATTGTCTTGAATGGCGTCGGCAATGCCCGTGTCGAGAGGAGGTCGTATTTGACATCCGTCACTCCAGTATACCTTGTAGCCGGCATCTTGTTTAGGATTGTGCGACGCGGTAATCATGATCCCGACCGTTTCTGTGGAGGCGTCATTCATTTGACTCAAACAAAAGGGCACCAAGGGCGTTGCCACCAAGCCGTCCAACAGCAAGCAGTCAAAACCGGCTTGCATAAAGACAGAGGCTGTCAAGACGGCAAAGCCAAGAGACGAGAGTCCCATTTCTGTATTGGCACGATGGTCGTAGCCAATACAGACGGACGGTTTCTTGTCCTTGCTGAATGTTGCGAGACAGTACTTGGCGAGGCCTTGAGCTGTTTGGAGGACGACCAAATCGTTCATGTTCAAGGGCCCTGGTTTCATGGCGGATCGGAGTCCAGCCGTTCCGAAACTAATGCGTTGGTTATTGGCAGGAAAGAGCGCCTTCAGTTCCTTGGAAGCAGCAGCAGCAGCGTCGGTGGTGGTGGAAGCTACGCCAGCTACTGCTGCCGACTGTGACAGTGACAGTTGGATCAATGTTTGCACGTGCGCTGCCGTCGTTTCGTTGGGGTCCTTTTGACTCCATTCTTGCGCTCCTCGCAGGGTTGCAGCGTCCATCACCATGGTAAGCTCTTGCTATGCAGTACCGTACGAGAACGAGAACACTCAAGGAATGAGAGTCCGTAGTGGAGTGCGTACCGGTAGCGAAAGTGCAGTGAAAAAAAGGCAGAACCCTTCCATGTCTATTTCGTTCCTGAGAAACGGAAAAATCTATGGCACATCTTGTGTAATGTAGCTATAGAATGTTTATATACCTACAGCTTTGAATACGCACGACTATGTAATTCGGAAGCTGAGGTCACAGTCACAGCCTATGATAGACGTGACTTGGCGGTCATTCTCGACTGATTCGACTCAGTCAGATCTTGGTTGGTGCGTTATGATGTGTGAGAGAGAAGCCACGGCGTGCTTGCTGGCGGGGGTTCTTTCGCTTCGCGTCTCTGCAAAAGGTCTCTGCAGCCTGCAACAAAGCAGCGAGCTCCTCCGTTGGCCGCATAGTCTACTAGTCATAGCCTACATACATACATACGATTACACACATTCATCATCATCATCATCCATCGCCATGTCGGCAGAAGCAAGAGAGGGATTAACCGACGAGCAAGTGGCAGACCTCAAGGAGGCCTTTGCCATGTTTGATATCAATGGAGATGGTAAGTGTCGTACCATGTCTCGTTGAAATGTCGTTGCGGTTACGCGTTCGCGTATTCTTTGGCCTTATGCTTGAATACGACCAGGGCCTTGCTTTCAGCTATTACGGTACAGTACGATCAGTATCCTACCATACCACTAGTCTAGTACGCGAGGATAAGGAAACCTTCAAGACACGAGAGAGGAGAAGGCTTACTGCAGAGTCTTTAGCGAGGGTCGAGTGGCAAGGAAATGCTGCTTTGTCGCTACCGTATTACTTAGACTTTGATGTTCCTGCGTACTTGCTGCGAATCACGAACCGATCGACCTTTGGCTCACCCCCTTTCTTTCTTTTGTATTCATCATTCATTCTGTACTCCATTGCACACTAACCTTACCATTTCCATATTGCTGCTACCTACTCCCTGCTCTCAAACACATGCACGCACAATCACAGGAACCGTTGAACTTCACGAGTTGCAGCAAGTCATGCGAAAGTTGGGACAAAACCCCACCGAGGCGGAACTCATTGAGATGATTTCGTCCGTCGACGACAATGGCGACAACGAGATTGACTTTTCCGAATTCCTCACTCTCATGAAGTCACGCATGGGAGAATACGACCCCGAAAAGGAATTGAGGGACGCCTTTGCCGTCTTTGATACCGATGGATCCGGTGCCATTGACCGAAAGGAACTCAAGAAACTGATGAAAAAACTCGGACAAACCTTGTCGGAAGCTGAACTGGATGCCATGATGGATGAAGTCGATACCAATGGTGACGGAGAAATCAGCTTTGATGAGTTCAAGGCCTTGATGCAAAACTAAAAAAGTGTTAGGCACGCTTTGGTGGTGTAAGATGTGGAGGTGGATGACTGTAGAGGAAAGGGGAATGCAGAAAAGGATTCGTGGTGTATGGATTGCATTCTCTAGTAGTGTGGGTGCGTCTTTGGCTTTTTTTCACTCTGTACGAGTAGTTCTAATAAACTATGTAGTGCAGTCGTCACCCATTATTCGTGTCTCTTGTATTGGCGGTCGTCTCTATAGTAGTTGATGGAATCACGCTTTGCAGCCAAAACTCCGCCGATTCGCAGCTAGACCGTCGAAGACCCGGGTGTATGTACCTACCTAGTAGAGTTTTTCATACCGTTAAGATCTAGTCATGTTTAGTCTAACCGACACTGGGACATGCGTCCTTGGATTCGTTGCTGAATCGTGGCCCGGTATCTGTTCCTTACCGTCCACTTGATCGAATCACTTCAAGAAACTGACGCTAATGAGAACTAGATTATCGCAGGTCCCCGGTTGTTGATCATCCCATCGTACCAGACACAAGACAACTCCCAAACGATCGCCTGTGACGCCGCACCGTTTTGGTGACCCGTGACTGCGAGCGTCCTAGGCCAATGCCATCACGGCGCCTCCGACCATGAAGATATCACCGCGCACGTCCCAGGAGCACAGTTCTGCGTCTAGCTCGGCGAGCAGCGCGAGTATCCGTTCGCCCGTCAGCATTCGATCGGACCCATCATTTCGTCAACGAAACGCGGTGAATGTAGACGCCTCGGCGCTGCAGCGACACCGGAGTGCCTGCGTACTCCCACGCCCCTCCGTCTCGGTCGGCGTTCGGTGGCTCTAGAATTGGCTCTTCAATCAGAAGCCTCTCAAAGATGTGGGAGCAGGAACCTCCGTCTCGGTCAGAAGAGCTCGGCGGTCGAAGGAGCAGGTGTCAGTGCAGGCAACTCCGTCACCACATGATATCGTTCGAGGTCCCTGCATCATCTGAAAATCTGATATCGCTGCGCAATGCATAAGAGTACTCTCTTTCACCTTCGTGGCCCTTGTTGAATCACGTTGGCTGCTCATATCACTCTTCCCTAGGAGCTGACCATGGGCAAGCGAAATAGCGATGAGATATCCACGGAAATAGTGGCTGAAACGAAGACTTTAAAGGAGCGTTTCGACCACAGGTTTCTGCTACAAGAGTAACAAGTCATTTCGTCAACAATGGTCCTTCAATTACCACCCATCGACGGCAATGCGTACAGTGAGCAGTAACCCGACCCCCAATAAGAATGCAGCATAATTCACGGCATTGGACTTCATTCCGTGACAGTGTTTGACTTCTGGGATCAGATCCGTTGCGCCAATATAAAGAAAGTTTCCCGCGGCAAAAGGGATGAGAAATGATACATCAATCTTTTTGGAAGACACACAAGCAATGATTGCCCCCAGAGGAAATGTCAGTGCCGACAAAAAGTTAAAAGCAAGTGCGCCGGACTTGGACCAGCCGGCATGTATCAGTATTGCAAAGTCACCCAACTCCTGTGGGACCTCGTGAACCGCTGCGGCCGTCCAAGCCGACATCCCCAGCTTGGTGCTATCGACAAAACTAGCCCCAACAAAAAGCCCGCCGAGGAAATTATGCACGGCGTCTGCAATCAGAATAAGGTGTCCCAGACTTTGTTTCTGCTGACTCGTCGGTTTGTCTGCTCTGGCAGGACCGATGCTGTGGACAGAGCAGTTTTCCACCGACACGAGGGTTCCAGCCGCGTGGTCATAGTTTTGACGAACAGTACTGACGGTCGTGTGTTGGTCGTCCACCTTGTTGCCATTGTGGCTGGCCAAAGACGACCCGTAGCATATGGTGACTGAGCTCGCCACCATGCTCATGGCATTGCTTCTTCCTTCTTCCGCCAATGTTTGCTCTATTCTATTATCATTCTCAATAGTTCCGCAATCCAACCCACTAACATGCGTCCGGCTGACTTCTTGTAGTGAATTTGTCATTGGCCTACTTTGACAGGCGCCGGCCCCATGTTGGTGTGCGGGGCTGAAAGGTCCACACGTGTGGCTGTGCGTATGGGAGTGGTGCCAGTTGAGGAACTGCTCCAGTCCCAGGAAAAGTGCAAAGCCAGCAATAAGCCAGACATAAACAGCCGTCACATTTCCCATCTTCTCAACTGCGTGAGGAAGCATATGAAAAACAGCGCCTCCAATGAGGGACCCGGCGGAAAAGGAGACGAGGGGAAGAATGATTGAGTCAAGAACACTGGGTTTGAGAAAGAGTAGTAGAGACCCAGCAAGAGCTATGCAGCTCATGAGGAGACCGGAGATTATTGCCCAGTATATTGCTTTCATGGTTATAGCGATGAAGTGCGTTGCTCGTTGCTATACTATCGTCGTCGTCGTTTGTTTTTTGTTGTGTTTTATGTGCCGCGTCCTCAAATATGGCCTGATTTATTGGGATTGGAATTAAATGCGAAGCGAACCCTGATCGTTGAAAGAGACTGACGGATTAATAACGTCTCTCGATCATCCTCTTTGTTCCCATAAAAATCAAAAGAAAAGCTACCAAGAAGTAAGCTATAACAATCTGATCCAGAAATTACAGTAACAACAATGAAACACCATTGCGCTGGCCCCACCATGCAAGCGCCCACGATGTTTGTCGTCAACACCACCCCGTCGCGTATGATCACTGTCCTGCCGGGTGCCGTGGCCATGGCCATTGCTTCTACCCGAGAAGCAATTTTCACGATTGCTTCCAAGAACACGAGTCAGGCTATCGAGATGAGCATATCCCTTCCGTCAATAAGCAGCCCTTCACAGGGGACCCTTACCAAGGTGTTGCCGATGTGAGAAATGTGGCGCCGACAGCTCCATACGTCGAAAGTGTGGCACAAGATGAAACTCAGGACTCTAAACGCGACCGCATCGCTCGTATTGTGGAAGGCCTTGCAGTCAAAATGTCTGATATGGAAAGCAAAATGGAAGAGAAAAGCCAAACAAAGCAGGAGTATTAGGAGAATTGGTTTGGCCAAAAGAAGGAAGAGAGGAGATTTAGTTTTAAAAGTGAAACATTGAATAGATTTGGCGAATGAAAATGGACTTTCACACACAAATACGTTCAGGCGGGACTATAGTAGAGTACAGGACGAGCTCTCGTCCTAGCGTAAGGATCTAGCTAGTCATTTTTAGTCTAACCGGCATTGGGCCATGCGTTCTTGGATTCGTTGCTGAATCGTGACCGGTATCTGCTCCTTACCGTCCACTTGGTCAAAGCGCTTCAAGAAATTGGCGCTCACGAGAACTAGATTATCGCAGGTCCCCGGTCGTTGCTCATCCCATCGTGCCAGACATAAGACAACTCCCAAGCGATCTCCCGTGACACCGCAGCGATTACGCCAGAGTTCCAGTAGATACTCGATATCGTCTTGGGTAATGGCGAGGGGTCCGGCTGCGAGAAAAAAAAAAGGAGAAAGACAACGCCAGAGGCACGAATCATGATGTGAGCGATACATGCGATACGGTATACACGGTATTCGCACATCTCCCTCCACCCAATACTACTAGCACATGGCAATCGCTGCATATTATTGTACAGTACTTACCCCACTTGTCGTTGATCATGCCCCCCTCTTGTGGGATTGCTGATCCTTCACCCGCTTCTTGCAACATGCGCTTGGAAAACAAGTCTTCACGTCGCTTGTATTTCTGAAATATCTTGTTGCGCACGTTGTGTCCGACCCGCTCTCCCGTCACTGGCATGAATGGTTTATCACCAATTTCCGTCAAGGCCATGGCTGCCAAACTTTGGCCCATTATAGCTGGCATGGTACCGAGGACGGGCAAGACGCGAATGCGCATACCGTCCACGGCGCCGTACTGGTGTACACCGGCAGACTTTTGCTCGCTCGTAAAGTCCGCCAATTTAACCACTGTCTTTTCGGAACTGTAAACAATGGCCAAATCTTGCATATTTTCCAAGTAATCCTCCTGATCGGGCAGCATTTTTTTCAAGTGCTGTCGCACCTTGCTCGCCAAGGGATCCTTGGCCGCCGTCCTCAAGTCGCTAATATGAAGGCGCGTCACGTCCGACTTTCCCGCGGCTCCCATGCAGGAAATGACCCGTATCTTGTTTTGTAAACAGTGCGCGAGCAGTGCCGCCTTGGTGGGAACATCGTCAATGGCGTCAATGACCATATCCCACGGCTCGTCGCCCAACAAGCGCGGTCCCGATTCTGCCGTGTACATTTCCACGATGGAGTCCATGCGCAAGTAGTTTGGGTCGGGACATATTTGTTCCAGAAATCGTTGCAAGCAAACGACCTTTGGGATTCCGACATCTTGCAAGGTGGCACAGGCGTGTCGGTTGAGGGACGACAGGGTGACTTGGTCGAAATCAATAAAGCGTAAATAGCCTACTCCGGATCGAGCGAGCATGTGTGCCGTGTGACTACCAACCCCACCCAAGCCAACAATGCATATTCTAGCGTTTCGCAAGTCTCGCATTCCCTTTTCGCCAAAGTAGAGCGCGTGGCGGGAGAGCTGTTCTTCGCGGAGCTCGGCTGGTACTTGTCGAGGCACTTGTTGTTGGCCGTTCTTGGAGTTGGACAATGGTGACGGCGTCTTTTGGTATTTCTGCTGAAGCTTTTGAACCAGCAGTGCGCTGACTATGGTAACGAACGATCCCAGGACGAACCCCGTGACAGTTGCGGACCTTTGGCCCGACATGGTGGTCGTTGTTTGTTTGTTTGTTCTTTGTCAAGTTTTTATTTTTTCGTGGACCAAAATCAGTCCTGGGACGACTGAATTGATATTTCGCGCCTTTTGTTTTGTTTCTTCCCCCCGAAAGATACAACCAGCGTTTCTAAACGGCCGAATCCGTTGTTGTCGTTGAGAAAGTAGTCTAGCTAGTCTACTACTACTAGACTAGTGTGACCGGGTGACCGGTGACCGGGCGGCGCCATTTGGGCACAGAGAGTATTTCGTGTACAGCGTCGCTTGTCGCTTTGGCCTGACGCCTCATACTTCTGTCGTGCCTACCGTCGTCGTACCGTACTGCGATCGTCCATCACAGTATCAAGCACAGTATCAAGCACAGTATCAAACACAGTATCTCTCATCATGGAGAACTCGCTCATCCCGCAAGGCATTGAGATTGTCCAACGCGCGATTGCCGCCGACGGCGACAACGAATACGAAAAGGCCTTGGCACTCTATCGCGACGCGCTGGCAAGATTCACCATGGGCTTGAAGTACGAAAAGAACGAGGCTCGCAAAAAGCTCATTCTTGATCGAGTAGAAGGGTACATGAATCGAGCTGAAGAACTTTCCGATTATCTAAAGAAGCAGAGTGAACTCGATAAGGGTGGAGGTGGTGGAGTGGCCGCCAAGAGCAAGGATGGTGACGCCGGAGGAGACGATGATGCCGATAAGAAGAAACTCAGAGGCGCTCTTTCGGGAGCTATCGTCACTGAAAAACCCAATATTAGTTGGGACGACGTTGCAGGACTAGAGAATGCAAAGGAGAGTCTCAAAGAGGTAAGAACATACAACAATAGACTAGTACACAACTAGTTGCTATCACAGCACAACTGTTCAGTCGTGGGATGCCGACGATTCGACTTGCGCAACCCTTTCTAACTTTTTTCAATCATATTCATCACAGACGGTCATTCTCCCCACCAGATTCCCCCAGCTCTTTACCGGAAAGCGGGCACCATTCAAGGGCATTCTTCTTTACGGCCCTCCCGGAACAGGAAAGTCCTACTTGGCCAAGGCCGTGGCCACCGAAGCCGACTCGACATTCTTTTCCGTATCCTCGGCAGACTTGATTAGCAAGTGGCAAGGTGAATCCGAGCGATTGGTCCGGCAGCTTTTCGAAATGGCCCGCGAATCCGAAGGCGGACGCGCCATTATCTTTATTGACGAGGTCGATTCGCTCTGTGGAAGTCGCAGTGAAGGTGAAAGCGACAGCCTTCGTCGCGTAAAGACTGAGTTCCTCGTGCAAATGGATGGAGTAGGAAAGTCGGAAGGTCAAGTCTTGATTCTCGGCGCCACCAACAGTAAGTGCATTTGCTGTTGCATTGCAGTAGACTACTGGATTGCATGCATGCATTCATTCATTCATCCGTGTGCTCGTTCCTAACTCTCGTATACGCTTCACTACATTACGTTGCTCGCAGTTCCTTGGGAATTGGATGCCGCAATTCGGCGTCGTTTCGAAAAGCGCGTCTACATTCCACTCCCCGAAGCGGAAGCCCGTGCCTACATGGTAAAGCTACACTTGGGCGATAC
>Ga0307978_1003792_pt1 | contig 10231 bp, 7 predicted proteins | sample OrgLakmetage1056_FD_203151 | JGI IMG/M metagenome (GOLD analysis project Ga0307978, IMG submission 203151) | Saline water microbial communities from Organic Lake, Antarctica - #1056 | ecosystem: Environmental > Aquatic > Non-marine Saline and Alkaline > Saline | place: Antarctica: Organic Lake...
ATAAGGTACGGTGAATAGAGCAGCTGTCGATCCTCCCACTGTTGTTGACAAGGTCTGTAGCTTACCGATCAGCCAAGGGTCCCAACTGAATGAGACGGTTCTGAAAACCAAGATTGGAAATGTGCTGCCCGCGTACATTTGCATCGTTGGCAAAACATGCTCCAGCCCCGCTCTAGTAGGAAATGAGACGATAGAGGTACGTATATAGTAAGACGTATGAATCAATCAGTCAAAAAAGGATGCACATACATATAGTAGCATACGTCTCAAACTTACCGGAAAGGCGTTGGCTCCATAAAGGGTCGAGAGAACAAATAGTACCTTGCCAACAAGCGCCATGCTTCGAATGTTTGTGTCACACATACGTAGTATCACAAGATTTAAATTGAGGTTGAGAGTTGAGAGGAGGCAGCGGCAGAGGAGGTATCGTAGGAAGAAGGGGAGAGGATCAAGATCGAAGATGCCGATAGCCAGTCGTCGTCGTCATCCGGTGTCGTCTCCGAGGAGATGCACGGTGCACGATTAGCGTTGGGAAGACTCAACGCGCCAAAAAACAGTCAGCATGACTTTTATCTAGAACAATGGGAATAATTAATTAGGGAGTCTTCCAGTTTCATACATTATGTAATTCCAGGCAGGACCGCGGCCTCATTTTTTTCAAGAGCCAAAAAAGGCGAGCAACCATTGATACTCACACTAGCGCTACGCATACAAAGTTACACATCTACACTTTGTTCATTTTAATGAGCATCATTTAAGTGTATGCTTTGCATTCCACAGGCTAGACTGACTACTAGACCAATATTGCTGCGGAGTTTGGAGGACGTGGCCATCATGCCACTGTCTGCTACGCACATGTAGTTGTGAGCTATGCACCTCGCAACACGAGCGAATGGTTGCGATTACGAAGACCATCACCTCTTTTTCGGTTCAAACTGACTTCTCGACGTTGTCTACCTGAGCCACGAACACGGCCAGAACCTCCAATGATAAAATCGTCCTTGCTCCTTTCCGCCGGCGGAACGAATCTCGAGCAGACGCCCGTGCAAACATTTGGAGCGCAACATCCTCTAGAGTCGCCCGCACAGACCAGACCTTCGGCAAGACAAAATGTCGTTGGTTCGATATTCGTCGCTGGAAACATGGTAGGAGTATCTGTAGGTCCATCAGATGGTTGGTCCGTCGGTAATGAAGAAGGCTGGTCCGTAGGCTCTTTGGATGGTGATTTAGATGGTGACCTGGATGGCGCTGGCGAAGATGGGATCGATGGTGACATAGAAGGTGCTAGTGAGGTTGGAATCGAAGGGGACAATGTTGGCGAATCAGACGGACTTTTGGAATGATTCTTCGAGGGGCTTGTCGAGGGTTGTCCAGAGGGTATCTTAGAAGGAAGGAAAGATGGCAACTGACTCGGCGCGAAACTCGGAAGCTCCGACGGTGCAAAACTTGGAATCTCTGAAGACTCTCCAGATGGTAGGATTGACGGGAAGGCTGAGGGCCAAGGAGAGGGACCGTTCGAAGGAAGCAGCGATGGCGTAACAGTAGGAGTCTCTGAAGGTCGCCCAGATGGTGATATAGAAGGAAAAGCCGATGGCGACTGAGACGGTTCGAAACTGCGAACTTCCGAGGGTGTAAAAGTTGGAATTTCCGAAGGTTCTCCAGATGGTAGAACCGACGGTAAGGCTGACGGCCATGGAGACGGTCCGTTCGAGGGAGCTTCTGACGGCGCAATACTCGGAATCGCCGAAGGCTCCCCAGATGGTGGGATCGACGGTAAGGTTGACAGCCAAGGTGATGGGCCGTCCGAAGGAAGCTCCGAGGGCACAACACTCGGAATCTCCGAAGGCTCTACAGATGGCAAGACCGACGGTAAGGCTGATGGCCAGGGAGATGGGCCGCTCGAAGGAAGCTCTGAAGGCGCAAGACTCGGAACTTCTGTCGGGGTAATGGAAGGTCTCTCGGTTGGCGCAAGGGTCGGGGATGTCGTTGGGATTAAAGTGGGCGAATCTGTTGGACGGGGACTTATCGTGGGGGCACGAGTCGGTTTATCACTGGCATTCTCCGACGGTGCGGCTGATGCTGCAGCAAGTCCTCGCAAAGTGTACCGAGAGTAGTACCATTCGGATCGGAGCTCCGTTAGTTCGATAACAATGGTGACATCGATAAAAACATCCGTGGCTCCATCGACACGAAAGGTACCCCCTTCGTCATTTTTAAGCACTGGACTGTTATGAGCTATGCCAACTGCTGGAAAGGAGCAAACATTGGCAGGACTCAGGAAATTCGTCTCTGGTATAAGAGCGGCTGTGAGATCTACCCTTTCACTCGTCTCCAAACGAATCAAAAGACCCTTGTAATCGGCGTCTCCGGAAACTCGCAAAGTGTAATCTATACCCTCTGTAAATAAAGTAACACCACTAGGATCGAGAGTGGCACCATTAAAAAGAAGTCGATAGCCACCTCCAGCTATAGTGCCGGTGCTACGGTGTAAAATGAAAAGAAAATTGCAGAGATAATGAGGTGTTGCATCGGGAGGAACTGATTGTCGATTGCAGTCGATGATATTGTCTTCTCCTCTCACTTACACTCTTTCCAATGGTTGATTAAATACATTTGCAAGATGGGGGCCAACTGCGAAGCAGATATGGACATAAAAGCAAGAAGGTGAGTTGGGTGCTGAAAGGAGGGCGGCTACTTCTTTCATTGCTGTTCACTTGATCGTCAGGTTCAACTCACTGATGTTATCCTGGCCTCCGAAACATGATCCGGTTCCAGTAGAAAAACCACCAGCACGCTGGATCTTTGCTAGAAGCACCGACAACAAGATGAAGAGCCTCATGGTTCGGGAACAATAAAAGGAATAAGTTATTGTGGCTGATGGATCCCAGTTCTTGCCGTTGAGATTTGAGATTTCTTCGGTTTACCGTAATTGCAACTAACGGAAGAGAGTCTTTACTACCGGTACCGAACTTTAACACTAGAGAAATTAGGAAGTCATGAAAGAAACAAGATTGATGACTGATGACTCATCCGGTCGCGCGCGCCTCACATCACATGCTCACAAGAATAGAGAGGAGGCTACAATCTCGCATTGTATCCTCTAGCTTTGACAGGCGTACATCTCGTTGACATAGTACGGATTTTTCGAATGTATCTACAATAGAAAATGGTGAAGGATCCTTCTGTCTATAATTTAACTTTCTTGGTGACTCAGGCAGTGGATAATCCTTTCTTCTTCTCCGGTCCAGATCCTTTCAGCAGACGCGCAGATCCTCTTATGCGTCCCAAATTGACGTCTTGTTCAGCCGAGCCTCTCACTCTGGTGTCACCCGCGAGTTTGAATTGATTCTTTGACTGGTCCTTGACATTCGGTGGAATGATTCTAGTGCAAATACCAACGCAAACGTTGGTACCACAGCACGCTTCGCTCAGTATGCAAACGTCTCCCTCCTGAGAACAAATAGCAGAAGGCTCCAGGCTCCTTGATGGACTGGTGGTTGGGGGGTTAGTAGGCTCACTTGTTGGTGAATTCGTGGGATCAGTGGTTGGCTTCAATGATGGTTGGTTCGTAGGTCCCCGAGTTGGGAAGCTCGTGGGTAGCGGTGTTGGCCCATCCGTCGGTGAAAGCGTGGGTAATCTTGTGGGCCCATCGGTTGGGGCAACAGTGGGTGAATTGGTCGGACCATCGGTTGGAGCCACTGTAGGTACACTCGTCGGCCTGGTGGTAGGCGCTGGACTTGGCTGGTCCGTAGGGATTTGGGTGGGTATTTCTGATGGACTGGATGTCGGCGACGAAGACGGCATCGGAGAAGGAGCTGCTGAGGGAGAGCTGGACGGCGAGCCGGAAGGAGTATCCGTCGGTGTGAAAGAAGGAGAGCCGGAGGGTGCAGCCTGGGTGCTCAATGAATAGCGAGAGTAGAAATATACTGAATGTGTTTCATTCAATGCTTCGACTATCGTCACGTCAAGTGCCACGTTAGCGTCAATCTCGTTGATACGCAACGTTCCGCCCACGTTATTCTTCAAAACAGCACTGTTATGAACAATACCGACAACGGGATTGGAGCAAACGTTCGCTGGCTGAAGAAGACCAGTGCTCTCTACGAGTGCGGCTGTAGTATCAACAGTGTCTGGATCCGCCTCCAATCTGATAAAGATGCCTCTGTATTCTCGAAGCCCCTCAACTCGCAAGCTGAAATCCCGGGACTCACTAAAGAAGAATAGCTCATCATCAGGTACCACGTCGTTGTCGAGAACGAGCGAAAGGCCACCGTCTGCCAGGGATCCAGTTTGAATAATCAATGGGCTTACTAACCCAAACGATTGGAGATGTGGCCCGAGTATATTCGAACTTGATCCGAAGCAACTTCCTGTTCCAGATGAGAAGGATGAAACTGAGGTCGCAACTGTAAGAAGGACAAGGAGGTCGAGCAACACCGTCTTCATGGTCGAACAGCCGTTCTCAAACACAGACGATCAACTATCCAGCGATCCAGCCCGTGATGCCAATAATTATGGGAGTTGCGCCTCTGCATGGACTTTTGCGTGACGAATTCGGCTCTTCCTTGATGTATTCTATTTAAACTCAGTCGTCCTGTTCAGTGAAGTAATTAAAGATTAGCGAGTCACTATAGATCAAAGTGTACAGCCAGGAACGACCTAACGAAAATGCGGGGAATCATTGAATCTTGTCTCCCTCATCTCACACGAGTGCCAGCGGCCAGCGGCTCTTTGCACGATTTCGGTCATTTAGCTCACACAAGATCCATAAGAAATAGCTAAAGATGCGAATTTGAATGTCTATCTACTTCCTAACAGTCTTTGGTCTCGTTCACCTTTCACTTTTTTGCTGCTGTAATATACGTACCGTATTAGCCAATCGGCTTTCTTTGTCTCACTAAGTAGACGCCAGCTGTCGTCGATTGCTGTTGGTATTGGCTTCTACTTTCTGCAAGTTTCTTGTGCCCGATCCTCTTATCCGAAGGAGGGGGTTTCGCTGAGTTTGAGCGTTACCACGGTCTCGACCAGTGGAACCAATAATAAAGTCATCCTTACTCCGATCGGAAGGTGGTACAGATCTCGTACATACACCCACGCAAACATTGCTACCACAGCATGTCTCGCTCGTGTGACAAACATCTCCATCTTGAACACAAAATCCTTCTGGTGTTGGAAAAGGCGATGGGGGGAGCGTTGGCCTGCTGGTTGGCCTGAATGAAGGTTGGTTCGTAGGTTCACGAGTTGGGAAGCTGGTAGGTAGCGGGCTCGGCCCATCTGTCGGTGAAATCGTGGGTGGTCTCGTGGGCCCATCGGTTGGGGCAACAGTGGGTGAACTGGTCGGCCCATCGGTTGGAGCATCTGTCGGCACACTCGTTGGTGGAACTGTGGGTAGACTAGTCGGCCCATCAGTTGGAGCCACCGTTGGCGCACTCGTTGGGCCTGACGTTGGACTAGATGTAGGAAATACAGTTGGAGATCCAGAAGGACTCGCTGAAGCGGTACGGGATGGAGCGTTAGACGGCGAAGCAGACGGGGTAGCTGAGGGGTTATCCGAAGGGGACTCGGTTGGTTCGGCAGAGGGACTGGTCGAGGGTTTTGCTGACGGGACGCTAGATGGGACAACAGAAGGAGGCGCCGATGGAGCTGCAGACGGTATAGCCGTCGGCTCACTCGAAGGGACAAGAGAAGGAGACGCTGAAGGAGCCGCAGACGGTATAGCCGACGGTTCACTCGAAGGCTTACCTGTTGGGCTATCAGAAGCAGATCCAGTGGGTTCACTAGAGGGAATTGTTGAAGGAGTAGCCGATGGTCCTGATGATGGTGACGCCGAGGGAACTACTGAAGGTACCACGGTCGGGACAGCGGAAGGACCGGCAGAAGGCACTTGACTGGGGGTTCCAGAAGGTGCTGATGTTGGAACAATAGAAGGTACTGCTGATGGTACCACGGTCGGGACAGCGGAAGGACCGGCAGAAGGCACTTGACTGGGGGTTCCAGAAGGTGTTGATGTTGGAACAATAGAAGGTACTGCTGATGGTACCACGGTCGGGACAGCGGAAGGACCGGCAGAAGGCACTTGACTGGGCGTTCCAGAAGGGGCTGATGTCGGAACAACAGAAGGCACTGCTGAAGGTACCACAGTTGGAGCGGTGGAGGGGATCGTAGAAGGCGCTTGGCTAGGCGTGCCAGAGGGTGCTGATGTTGGAACAAATGAAGGTACTGATGTGGGACCCTCTGAAGGAACTTGGGAGGGTGATCCAGTTGGTACAACGGAAGGAAACCCAGAAGGCCTGCCAGTTGGCGCGACAGAAGGCACTGCAGATGGTTGCCCAGACGTTGCTTCCGTAGGGACGGCACTGGGCGAGGCACTTTTCGAAGGCGCGGCAGATGGCTGCACGCTTGGAGCCGTCGATGGAACAGCGCTGGGAGCTTCAACGGCCTCCAATCGAAAGTTCGTATAGTAATATTCGGAGAAGGTATCATTCAGGGTGCCAGAAATGGTAACGTCCAACGAAATACTCGTTGGTTCATTAACGCGCAGTATTCCACCTTCGTTGTTCTTCAAATCAGCAGAATTATGATTTATACCAACGACAGGAAAGGTGCATACCCCAGTTGGACTAAGAAGATCCGAGTTCTCGATAAGTACGCCGGTAGTATCGACTTGAGCATCCGCCTCGAGTCGAATAAGTAGACCTTTATAGTCCTGGTCGCCAGCAACCGACAGACTATAATCTTGACCCTCGATAAAGGTGAAAACTCCATCTGCCGATAGCGGCTCACCGTCAAATAGTAGCTGGTACCCACCATCAGCCAGCGAACCCGTGACAATTCTTCTGACTGGCCCCATTCCAAACAGGCTTGTATGTGGACCGCGAACGTTGGGGTCGTTCGCGAAGCATGCTCCCGAGGCTGTGTTGCGAAATGAGTAATATAGTATGTTAGTTAACGTCGAATCGAACGCATTCATCTCTTTGCTTCATGCACATACCAGATGGAAAGGCGTCGACTGACTGGGAGAAGACTGCAAAGAGCAGGATCGGCTGGAAGACCTTCATGGTTGCGATCACAGATAGACGGTGTCCGAAAGAAAATGGAGAAAGTGCGTTTGGGTTTTGTAATTGATTCATTCAGCGAATTCTCAACGTCAGACAACTCTAAGTAAAGCGACCCCGCCAAATCTCAACGGAACGAAAGACGTGGCGGATTAGAACTCGAGCCTTACTGCGTATGGTAGTCTAGATCACCGCTATTGATGAAACGATGTCAATCCTAAAGATGAACTACTTAGTTTATGGGGAAGTAGTGGAAGACCATGGAATGCCACGGAACGCTGCTGCGAGATGCGTTGGCAGATGGTCGTAGTCGTGTGAGATCGTTTGTGGAGATGAGAGCTAGGCAATACGGCTTGTCTGTAGTTGGGATCTGAGTGTAACCCGGAAGTGGTTACGCGGCAGTGGAGGAGGGAGGGAGCGAGCAACTCCTCCTCTGGTGGTGGTGTACGGCTGCTACTAGCTAGTCAATCCTAGACATTGCAACTGTCTATATGGATGTGAGTGCGCCCATTATATAAAGCTGGATCATTTATGAATAGTGGAAAACCTATGTTCTTGTTGGTTTTGGAGGTTTGACCAATAGAAAGAAGTCAAACAGGAGTGCTGCCACTGCTGCCATGATATTGGTCACGTACAACATGATGGGTGGATCGCTTCATGTCAGATGGGATGTAATTGTTCGGCGCTGAGTGTAGCGGGCCGTTAATGAGGCAAAAGCAAGAAAAGCCCAGAATAGAGCGCTTTTGATCTGACCATTCCTCTACGGCTTTCGTGCTGGTGGTGGAATTCTTGCAGATCTACTAGTTGGAGTTTCCTTGGCTGCTTGAAGATGTCCTAAGGGGATGCTTCGGAGGAGGAGTTGATGTCACTACTATTAGCCCGAGAGACATCCTCCTGTGAGGCGTACTCAGCTGCACCATCCTCTGAAGACCACGCGATCTCTGGAAATGGCATGATGGTGGAGTCTCGCTCGTCGTCCTGCAAAGCTACCGCAGTACGGCACAGCGCTGTCATGTCAAACTTGAGACTTTGAAAGTCGGAGATCTTTGACGTGATTTTAGTGGGAAGGTGCAGTACAGATCTCTTTACAACGTCCGTTGCTGGTCGAGGATTAGTGTTCATGGCGTTTGTAGTCAAGTTGTAGGCCTCCAAAAATTATAAAATAAAATAATGTTGAGGAAGTACGTAGATTGTAGCAGGTAGTAGTGCTTGGCGTATGACATGGGCAGCTAAGAAAAACTGCGGTCATTATAATCCGTGACCGTTCTTCCCACTGTTGAATCGAATGTTCAACACACCCTTGCAGGGAAGCTGGTCTGCGTAGGTCAACCAGATACTGCAAGCGCATTAGGCGATGGTGAGACGGGGAATGATGCTTGGTGAAGTAGTCCGCGAGGTTGTTGCTTCCTCTACGCCAATGGACGACATATTGGCCTAGGGCGACGCGGTCCTCCTTGATCCAGTAAAAACGCATGTCCATGGCTTTGGAGCGGCGTTGCTTGACTGTGTCGTTGATGATGCCCAATGCGCACACATTGTTGGTTTGAATAGGCGTGGCTCCTTGAGGGTGTCCAAGTTCGGTCAGGGTGACAGGTTTCCAAGAGCATCGGCGCTACTTTGGAGAACACTGGAAGAGTGGATTGTGGATCACTATGTGACACAATACAATCAACAATAAGGTGAGTGGATGAACGCGCACACGCGTCGATAACGATAACAATGAAAGTGGTTGAGTGGATGAACGCGCACACGCGTCAATAACAATAACAATGAAAGTGGTTGAGAGAAGAAAAACACCAGATGCTCTTCGATCGATCCAAGCAAACGAATGCTCACGAACACGATGAAGACTATTTGCAAAGTGGATAAATTAAACTGTGAGTGTGGTGTAAACCGAAGTTTGCATCTGATCACATTATTCTACAACTATGCTAATCCCGGATGTTTCTACTGCGGCTACAGAGCGCACGTAGGAATAGACGTTTGCATCCAGGATCTTGCTTTTTCTCATAATGTGAATAAATACCCCAGTGACTGGGACTATCAAATGTAGACTTGGAGATGCTCTTGGCATCCTCTTGATGTAAAACGGGTAGTAGGTAAGTAGATACCTCAAATAGAAAGATGAAATGAAATGTATAGATGCACTCGTGACAGGGTACGAGCGTGGAACGTTTGAGGAACGTTCCGCACGAACGGAGTCGTCGCCACGTCAGAGCAGAAAGATCTCCGAAGATGATTCTCGCGCCAAAATAATATTCGCGAGACACTTGGAATCTTGTCACTCCCCACCATGGCACCGAATGGGATCAAAATGTATTTGGGCTTGAAATGGCCTCTGGCGTTGCTATTACACGGGCCCCAGAGTATCCTGAATAGGAACCACTTGATTGGAGACTAATACTTGCGTCTCCCCTTTTCGACGCGGAATACCATCAACTTGTTCAGGTGGTGCTCCTTGCCAGAAGAGTAACCACTTGAGATGTGGCCATGCGTCGACGTGTCCGCAATGCTTGCTGAGGACATCGGCAGGATTGGTCTTCCCGTCAATATGAAGGAAGTCAATAATCTTTGCCGCAATGGCTTTGCGTACCCGATGGTACGACAATGCATTGTGACGCTTGTTCAGCTTGGAGTGTGGTATCGTTGAACTGGTGACCACACTTTTGTTGTCACCGAACATGTATGACTTATCCGACACGGGGACACCAAGGTATTTGAGAGCAAGTTGGAGGTCGATAAGTTGATTGGTGGCAATTCTTGCGGCAACAAATTCGGATCCGTACGTTGCAGTCTCGACTGTGTTCTGCCGTTTCGAAAACCAGTTGATCGGAGTACCATTCAGGAAGTGAAGAGTACCAGTGACGGCACGTCCAGTGGTCCAATTGTGATAAAGATTGGCATTAACATACGTCGTGGCCATAACGGTCTTGCCAAGTGGAGCAGGGGCGTCTTTGGGAACTTCCTCCGATACGTCACCATATACGGAGTTCATCCAATCGTATTCTGGTGACTTCCCAAGATAGGAGTAGTCAGGAATACCGGTTCGAACTCGAATGCTACCCGACTTGAACTTGCGTAGGTAACCAATCATCCGCTTGGTTCGCTCGAGATGACCCTTACGTGGAGAGACTCGGTAACGGGACATTGTCATGACGGCAGTTGCAATGTCAAAC
>Ga0307978_1003794_pt1 | contig 10222 bp, 7 predicted proteins | sample OrgLakmetage1056_FD_203151 | JGI IMG/M metagenome (GOLD analysis project Ga0307978, IMG submission 203151) | Saline water microbial communities from Organic Lake, Antarctica - #1056 | ecosystem: Environmental > Aquatic > Non-marine Saline and Alkaline > Saline | place: Antarctica: Organic Lake...
CCCCGCGCGGCCACGTCACTCCCAAGCTCCACGAGGAGTGAGGGAGCAGAATGGATTCGGACTTTTCGCGACTAATACCGATAGGTGAATGATGAGTGAGTCAGTCGTCACCACACGCTTCGCTGCGCTCGCTGTTGTCACATGCACTCAAAAGCGCGCGAAATTTTGAAAGTTTCGTCTTCTTCGCTTCGATTTTCGCGTTTCGCGTTTCGCCTTTCGCCTTTTTTATCCGTGACATAATCCTTGTCCACATTCAGGACGACGATGATGGTAGCAGACGCTTGGAGTCTTCTTTTGCTCTCTCTTTGTTAACACTTACAATTGATCGAAACGCTTAACTTTGAGTGAATAATTTTGCAGCCTGCTACTTTCGTTTCGTTGGACGCTTCCTCGTCCACGAACAAAACGCCAACAGATGTCGCCTCCTCCTGCTGAAGATTCGCCTCTTGCTCTCCAAGAAAAGATTGTTTTAGTGGTCGGAGCCACAGGACTGGATCGCTTGCTGACAGTAACAGCTTACCCAGCAGCGGATACCAAAGTCAGAACAACAGCCTACCACGAGGTTGGTGGAGGAAATGCCGCCAACACGGCGACCGCTATTCAGTTACTGGCGCCATCAGCCTTTTTGCAAAACGACAAGCGCATTAACGTTCGTACCAAGTTGATCAGCAAGGTGGGAGATGACGATATTGGAAAAAAGGTTATCGAGGAATTAAAGGCAGCACAAGTGAACTTGACGTCTCCATTGTTTCGAATCGCCAAGGGGACTACGACGGGGTTTACTTCTATTATTGTCAGCGAGCTAGAGCAAACGCGAACCTGCCTGCATACACCGGGCACGTGTGGGGAGCTGATGCCGCAAGAGCTCGCAGATGTGAATATGGACGATATCTTTGAGCATGTCGTTCACTTGCACTCGGATGCCCGACATACCGACGTTGCCTTGTTGTTGGCTAGAGAAGCCCGAAGGCGAGGCATACCGGTGTCCCTCGACGTGGAGAAAGACCGCAGCACCACCGCTTTGAATTCCTTGCTAGAAGTAGCCACGCTTGTCTTTACCAATTCCGATCAGATTGAGATCTATCTGACGCGACTGAATCGCGAAAATGAAGAGAAACAGGGACGACAACACCTCAAGGAGCCAGTCGTCATGGCCAAGCGAAGCAACCTGATGGACAAGGACATGGATCTGTTGGCGTACGCTTTAAGACCGAGTACTTTTTTCTCGCGGTGGTTTGCCCAGAAAGAAAAGCAAGTGGTGATTACCAAGGGTCGTCTGGGTGCTATTAGTATCCATTGTACATTTGTATCACGGGTGCAAGTTGAAGACGACGATAGCAATGGCCATGGTAACAACCAGGTCGAGTTGTCCATTGACGATGATACTGGCGTGGTTCGAGTGCACCAAACGTTTGCCGACAAATCAGCTTTGAAAAATACGACCACAAGGCAGGTTTCAGCGGATTATCGCATCCGTCGCGCGGGCGTGTTGACCAATCTGAATATCATTGATACAACAGGTGCTGGCGATGCTTTTATTGGGGGCTACATTCTGACGCAACTTGTACCTGATATTTCCAATGACTTCATCCAGGCAAGCTTGGAGTTTGGCTGCTGGGTCGGAGGCCGCAAGCTGGAAGGGCCTGGGGCAAGGAGTGCCTTACCCAAGGCAAAAGATGTCGACACTATGCTCGGAATAGATGCAGCTGAGATTGAGAGGTCACTGGGAGAACTGTTGACTCCTTTCGGAGGGCAGTCAACAGAAACTGTATCTTTGGGCGGCTCTTGGGAGTCAGTATCGGAACGAGAACAGCTTTCGAATGAGGCAATGATACCTGGAACTGTGATGCTAGATTAAGCATAGATGCGGGTCTCAAGTGAAGTACTTAGATACTGGCTTCACGCAACACGACAGAGATATTGGAACGATCAAAGTACCGGTGCTAGCTACTGTAGCCTACCTGTATGAAGCTATGATAGTTATGATACGAGTAGAATACGTCGTAATCGTAGAGGAAGGATCGAGGAGGCTAGAACTGAAACACGTTCGTGACTACATCTGAGCGCCTTCGATCGCATTCTCGATTCTCGCACAGCAACCGATACGACGATGGGATTGTGCCGTGTTGTCCATCTACCGAGACGCCTTGCTCCATGACGCGAGATCACAGCAGATCGTCCCCTAGTCGCACGCTTGATCCGGTTCTTGCTTTACAGGTCGACAAGGATCAAGCAGGACTTTCCGTCCTGGGAGGCGGGGGAAGTCTCGCTTCCGTTTCTTCTCTCTGTTTTGTTGACAGTCCTAATCACGCCGCTACGCCGCCCTTGAGGACAAACGACGACAGCAGTGACGACGATGGCGAAAGTATTGACAACGATAGTACTGATACGCCTGAATTCCGGTGTCGAGGCCTAGTGCAGGGCGAAAGATGTCACGACCAAGACGCCACGGCCCGAGCGCGTGAGGCGGCCGCCTCTGTCTCGCTAGCAGGATACAAGCTCCTTAGTTGCCATACCAACGGCGATTCATACATTTGGGACTTGAGCCAGCGAAGAATAGTTGAGGATTTTGCGCCAAACCGTGGTCCCGGGCTCGCTCTGTGTCGTTTCCGGTCAACTATCGACGACTCTTCCTCCGCCGTGCTTTATCACACACGCGATAGCAACGGCACAATCTCCCTCCACGATTTGAATGGTACAACAAACAGGACTATCGCTCAGTATGAAACACACAGCAAAACTTTTTGCCCGGCTACGCCCTGTACAGGAAACGCCAACCTCCTGGCGACACCGTGGCACCACGATTCGGTCGCGGCCATTCGGGACGTGCGAATACCATCCCAGTCTCCTCCAGTTGCCTTGGTGCTGGGTGCGGGCATACCAGACCCATCCACTATTGACACGAATCCACGGGGTCACGGCATGTTGACAAGTCTCGCATTTTCCGAAACAGGCGGAGGACGGCCTATTCTGGCGTGTGGCATGGAAAGTGGGAGCTTGTTCTTTCACGACCTTGCCATGCTGCGCAACAACGACACGTCTTTCCGACGAGCCCCTATATTTTGTCAGCAAGCATCATGCAGTGTAAAACTTTCCAAGGATCCAGTGTTGGCTCTGGATATGACTCCATCGGTCCTTCCTGGAAGCAGTGGCGCGGATGGTTCTGTGGTGGCCATTGCCGGTATGGCAGGTGATGCTGCCGAGTTGAGCGAACTTGCTGCTATAGATCAAGGGACGGTAGCTGTCGTCAAGGCGACATTGCGAGACGAAAGTCTAGAGGCTCGGCTGCGAGCGCGATTCGCCACGTGTCAGATTGGTGATGGTGAAGGCCGAGGAAAGCCTGGTGTCTCGATATGTCGCTTCCGACCCGACGGTCGGATGTTTGCCGTTGGGGGATGGGACAAGCGACTACGCATATTTGATCGAAGCAAGGCAGCATCCCCATTGGCTATTCTGAAAGGACACGAAGCCAGTGTGACCAGTGCAGACTGGGCTCCAGATGCTATATCGTCTGGTTTGCTTGCTACTGGTGCAGGGGATGGGTGCATCTACATTTGGCGGTGTTTCTCCTCTTGATAGAACTATACATGTAATGATGGGAGTGAGTATTTTTCTATATTACAATACTATATCGCTACCTTTTTAAGGCGTGCTCTGGTGTTGGGTCGATTGATATAGCCAGGATATTAGCTAGCTAGAATCCTAGACCTTCGCAAAGGCCGCCGTCGTCCTCGGGTTCATCGATGATCAGAAAGACATACTGGATTGTCATGAGTAAAGCGGAAACCATGACGACTCCACCAATCACAAAAGCTATGTAGGAGTTTCGCTCAAATTGTCGACCGCTAGCGCTTCTAGCTTGACGCGCCCTCTGCATTAGCTTTTGACCAAGCAAGGCAAAGAAGAACCCGACACAAAAGCTGCAGATAGCGTAATCTCTCAAGAGCAGCCCAAATACAACGTAGGAAGTGCTCGACGCAAAGCTGGTAAAAAGAATCATGGCTGAAGATGTTGCACTCGCGACACTAGGGTGCACACCCATGGCAAGCATGATCGGCACAGTAATGATCCCGCCACCGATTCCAAACATACCAGCAAAAAGACCAGCGGAAATAAAGACGGCAGGATAGATGACAGAGCTGCGTGTGTCCCATTTAATGTCACCGTGAACGTAGTCAAATCGAACGTATTCCTTGATTTCGTGTCGGGCGACCAGGTACGTTTGGGCAGCCCAGGCCGATGCAATCAAGAAAAAGATCATGACCACTTGAACAACCCAAAAGCCAAGCTGTCCGCAGCGGATATCCCAGGGACTTTTGTAAGCTCCGCCACCAACCATGATATTCAGAAAGATCAATACACTGAACATGCTCACGACGGCAATGATTTTACTTCGAGGAGTAAACTTTTCCTCCTGCACAACTTCCGAACGAAGCGTCACAAAGTCGGGATTCACAATGAGGATACGCTCCTTTTCTTCCTGGTCCATTTTATATCTTTCTCCATTCGCCACATCTCGTTCTTCCTTGGTATTTCCCCAGTTATGCGTTGGACTCGTTCCGCTGGGTGGATCTGCTTGTGCCGCCTTCAAGTGTCGAATGTACCGCTTCTCCGCGTCGTACATTCGCATAGCCTTGCTCAACGTGTTGTGAGCTGTAAAGCTCAATAGTAACACCAACAAAACAACCAGAAACTTCTCACTAAAGGCACGATGAAACAAGGTGCCAATCAAGGTTCCCACCAGTGTAAAAGGTTCCATCACCAAGACCAAATCCCAGTCAATCAGTGGGCGATCCGCGAGCGGGTGTCGCCGCGTCCAGTTCATACTGGTACTGGCAATTGCTCCCCCGAGGACAGTTGCTGCGCCGACGGGAATGGCCACCTTGGGCTGTAGACCCATAATGAGAATAAAGACGGGAACGACAATACCGCCTGTAGAATGAAAGAGGAAGCGAGTGTTAGTGTTGCGCTGCCTCGTGTGCCTGTAGCGCCGTATAAAATTGAGAACGTACCACCTCCAATACCACCACTAGCTCCCAGAGTGAGCGCCATGGCTGCAATAACGTAGCCTAGTACTACGCGGTACGACAACGGAAATAGTGTGGGTGGCCGTGGATCTTCCTCAAAGGCATAAAAGTCGTCAATGTTGTTGGTGTTTCCGTATGTATCGTCATTGATACCTTCGTAGAAATAATCATCGAAACCACCATTTCCACCATTCAGATCGTCATCCAAAGCGTCGTCACCGTTATTGTTTTGAGCATCGTCGTTTGCTTGGGCAGCGTCGTCATTTTCATTCTGTTGCTGATCGTCATTACCACCGTCCTCGTCACCTGCATTGTCCTCATTCGCTTCATCGTCTTGTTGGTCTTCGTCTTCTTCGAGAGTTCGTTCGAGTTCTGCTTGAAATGCAGTGAGTTGAGTCTTCTGGTTATAACCATTACCAGTAGACTCTCGCAAAGACAAGGAACTCCAGGAAAAGGATAACTTGGACGACGCCTTGTCATCACAAAGGGCGGCAATCATTACGAAAGAGAGGGCGGAAGCTGCTACCACGGTCAGTCTTCGTCGCATGGATACGGCTCCAGTGTGAGCCGTATCAGTGTGAGCTGTAGCTGTAGCTGTATCATTCATGGTTTCCGTGGTTATGGTTGGAGGCGAACTCCACTCGGCTGTTAGGATTTCTTGTGGTGGTTGGCATGCGCTACCGCTTTGGCAGATGTGGTTTTGTGCAGATGTCGGCTCCGACCCTAAGTCATTCACTGCTTCGAACTGCATTATGTATGGTATATCCAGCATCAAGCGACAAGCAAGGGTAACAGGCAAACGAGCTCCGCTATGGTCCAGACAACCGATTTTGTGCATTTAACAGACAAAACAAGAATGAAAAAGACGACGGAGGTGAGTACACTTTGTGCAGCTGTAAACGATATCAATTATCTTCCAATTCTTTGTATGTTTAAATTTGTTGTCCTCTCATTCTCTGAAATAGCTTTGGCAGGATACTTAGAAGACAAATGTTGAAACTCAGCTTCAACCTTAGTGTAAGTTGGAGGTCGAAAAGCACGACGATCGACGATGGCGGAACCATACGGCACTACGGCACTTCACTTTCAGATATCCAGCAACACTGACCGTTCGCTGTAGACTACTCTGCACCACCCTTTTTACTCTTAACCCCTATTCCATCATGGCTACTTCTCCGACACTCTTGTTTGTCATTGTCGGTCGCAACGAACCGCTTTACGAAGCCGAATTTCACAAACGCGGCACGCCCGGAACCACCGAAGCGGTCACGCGACAAAACTACTTTGTCTTGCATTCCGCGTTGGATCTAGTGGAACGGGCAGCTTGGACGACTACCAGCATGTACTTGAAGGTTGTCGACAAGGTGAATCATCAGCAAGTATCGACATTCTTGACGGCTTCGAATGTCAAGCTCATGCTGTTACATGGAGGGAGGAACGAAGAGAATATTCGAACGTTCTTTCAAGAAGTGTACGAACTATACGTCAAGGTATGATATACGGGACAAAGCAATGTGGCCTTTTTTTTCATTGTCGTCTCATGGTATTATTCCGCTCACTGTTTCTTCTTTTTATGTGCTTGCAGCTCTCCATGAACCCCTTTTACACTCATGATACCCCCATCAAGTCCGATTCCTTTGATACCCGAGTCAGGGCGATCGCTCGAAGATATCTGTAATGTTACGTGGAGCGATGAGTGGATCTTGCGGTATCACTTGTATGTGCCGTTTACTTTTGACGTGCGTGGTCCTGGAGTAAACTGACTTGTGTATTCCGGCTAATACGAAAGGACAAACTCGTCCGAGCCTCCGTCCATTTATTTCTGATGTCTTGCGTGACAAGAAAGAGAGTGGAGTTATGATATGAAGGTAGTTTGGAACTGGAACGGGGTGTAGATCTGAGAAGCTGGTCTGAGTAACTAACCGGTCGGTCGATGGAGTGTGTAAATAGCATTACTATATTAGAATGAAAGAAATAGACGATTGATGGACGATGATATCAAACAACCGTCCCTATCTAGTTTCTAGTTACACATTCGCTTACATGCTCTATATCTCACGCTAAGACCTCTATGCGTAGTAGCTGAAGCACTTCGATAGACAGAGCTCGAGCGAAGGGCGAGGAGGCCGCGCGGCGAGGAGAGGAACGATACAATTATAGGCTAGCTAGCCGATCGTCCGACGACCGGATCGTTTCGCGCAACTCGCAACTTGAAGAAAAAGCAGAAAAGCCACATCTTCTTTCATCTTCCAACCGCCCTTCTATTCATCTTCTACACCACTGACACCAGGAACCTTGTTGATGATGAGAGTCCTTCTTCTACTTCTTGTTAGCCTATCTCAGGTGGCAGCGTTCGCTCCGAATAGTGTGGTCCCGGAAAGAGGAGTTGCGTTTCGTCCTACGACTGCAACAAGGTTTCTTTCTCATGCCGACGATGATGATGCGTCTGCACAGACTACGGCTCCTCCTGCTGGTGATTTGATGCGCAAGCACACAGCCTTGTCGGTGACAGCAGGATTCGCTTCGAGCATGTTGGCCTTTGCTTCTTCGGCGTTGGCGGTAACTGAAGAGCTGGAAATGGCAGAACTTCCGCCGCCATACGTCCCCGTTATCTTCACGGTCGGGCTCTTGGTTGGTGCAGGTGTCTTGACCGGTTCGTTGGGTAATGTTATCGACGAGGAAGCAATGTTGGGTATGCAAAGTGGTGCTCGGGCAAAGAAAGAGATTGAACGCTCGAGGTCCAATTACTTCAAGAAAAAGTAAGAGCTGCTACCTATTGGCAGTGACATTGGATCGCACCCGAGTTAAGTTGTAGCTGCCACCTAAAAGCTAATGGCATGTCATGCCGAATGTCAACAACTTGATTATCGCATGCTATTACTAGATACTGTACTTAATTATTAGTCTTAGGAAGGGGGTGCGTTGCTCCCAAGACGATCAGGATCAGCACTTGGGTAGTATGGTTGTCCTGGTGCCGCTCCCACACCCGCTCCACGAATCGGGCCACCTCCAGGACGCGGTACGGTAGCCCGTGACGGACGAGGGACACTGGAGGCACCCAACACCAAGCCGCCACTCTTTTTGTGGGCCGCTGCAATAGCGGCAACCTCGGGTGGCGGCTTGACCAAACCCTTGGGGATGGGCCTACTCTTGGAAACCCCACCACCCGGAGGCCCCAGCGGACGAACCACCGAGAACGCAGGACTTGCACTGGATCCTCCTTGGACTTGGTTACTGCTCCCGTCGGCGGATTCTTCGCCTCGCTTGGGCGCACGGGCCCACGACACATGAATCGGTCGTTGAAGAATTTCCTTGCGGTTCATGGAGGCAATGGCGAGTTCCGCAGCATCTGGCTGCGTGTATTCCACAAAGGCTTGACCACGCTCGGCCTGAACTCGCACCGACACAATTTCACCAAAACTATAAAAGGCATCCCGAACCTCCATTTCCGTCACGGCAGGAAAGGGTTGATCGCCTTTAAAACGCATGTACAGTGTCGCACGGGCCTTGTCGGACCCCGAGTCGTCTTTCTTTTCCTGCTCTTGTTCGTATCGTCGCTTGCGCCCTAGTATTTTGCTGGCCACCGGATCGGACGTACCATAGAACCGATCTTTGGTATTTTGTTGCGACATTGGGTCGTTGCGATCCTTGGGCATTTCGTGACGAAACGGACAATTGGCGCCCCGGTCGCATTCACCGCGGGCAAAAAAGCTGCACAATTTGGCCAAGTTGCGTTCGTAACGAGGTTCCATGCGTGCCATGTCTTGCAACTTGGCGTGCGCCAGCTGCGAGGCGCCACCGACCAAGTCTTGGCCCTGATCCAGCGCGCGTTGTTGCTGTGTCGTGTACCACGATCGATTGGCCATGCTCTGAGGAACGGCGCTAACGGCAGCGGCGCTGCCTGTTTCTCGCAAGACGCGATCACGGACCTTGACAGGCAAGCCGTACTGCAAGTCGTAAATACAGACTTGGCAGACATTTTTGGCTTGAGCGCACGATCGGCAAATTTCGACGCGTTTTAAGCGTCCCTTGGTGCCGGCTTGCCAGGCAAAGACGGTAAAGGGATTCTCGCAGATTTGACACTTCTTGCCGTGATCTTCCTTGGTCATTCGTACGTAAGGATTGTCGCCGAGGCAGGTTTCACAGACGAGGGGGAACTCGGTCTCTTCCCATTTTTGTTTCACGTCGTCGCGTTTGACGGAAGCCATGATGAATTACAAATGACTGTAATTTCGTGGAAGGCTCGTTCTGATTGATTCCAGCGAAAGGTTTAGCGCTATCGTGCTTTTATTCTCTTGGGGATGAATATATATGAGTCTCCTTGATGCCTTGCAACGCACAAGCAAAGCAATCGTAAAACGATGTGTGATCGCCGCTATGGTGAAGCGGATTAAATGAAATTGGATTGCAATAAAAGGCGGTGGTGTCGAAAAATGATCTGCCCTTCGTCCGTCATCCCCCTGAAATCGCCGTCGGACGTTTGAGTCGCCAAGGCTATCGCGTGTTTTTAGGATTTCAGATTCCGAGGGACCGAAAATGGGACTGAACATAAATACACAGTAAGCCATAGTGCAATTCAATCAAAGTATGAGACACTCTACTGTATTGGATAGCTTCAGGAAGGTGGGTAGCGCTTGAAACGAACTTTATTGTTCTTTTTTCGTTCAAGAACACGATATGACTAGAAATTATGTGTAATTTGCAAATTTATACTGCCAAATGTGCAACTACTGTACTGTAAAAGAGAATAGGACAATAAAGTCCGTTTCTCTATTGGTTGTACTGTAGTAGCAGTAATGTAGGTCCACTTTATCGAGCCATAACGTATTGCAGATTCCGAGTCAGTCGTTTTTAATTTCTGAAGAGCCCAAAGTCAATTTCCAATTTCTCACTCTTTCCGATTGATTCTCGGCATCAATGGGTTTTTGTTAAATCCCTCTCTACAACTGCTCCAATACTGAGACTTGTTCATAGGCTCGCCCTTCCTTGCCCATCGGTTTCAAAAAGAAAACCAGGTCAATTGATTTCAAATACCATTCTTTAGCCTCCAGATCTGCGTGCGCCAGGAAAATCTGAGCAGCCATCTTGAATGCTGGGCTTGGCATCGTGTGCCTACCGCCGTAGTACCGAGCCGCAAGATCGACTATATCCCCAATCAGCAAAGGAAGATGGATATGCAACCCTGCCAAGACCGA
>Ga0307978_1003795_pt1 | contig 10221 bp, 9 predicted proteins | sample OrgLakmetage1056_FD_203151 | JGI IMG/M metagenome (GOLD analysis project Ga0307978, IMG submission 203151) | Saline water microbial communities from Organic Lake, Antarctica - #1056 | ecosystem: Environmental > Aquatic > Non-marine Saline and Alkaline > Saline | place: Antarctica: Organic Lake...
TCCGACCAGAACCGCTTCTTCTGACCCTTCTTGCCCACCATAACTGCCCTCAAGATGTCCACTATCGTTGGTGGACACTATCAACACACTCTATGGCGCGTCAGTGCAGGCAGGCCGGACGCTTACAGCATAGCAAGCGAGGAATAGCCTGTTCCGAAGTCGTCCATCGCGACTTTCACTCCTAGCTTCCGCAGGCATGAGACCACCTGTCGTGTCGCCTCCAGTGCCTTCACACAATGCTTTCAGTCAGTTCGATTTCGATCTGTTCAGGGCGGACACCATGCTCTTCGCATATGTCGGTAATATCGCGAACGATGGAGCCGTCATTCGGTTTCTCAGCGGCCACATTGATGGAAATCGGGAAAGGAATGGCGCGGCCCTCATCTTCCCGTGCCATATTGGCCTTGCAATTCGCTCCCACAACCCACCGGCTCAGCAAGCGGTATTCCTGCCCGATTGAGATGATCTCCTCCGGTGGCACATTACCGAGTTCGGCATCAGTTCACCGCAGCAACGCTCGACGCCGATCACGCAGTCGGAGCTCAGGCCGATGGAGGGCTGGTAAGCGAGGGAATCCGTTGATCCATCATATAGACATGACGCACCGCGCCTTTTATCGACCCGTCTTATGCCCACGTCCGGTCTCTGGTACTGAGCTCGGTCAGGCTGTGGTTTTTGATCCGCGATCACAAAGATCTGGCGCTGCTGTAGCGGCAACAGACGGATAAATGGCATCGGAGGAATTGACGCGTCTATGATTTCACCACGATGGCTTTGCGCCCCTCGCTTTTGCCGTGAAGCAGATAATGCACGAGTGCGGGCATTTTGTTTATCGCAACTTCGGGATAAGCCATGTGGTATTTCATTGAATCGAACTTCGCACCGGGATTGCGGCATTCATAGCCGCCCATCTGTACGAAATGCTCTATCGGCGACAGGGGGGAGGTGGTGACATCGGGATATGTTTCACAATACCACGCCGTGTCGAAAAGCTCGCTTTTCCGGATCAGTTCCACATGGCTTTCAAGCTTGGCTTGCAAGGCGCGTCTGATTTTAGAGACCCGTGAGCCGTTCATGACCAGAGCGGTTTCTTCTTTGGCTGCAGCAAGGCTCATGACCGTGCTGTGTTTGAGCTTGGCCTGGTCAAGTCGGGTTTTTGCAATAGCAAGATCCTCTGCCGCCTTGGCCCGCGCTTTTTCACTGCGTGCCGTTCTCTCTTTTTCCTGCTTTGACGTATGTTGGTAAGCTTCAAGAGCTGCGGATTGTTGTTTAATCCGCTCCTGATGCTCTTCCAGCGTACGGGTTAATATTGCCACTTCGCCGAAATGCCATTGTGTCTCAGTTTCATGCGCATCTTGCTGGTTACGCAGGGTTTCGAGCTCTTTGACAAAATCCTCCTGTGCGCGGGTCAGGATGGCAAGCTCTACGTAGCGTTGTGCGGTGCTGTCGATGGCGGCGTCGCGCGCGCGGGCGGCCTGTGCCAGTGTGGCTTCCATGTCCGCAGTTGTGGTGCGGAGCTCTTGGAGCTCTTTTGAGGCTTTTTCAGAAGAGGCGTGGTCCTTTTCCCGCGCGGATTCGGCCTCGGTTAGCCGTCCTTCAAGCTGTTCATGCGCATGGGTGAGAGTGGCACGCTCTTGCTCATGTGCTTGCTGCGCCTGTGAGAGGGCGGCCTCGTGCTGTTGCTGTTCGACTTCCATCCGGGTGATGGTCTTGCGTAGGTCTTCGAGCTCTTTTGAGGCTTTTTCAGAAGAGGCGTGGTCCTTTTCCCGCGCAGATTCGGCCTCGGTCAGCCGTGCTTCAAGCTGTTCATGCGCATGGGTGAGAGTGGCACGCTCCTGCTCATGTGCTTGCTGCGCCTCTGAGAGGGCGGCCTCGTGCTGTTGCTCCATTTCGCTGATCTTTTTGTGCAGATCATCTAATGCGGCTTTGCTCTCCGCCAGCTTGTTCCGGTCGTCGAATCCTTCGGAGCGGATTGTCGAAATCTGCGCGGTTGCCGTTTTGAGATAGCCGGTGATCTGGGTAAGTTTGCTCTGTGCGTCATTTGCTTCGAGCTCTTTTTTCTTCAGCGTGCTGAGCGCCTCATCTCTTTGCTTGCGGGTGTTTCCGAGTGCGGAGGCGGTATGCTTTACCTCAAAGGAGTTGCGGTGCAGTTCCCCGACCCGCGAAAAGACATGTTTTATATTCAGGTATCCCGGTTTCCCCGGTTTTAGCCGTACCAAACGCGCCAGGCGGTCATTGTGCTCTTCACCGCGCAGGACAAGGCAAACGCCCAGAGCAGCGTCTGCTGTAAACACGTCTCCGCCCAATGCGAGGCGCTTTACGTAAGTCGCAAAAAGATTTGCGTCTCCGCCTTTTGTAAACAGGATCAGCGCGCGGTCCGAGAGCAGCGCAAGCCATGTGCTGTCGATGGTGTCGGCGAGTGCCTGTGTCAGAGGCGCGTTGACGACAAGCAGATCAATTTGAGCGCCGGCCAGGATCCCAGCGGGATTATCGGCGATGATCTCGGAAAAGTTGGGAAATTGCTCTTCGTTGTACGCGATTGCTTCGCTAAGGTCGGTATCGTTTTCGGTATCTACCCCAAAGCATATCGCCTCAAGGTTCAGCCTTTCGACAGCCTGACAGATCGCAAAATGAGGCACTGCATCCGCAACACCCAGAGTGACGGCCATCGTCGGGCGGGCGTGCTCCACCACCCAGAACAGCAGTGGGATATGCTCCAGAAAAGTGGATTTCCTGACATAGCCCGCACGCCAGAACAGCGACTTGCTGGAGACGGGCGCCAGTGCATCGATGCTGCTGGAGGGTGCACCGGACGATGTCCCCTGAACTATATCTTGACTCATGACTTACTCCTCAGCGTCCGGTGCGGGTGCCACTTCATCAGCGGTCTGCCACGGAAATACTCTGTCTTTGTAAAATTCTATTTTGGTTCCCGATAAAGACATTGTCGAAAAAAGGGAAACCATAAAGCCCGCATCTGATTTATCGATCATATCTGGCACCACGTCGAACTGGGCCATCCGGCCAACCACACGTACGGGTTTTATCAGCCGCTCGACGATTTGATACATGGGCCGGTCATCATAATCATCAAAAAGAACTGTCACGGGTTTTTTGGTATACATCATGACTGTTGCAAGGCAGCCCATGCGCAGGCGCCCGTCGATTAGCACCACATCGGGCTCGCGAAAAAACGGCTCGTCCCATATATCGAGTGCCGTTTTGTGAAACAAACGCCAACTGTCTTCGGTCAAAACTGGGCGACCCCATTGCACGGTTTCTCCGATGTGGGTGTGATAGACGATCACAGGGGAAGCTGTACCGGCCTCGTCCAGCTCGCGTTGCAGTTCCATTGCCCATATCAAATCGGTTTCGACACTGAAAACTAGCTTACCCGGCATTTTCGCCGCAATCCGGGTGGTTTGGCCTGACCCGTACTCAAGAATGACGCTGCCAGCCTCGTATGCCTGCGTTACAAAAGCGACCTCCTCGTCTGGCATAGGTATAGTAGATAATTTAATCATAAAGGCTTTGCACTTGATATTGCGCTGCATCGAGTAGCGCCACGAGGATGGATCACAGATGCCAGTTTCCTGAATGAGGGCATTCGCAAAAGGCAAAACAGATGTGAGGGCACCTATTAGGATGTATCTACCCTGACTGGTATGTCAGTGCAAACCGGGATGTTGCAGCAGGTTCAGGGCAGGGCGCGCGGTGCAAACCTGCTTGCGCGTTGTAAACCTGTGCTCTAAACGATCTCGCAAGCGGCTTTCAGAACATTTGAGCCACTTTTGACCTAAAAAACGAGTTTATTTGGGACGGGCAGACGATGAAGAAAAAAGCTTTCATCACAGGGACAACGGGGCAGGATGGTTCTTATCTGGTGGAGTTTTTGCTTCAAAAAGGCTATGAGGTGCATGGTCTAAAACGACGTGCGTCATCGTTCAATACCCAACGTCTGGATCACCTGTTCAAAGGGGTTCACTTGGACACTGATTTCCAGCTGCATTACGGTGATTTGACCGACAGCTCGAACCTGACGCGACTGCTGTCCGATATCCAGCCTGACGAAATCTATAACTTGGGTGCCCAAAGCCACGTGGCGGTCAGCTTTGAAGCGCCCGAATATACCGCGGATGTGGATGCGATCGGCACGCTGCGTCTGCTGGAGGCGATGCGGTTTCTGGGGATGGAGAAAATCTGTCGTTTCTATCAGGCCTCCACGTCCGAGCTTTACGGTCTCGTGCAAGAAACACCCCAGAGCGAGACCACGCCTTTCCACCCCCGCTCGCCCTATGCGGTGGCAAAGATGTACGCCTATTGGATCGCCGTGAATTACCGCGAAGCTTATGGCATGTATGCGTGCAACGGTATCTTGTTCAACCACGAGAGCCCGCGCCGCGGCGAGACATTTGTGACACGCAAGATCACGCGCGGTCTGGCCAATATCGCACAGGGTCTGGATGCGTGTCTGTATATGGGCAATATCGACTCGTTGCGCGACTGGGGCCATGCCAAGGATTACGTGCGCATGCAGTGGATGATGCTGCAACAGGACGCGCCAGAGGATTTCGTGATCGCCACGGGCGTGCAGTATTCCGTGCGCGAATTCATCACTTGGGCGGCGGAGGATCTGGGCATCACGCTGGCCTTCGAGGGCAGCGGTGTCGATGAACGCGCTGTGGTCGAGCAGGTGAGCGGCGAGGATGCGCCGGATGTGAAGCCCGGGCAGGTCATCATGAAGATCGATCCGCGCTATTTCCGCCCTGCCGAGGTCGAGACCCTGTTGGGGGATCCGAGCAAAGCCAAGGAGAAGCTGGGCTGGGTGCCGGAAATCACGGCACGTGAGATGTGCGCCGAGATGGTGGCGAGCGATCTGAAGAACGCGCGCCGCCATGCGCTTTTGGCACAACACGGGTTCGACGGCGTCCTTGGACAGGGCGAATGACCACGGCACCGCTGCACGGCGCGGGCCACCTGGGCAAGATGCTGTTGACCGGTGGCCGCGGGATGGTGGGCCGCAACATCCGCGCGCATCCGCTGGCCCAGGAGTGGCACATCCTTGCGCCGACCAGTGACACGCTGGACCTAACCGATACGGACGCCACGGCCGCCTATATCGCCGCCGAGCAGCCCCACATCGTCGTCCATGCCGCAGGGCAGGTGGGGGGCATTCAGGCTAACATGGCCGATCCGGTCGGGTTTCTGGACCGGAATGTGGTGATCGGGCGCAATGTCATCATGGGCGCCTATACCGCTGGCGTGACGCGGCTGATTAATTTGGCCTCGACTTGTATCTACCCGCGTGCGGCGCCCAATCCGCTGACCGAAGAGATGATCCTCACTGGTCCTCTCGAACCCACCAACGAGGGTTATGCCCTGGCCAAGATCATGGCGCTCCGGCTCTGCCAGTACATCCGCCAGCAAAGTCCGGAGCGGATGTACAAGACCTTGGTGCCGTGCAACCTTTACGGGCCGCATGACAAGTTCGACCCCCATAACTCGCATATGCTGCCGGCCGTGATCGCCAAGATCCACGCGGCGCGCGAAGCGGGGACACCGACGGTCGACATCTGGGGCGATGGCACCGCGCGGCGTGAATTCATGTATGCGGGTGATCTGGCCGAAGCGGTTTTGCGTGCCGCCGCCGATATCGACGCGCTGCCCGATCTGATGAACACCGGTGTCGGGCGCGATCAGAGCATCAATGACTACTATCAAACTGCCGCAGATGTGATCGGCTGGAGCGGCACTTTCGAGCATGATCTGTCCAAGCCGGTCGGGATGCAGCGCAAGCTGTGTGATACCGCGCGGCAGACAAGCTGGGGCTGGTCCCCGCAGACCGACCTTCGGGCCGGCATGGCTCTCACGTATCAATTTTTTCTAGAAAGGTCTTCCTCATGAACGCTCGTTTTCCCCTGGCAACATCATCCTGGGATCAGGCAGAAATGGATGCGCTGCAGCGTGTCATCGCATCGGATCGCTATACCATGGGGGCAGAAGTCGCCGCGTTCGAAAAGCAGTTTGCGGCCCATTTCGGCACGAAATTTGCAGTTATGGTCAATTCGGGGTCTTCGGCCAACCTGCTTATCGCGGGAGCGCTCGCCTATACGTCCAACCCCGATCTGAAACTGTCGCCCGGCGACGAGGTGATTGTGCCTGCGGTTTCGTGGAGTACGACCTATTATCCGCTGCACCAATACGGTCTGAAGATGATCTTCGTCGATATCGATCCCGAAACGCTGAACTATGACCTGGATGCGCTGGCGGATGCCATTACGGACCGGACCCGCGCGCTCATGGTGGTCAACCTGCTGGGCAACCCCAACGATTTCGACGCTATCGCCAAACTCACCGAGGGGCGTGGTATCGTGATGATCGAGGACAATTGCGAATCCATGGGGGCGACACTTGGCGGCAAGCAATGCGGCACCTTCGGCGTGATGGGCAGTTTCTCGACCTTCTTCTCGCACCATATCTCGACCATGGAGGGCGGTGTCGTTGTGACCGACGACGAAGAGCTGTATCACGTGATGCTGAGCCTGCGCGCCCATGGCTGGACCCGCAACCTGCCCAAGACGAACCATGTCACAGGCGAAAAGAGCGACGATCCTTTCGAGGAAAGCTTTCGCTTTGTGCTGCCGGGCTACAACCTGCGCCCGCTGGAGATGTCGGGAGCACTGGGGCAAGAGCAGTTGCGCAAGCTCGACGGGCTCATCGAGGGGCGCCGCGCCAATGGTACGGCCTTCGTCGAGGCGATGAAGGATCACCCCAAATTCACCATCCAGCGCGAGATCGGAAAAAGCAGCTGGTTCGGGTTTAGCCTGATGCTGCGCCCCGAACTCAACGACAGCCGTGCGGATGTTGTGCGCGCGCTCGATGCGCTGGGGTTCGAATGCCGCCCGATCGTTGCGGGCAATTTCGCGCGCAAGGAGATCATGAAGCATTTCAACTATGAGGTTCACGGCGATCTGGCCCATGCGGATTATCTGGACAAACGCGGCCTGTTTGTGGGCAATCATCACTATCCGGTGACCGAAGCGATTGAATGCCTCGCCAGCTTCTAACGGGCTGAACACACTTTGCAAGACAGACCTTCGCAGGCTGTACTTTTGAATGGGGCCTTCGGTGCGGTAGCGTGCCGGAGGCTTTGTTTTCTGCATACGGAGCTCTGCGATCAGCGCCCTGCGGGATCAGGCAGGACTCAGGCTTATATGCGGAATGTCTTTCAGGTCTACGCACGTGCCCGCCAGACAAGATGTAACGACAGAGTTCAGAAGACCGTTTTCCTTGAGATATGCCGCTATATTGTGTTTCATATCGGAGAAAACTGTATGACTGATATTTTCTCGAACAGGGAACAGGCGCGCGTGCCTTCTGTCCCGGCCAAGCCCTCCGGAGAAGATATAATAAGACGTCTCATGGTTGAAATAATCGCCCACATGAGAAACTTTATGCTCTGAAATGTGATCAGTGTATTTTTTCCATCGGTCTTCCCAAGGCGCTGTTTCGGGATTGATGCTGTATTGGGGAGCAAAAGAAATAGAAGCTTCAATTTCGATATACCGGCTTGCCAGAATGGCCAGGAACCCTCCCATACTATTTCCAATGCAAAATACCCGGCGGCCTGCAATAAAGGGCGCCACGCGCTCTGCGAGGAGGGGGAAGTCGATATGGTTCCCCCATGAGCGAGTCAGATCACTGACGAATATGATATTGTCAAAACCTCGCCCCGCGCCGAAAAATTCAGGCTGTTGAACATCGATACCACCCATTGCATGACCAACACCTGTAAAAGATAAAAGCACCCCCCCAGACCTTTCATCACTCAGGGCTTGACGTGCAGTTATTCTAAGATATTCGTTCTCAAAAACGGGGATCATACTTATCTTTCTGATTTGGCACCGACGAGGCTGGTTCAAACGGTATATCAGAGGTTCAGCACTTTGCATGTTAGGGTAGGAGCCGCGGATAAACCACTCGTAAGGTTTTGCTGTCCCGAATGATTATGCTTTAAAACTCAGTCTCCCTCCATTAGGCTGAACTGATGTTATAGGAGGTTGACCGTGGCCTTCAGAAAGTCAAATAATTTAATTCGAAGAGAATATCTCATGGAACACCTATCCGCACTTAGCGATCGTGCACCTCTTATCATCTGTGGTAATCCACGCAGCGGCACGCGGATGCATGCCAATGTTTTCAATGCGCATCCAGGCGTTCTTATCTCTGACGAGTTTCGCGCCATACACAGGGTGCGTGATGCCATCACACCAGTCAAGAAAAGCAGTCTGGGCAAGCGATTTTCTGAAGAGGAGGTCAAGAAGCGTGAAGCGATGATCGCTAAATTCTTCTGGGTTGCCACCTCCACCCAAGCCACACTTGAGAAGCTTGCTACTGCCGAGCTGATTGGCAACAAAACGCCGCAAATAGAACAAAAATATGAGATTCTCGAAGAGCTTTTTGCCGCGACGCCGCCCTTGTACATTTACTGTCTTCGAAATGCCCCCAGTGTGTTGCGGAGCGTCAAGAACCTGACCGATCTAAGTTGGGCGAAAGACAGCGTAGAGGTCAATCTGGAGCGGTATCTGGATTCTGTCAGGTGCTTTGAAAAGATGAAGGACGCCTTCCCTGACCGTGTGAGAATGAGTTCGGTCGATCATATTGTCGGATCCAACTCCAGCTTCTTTGGCCCGCTTTTTGATTTTGTCGGCGTCACGCTTGATGTTGATACAGCATCGACCATCGACGACATGGGCCCGCAGAACACAATGGTTGGTATTTTGAAAAAAATCGGTCAGGCGGACAAGCCAAAAGTGGACCTTACCGCTGAAGAAGTGCAGCTTATAGACATTTCTGAAGAGTATCAGGCTGTACGGGAGAAGTACAATTTGAAAGTCTGACCCTAAGTCGCGGCCGCTGTCTGATCAGGAGCCGCCGACCAAACGAACGCGATACGTCTTTTGGTACTCCTCGGAGTTTGACGCTGTGCAGGTGTTGCGTATGCAACGGCTGCGCTGAATCCGGGCATTAACGAATTCGTATTATCACTCGGCATTGAACTTTTCCCACCAAAGGAATCTTTGCAATACCCGATGCAACAAGCAGCACGTCGCCTCGTCTGGAGCTGCCTTATATCCCGTCCGCCCAAGCCTAAAAACATCTTACCCACAACGAAGCCATCCAGATGCTTTACACTGTGGTGCAGCTAATGCTGATCCAGCTTGGCGCGTTCATCTACTATTGTCTCTGCGTTGCCTTCACGGCCCAAACGCGTGCGGTCCAGTTCTTTCTGCGCCTCAATCAGCTCAGGCAGGTCTTTCCGGCCCCAAGTCACCTTTAAAGCAGTAATCTTGAAATCATTTTTATCGGAATGTAGCCCATCCGAAAACCCGAAAGATGACTAAGTTTAGGGTCAGGACCCATTAACTGTTTGGGTCTATCGGGCTGTCATGATTCACGATCTCTAGTTTCAGGGGGATGTGATGAGCAACTTGTATTGGCTAACTGAGGCGCAGATGGAGCGTCTCCGGCCTTGCTTTCCGAAGAGTCGAGGCCGTTCCCGCGTTGATGACCGGCGTGTACTGAGTGGGATAATATTTGTTAACCGCAATGGGTTGAGGTGGTGCGACGCACCGGCCGAGTATGGCCCTCCAAAGACCCTATATAATCGCTGGAAGCGTTGGAGTGATATGGGCGTGTTCGCCCGGATCATGATGGGACTGGCCGAGAAGGCCCCCGACAACAAGACGATCTCAATCGACGCCACGTATCTCAAGGCACATCGCACGGCTTCCAGTCTGAGGTTAAAAAAGGGGCGCGCGGACGCCTGATAGGGCTCACCAAGGGTGGCATGAATACAAAGCTCCACGCGGTTACAGATACCAGTGGCCGCCCGATCCGCTTCTTTATTACGGCTGGCCAAGTCAGTGATTATACTGGAGCTGCTGCTTTGATGAACGGCCTGCCCGAAGCCGAATGGCTCCTTGCTGATAGAGGGTACGACGCAGACTGGTTCCGCGAAACCCTTGAAGACAAGGGCACAAAGCCCTGCATCCCCGGACGCAAGTCACGCAAGAAGACCGTGAAGTATGACAAAAGGGCGCCTCAAAAAATTGCCCTGACCTTTGCCCTGCGATATGATGACGGGGTAAACCGGCAGTTTGGATGCAACGATGGCACAGATGGGTTTCTTCGATCTTTCAGACCGTTATGCGAGCCTGG
>Ga0307978_1003798_pt1 | contig 10215 bp, 10 predicted proteins | sample OrgLakmetage1056_FD_203151 | JGI IMG/M metagenome (GOLD analysis project Ga0307978, IMG submission 203151) | Saline water microbial communities from Organic Lake, Antarctica - #1056 | ecosystem: Environmental > Aquatic > Non-marine Saline and Alkaline > Saline | place: Antarctica: Organic Lake...
TTCCTTTAAGATTTGAAGCTTGTCTGATTTGGTGAATCTACGTTTTGCCATGGTCAAAATTACAGTTTTTGATCTGTAATCAAGTCTGATCTATTAGGGGGCTGAAACACTGAAGCTCTGAGTACAACAAAAAGAAGCACCAGCAAAAGGCTATCGCTTAAAACAAAAACATCCAGGTGCATACCACTAATAGTAAAGAAAATAATAAAAATAAGCTGTTCAGTATATCGTTCGAGTAATTTAAAGATCAATCTTTGTTTCTTATTAAAATTCACAACCATAAAACCCATAAACATGATTGCAAGCAATTCATCTAATTCAAAATAAGAGGAAATACCAAAACACAAGGATAGAAAGCCTATAACGATAGCAATCATCATTCCTTCAGAGTTTTCGGCAAGGTGCTGTGACACTTTATTAAAGATAAAACCCATTACACCACCAACCAGGAAAGCTCCAAATAATTGTCTTACAATTGATAAAACAACAGTGCCAATTTCTACATGCTGTGAAGAAACAAAAGGCGTGGCAAATGCAATTACAATACTAAATAATAACAATCCAACTGCATCATCAAAAGCTGCCACTCCCATTATCGTAGACATTACTTTACCTTTTGCATTGTATTCATGGGCTACGGCAAGCGTGGCTGTAGGATCTGTTGGCGCAGCAAGAGCACCCAGCATGAGACTAAATGGAATATAAACAGACATGTATGTGGCATTATCAATTTTTAATAAAAAAGGGGATAAAATAATAAAGCCAAGAAATACAAGTAAAAAAGCAAAGCCGGATTCTCCTAATGTAATATTCAGAATTTGTCTCCCTTCATTTTTGATTTTAGAGATTGACAAGGTACCTCCTACTGAAAACGTAATAATACTTAATGAAATATTGGTTACAATTTTTGTGTTCTCAACAAACAAGTCCGGAACAAAAGGAGCTATTGGCGGACTTAATAAAATTCCTGCAATAATATAACCTGTGACTTTTGGCAAATTCAACTTATCGGCAAGTTCTCCAAGTACAAAGCCTCCTATAATAATGATACCAATTAATGTTATTCCACTCATCATTCTTCTATCAATTAGTAATTATTTGAATTCCAGTTTATTCCACTTTGATTCTCACTGACTGAAAATTGAATAGTACAAATTTTAGAGTCTCGGCATTCGACAAAACATTTGTAAATCAGCTGCTTATGGAGTTTAATAATAAAAAGCCTGACCACCTCGGTTCCAATCAACTGAATACCCCTGACTTATAACCGGGCACTACTAACCAATTGGGCAAATTACTCAATTTAGGCAAGAATATCCCACCCTGCAAAGCTTATATCCTGGGCGCCACCATATGCACCAAACTCATGATCGGAATAGAAATCATGTACACCGTCTGCTGCGGCGGTTGCAAAGCACAGGCCTTTGAAGGTGAAGAAATAACTGCATGGAATACGAAGACAGATGCCTGGGAGATGGCCAGAGGATCCGGATGGAAGAAAATTACCGGCGACCACTATTGCCCCAGCTGCCACGGGCACCCTGGCCCAGCCCTGAACTGCTCCCCCACTGGCAAACCACACAGGCTTGCCCTAGAAGATTAGTGTCCATACAGTAAAAAACAGGCACTTAGTACACTGTAATCTAAGTAACTTCCCATTTTGGCAGTGTACTAAGGCAGAGGCATATCTGAAAATTAAGCCTGGTTTTGGATGCTGCGGCTTGAAAACAATGCCCCGGTTCCTCTATTCTTACTCCACAGCGGGACCGCCTGGGCCACAAAAGGCCTATTGATTACCCCATAGTGCAACCTTCCAACGCATCGCCTCGGCTTCCCAGGACTCTTGCGGGGCAGGCCTTGTGCAACACCAGAGCGGAAAGTCTCGGCTTTCTGCCGACTTTCGCTCTTAATTATTGGGCACCGTTGATTATTCTTCTTGTTCAAAAAATTTGATTACTGATTCTTTTCCACTATTCATTAGCCTCTCTTTCTCTTCCTGTTTTAATCTCTTTATTCTTGGGCTTATCCCTACCGATGATACTGATATTGTCCTTTCCCAGTCTTCAGCAATTAATTCGTTCCGGTTCAGATTTTCTAGAGTTAGTACATAAAATGCTTCCACATAACTTTTCAAGTCTGTAATCTCTTGATCTATCAGCCCTTTCCTTTCTTCATCGTTCTGGATTTGACTCTCTGAATCGATTCTTATCCCTAGTGTTTTCGGATTATAAATTCTGTTTTCAGTACCTGAAGGATCAATCTCATTTTCATCAAATATCCATATCGGAAAGTTCCCTAATATCCCCCCATCAACTACTACATCTAATCCTTCTTTTTCTTTTGGGTTCTTGTACAATCTCCCTTTTTCGTCTATGAAACTAGCTTCGAAATATAAAGGTATTGTCACTGATGCTTTTACTGCATCCTTTATTTTCATCTCCGGATAAGAATGATTGCTGAATACTATCAATTCCTGTTTATTCAAGCTTGTCCCTGTAACATAAAGCTCTTTAAATCCTTTTTCATCCAGGCCTCTAAATGTTATTTGCGAATCCCCTGTTTTTGATTCAATTATTTCTTCTAGCCATTTTTCGAACCTGTCGCTCTTATACCAGCCATATCTCTTCTTCACCCTATGAATCCCACCTAAAAACCAAAGTCCTCCTTTATTGAACTTTTGAAAACGGGTTGCTGAAATTATTTCATAGATTTCTTCCGAATCGTAACCTATTGACAACATCATCGCTGTTATTGCTCCTGCTGATGTTCCTCCTACTTTTTTCATTTTATCTATTATCCCATATTCTTCTAACTGCATTATTACTCCTGAATATGCAATTCCTCTTATTCCTGCTCCTTCAAATACTAAATTCTCATAATCATTTTGAGACCATAAATCAATGGTTATTGACCAGATTAATATTGATAGAAAGAGAGGTTTCATCTTCTTTTCTTTAAAATGTTCGTAACCGAACACCCTAAGTTAATACCATCGTAAAAAGTTGGCTTTTTACTTAATTTAGGTTCTGCCAAAATACTTTCTAATATCTCCCTTCTTTATTTATGGGCGAATTCTGAATTTCGTTCAAACTGGAATTATCCTCATCAATTTTCTTGTTTTTGGCTTTATTCCTCCTTTGGTTTAATAGGGTGTCAGCTAAACCAGTAAAAGTTAGCACATCCCCCATTTCTAGTGCTTTCATCATTTTCTTACCTTCTTCTGATTTGGTTAATTCCTCTAGCCAAGCATTAGTGATTGTTGAATATTGATTTCTACTTTTGGATGCAATGGATTGAACCGTTTTTATATAGTCAATATTCTTTGATTCCATTCCAGCATGGGCAATAACTGGACAAGGAAGGGTGGAACCGGAAAAAAGGTCAGCCAGATCCATTGATAAACCGCGAAGAGATTCAGGACGTTCCCCGGTACTTTCCTCATTAATCAGGATCGCTACTCCTAAACCACGATCAGGCCAATAATTATATCTAGCTGAGTAACCGTCGATATTGCCTAAATGGAGGACGTAAGGTCCTCCCAGGGCTTCTGCTTTCAAAACCCCTAAACCATATATAAGGCCGGTTGGGGTCAATTCATCATGATCAATTAGCTCATAATTAGCCGTGGTCATTTCTTCCATCAAGTCTTCATTGACGATATCATTGGTATTCATAGCAATCATCAATCGGCATAGATCTCCAATGGTCATTGCCCAACCACCAGCTGGACCTCTCCAACCAGCAGGGCCATTACCCGGCGTTTCATCTGAAGCGGCAGTAAATTCTATTTCAGAATCGGCTCTGTAACCGGTAGCCATATTAAGAATATCGTTAAATCTCCAGTGTGTGTTGATACACATCGAATACATGCCTGCATCTTCACCAACCACTCTATAAATGTATTGTTCGTACCCTTCTACGCCAGTGTAGGCAGGTATCGTTTCAACCTCATTTCTTGTAATTCCATCTATCATTCCTCCAAGGATGGTATATCCAGCATTGCTATATGCTCCTTGTCCGGGCCCCAAAGGTGTAGTAGGCCAGGCATTAAAGATGTCCATTACCACGAGGTAATCCGCACCAGGGTGTGGAGCACCAGACAAATACGACAAATCTTCCACATCAACATCGTCGTCCCAATTCGGTTCTCTGGATATTCCGACGCCATGCCCCAGTAGTTCGTGAACAGTAGGTCCATCGATTATGGTTCCGGATGGAAGGTATAAATGTGCCCGATCTCGAAGGTCTCTAATATATCCACCCTCAACTAATTTGAGAATACCCAATGCAGTTAACGTCTTAGAGATGGATCCTACTGCAGAAGGCGTAGCATAAGTAAAATTGCGGTCGGGGGTTAACTGTGCTTTCCCATATCCTTTTAAATAATATATTTCATTATCATAAACAATTCCTATAGCACAACCTTGTGGAGCGGTATTCCGGTCCAGGTAGGCATCTACCAGGTCATCAATAGCCGAACAGTTTCCAGTATATTGTTGATCGACAAGTGCGGTATAAAAAACATTAAAATCAGCGCATTGATCAGGGGCGTCTTCTGTAATTTCTTCGGGAGACTGGCAATTCAACAAAAAAAGAATGCATAAAACAAATACAGAAAATACTTTGGAGAATGGGGTAACTGGTTTCATAAGTGGCGATTTTAGAAAATGAACTTGTCTAAGAATTCGCTTCGCGTCTACTGCGTGGTGCTGCGATAGTCACCAATCAGGCATTTTGAATCTAATTGAGGTACGCACGGAGCCTAATAGTGGTGCTATTAGGCGAGTACCTGCCTGCGTGTCGAATACTTCGGTCTCCGGTGGCCAGAGTCCACAGGCGACGAGACACAGGCAGGCGGAACGAAAAGTAGGCTCAAAAGGACGATTTGAGGCATCGTAAGTAGTTTTTAGACAAGTTCAACATTACATAGATATGAATTATTGAAATTACTACTTTTTTCTCTTTTTATTTTGATAAAAGAAGTTGACTCTTCTCTTGTTCTGACTAACGTTCATAACTTATTGATTATCAACGCTAAAAATTTAACATTTTATCCCAATTCTAACAAATTTGCTTCTTTCTGAACGTTAGCTCTCTAAATTAATTCCAGTTTCTGAATAGGGGAGTCGAGTAGACAAGGGGGCCCCAAAAGCTTCAATGGGGCTCGACGCCTGGGAGTTCGTCCGGCGCTTCGCCATGCATATTGTGCCACACCGCTTTGTGAGGATACGCCACTACGGCATCCTGAGCAACCGCCGCAAAAAAGAGGCACTCAAGTTGGATACTACGGCTTGAAAACAATGCCCCGGCCCCTCTATTCTTACCCCACAGCGGGGCCGCCTGGGCCACAAAAGGCCTATTGATTACCCATAGTGCAGCCTTCCAATGCATGGCCCCGGCTTCCCCGCACTCTTGCGGGGCAGGCTTCGTACAACACCAGAGCGGAAAGTCTCGGCTTTCAGCCGACTTTCGCTCTTAATTATTGTGTCCAGTTCTTTATTCTTTGCTATTCTGTAATTCAAACAGTATTCCTTTCAATTTATAATTAGCAACATCTAATGAGCTTTCTCCTTTGTTATTTTTAACATAAATGCTCCCGCCATTATTAAGTAATATTCTTATGATTTCTTCATTCCCTCCAAATGTTCTTCCTTCTCCATCATAAGTATATTTTACAGTTGAATGTAATGGTGTATTACCATTATTATCTTGAATGTTCACCTTAGCACCATTTTCTATCAATAGCTGCGCAATTCTTAAATCTTGCCTTTCCCCACTTACACAAGAGAAAATTGGTGTCAATCCTCTTTTTGTCTTAATATTGATATTTTCGCCTTCGGATATCAAGAACCTAACCATCTCTTCTTTTTGACCGTATACTGCATGATGTAGATATGTACTTCCATTTGAATCTATTGCTTCTCTTTCTAATCCATTATCGAACAAAAACCTCATTATTTCAACGTTACCTGACCTTGCAATTCGGTGCCCAATATTTTCTCCTGTTGAATTTTTCACATTAATATCAGCTCCCTTATCAACGAGTTTTTTTCCTACCTCAACTTCATGTGTTGAAAAGAAGGCCTTAAACAATGGAGTCTCTCCTCGATTGTTGGTAGTATTAATATTAGCTCCATTTTGTATTAGTAGTTCCACATTTTTTCCATGTCCTACAAAAGCAGCCTTATGCAATGGAGTATTCCCTTCACTATCTTTAGCATTTACATCGTACCCTTTTTCCACTAAGAATTTTGCCGTACTGTAGAAATCAGCTCGATCTTTGTCTATTTGTTTAGCCCTAATCCAATTCTCCTTATTGCTTTCTACTGCTAAATGTAACGGTGTTGAATAGTTACTCTCACCTATTTTTTTATCCGTAGAACTATTTATAAGATATTTTACTATTTCATGTCTCCCCATTGAACAAGCGTTCCTCAATGCTCTTTCTCTTCCAAGTCTGGATACAGTATCGGTACTCACTCCTATGCTATCTAGAAAGATCACTGTGCTCAAATCATTATTCACTATCGCTTTGTACATTGCATTACAATCGGGATCATGTAATAGGATTTGAACCTCATCTGGATTGTCATTAATTCGTTTTCTGATTTCTGACAACTTTCCATCCATAATCAACTCACAGATACTCTCTCCAATAGACTCCTTTTGTGACATCATCCTTTCACCACAATTGCTTATTATCAAGCAAAACAGTAACGTGATATTATACATTATTTTCTTTTTCATAATTGGACACAACGCCCAGCTACAGGTTCCGTCACTTGTCGGCCGTTTAGGCCGTAACAAAGTGGTGGAATCCTCGTCGCATGTTGTACACCGTGTATTTCTTCAATTTGCCTGAAACAAAGAACTTAAATATTTAGTTAAGAATTAAACTCAATTCGTTGAACTTTTTATTTTTTATTTTGTGGACATAATCCTGTCATTTTATACATTGCTCTTTCTGTATCATTTTTCACTCTATCAATCGAAAATTTTAACAGTATTATTCCAATCAGAATTGCAATAGCTGAATAAAAAAGTAAATAAAGTCCCCCAATGATTGAAAAATTTAAATTAAAAGTGTTTCCAAAAATTGTTAAAATAAACATGATTATCAAAGGCCAAAAAATATAAAAATATGCAGCAGAATTAGAAGTTTTAATCTCCATTTTGATTGTCTTTAAATTTTCATAATACTTGCAATCAATATAATGAAGAGCAGAACCACTGCGTCTCTTTGTTTTTAATACTAAATGATTGGAGGAAATATCCTTTATTCTATATACTTCACCATAATATAGATTGATTATTTCTTCATGTGAGAGGATTTTAAAACTATTTAGAAAATTGCCTAATTCTTGTTTGCTTAAATATTTTTCATACTCCAGTTTTTGAGTGAATTTATTTACAATCCCAGTTGTTTTTAATTCTGGGTTACATGACCAAGAAATATTTGACATTTTTTAAATTTTAGATTCTTATTTCCTTCTCTTTTCCTGAATAACCTTAACTACCAACAAGGAAAACAGTTTTCTAATTTATTTCCTATTTGAAAACCGATGTTTTTTTTCATGGTGTACAACGTTTAGTATAAGAATAGTAGCCGATTTCGGAACTCAAATCCTTCAATTTGAAATGAGTTTCAAGCGGGCTACAACCCTTGATTTTACTACTAACTAGGCTATTATTTTTATACATTGTTAGCGGTTCGGCTTTCTTGTCATCTATTTTGAAATAGCAAAAATTATTAATGTCACCAAAGTGATTCCCAAAGCGTGGGATGTCCCTGTAATTGCTCCAAACACCAATGGTTTCTTCATTGTCGGAATCACGGCATTTGTGAAAGTTACTGCTGTTGCAAATCCAATTCCTGTGAGTAGTCCTAAAAGCAATGCGTCATTAAAACTATTCACATTTAAGAGGTTTATTAAAATTGCTACCACAATGGAAGTAGTTAAGCAAGAAATAGAAGGAACAATAAAATAAATTGTCGTTTCTTTCCAATTTTCTGGTCTGTTAAAACCCATTGCGTTTTCCCACCTTTTTCCAAAAGCAAATTGTCTATGCCAAATGCCACTAAATGCAGAGTAGGCAATTGTTGCAACAACTACTGCTAACCAATTTATGTCTGTCAATTCAATATTCATTTTCTATCTGCTTGATTTCATTGCTTTAACTTTCTTTATTTTCTTGTCAGCTAAAAACTTTTGGTATTCATCTGTTTCAATTCCAACAAGTGCCACTTTTCCGTTACTGTCGCTATGAACGCCAAATCCATAAGTTTTCGTAAGGGGCGAGGCTCGAAAACAAGGTTGTCCTTTTGAGAAAAATTGTTCTCTTGCTTGTTTGTATTCTGCTTTGGTCAAGTCATTTCTGTCTGCAAATACCTGGAAAAATATGTCGTCAGACGTGAACTTGTATGGATTATTAGATATTAAATCGTGTTGCATTTCGGCAACTGTCTTTTTGTCCTTCGCTGGTGGTATGGTTCCACTGTCCGCTTTGGTATCTTCTGCCACTTCGATAAAAGTGTCAAAATAGTTTGTTGAGTGTGTTTTCATCTTTCTGTCATTTTTTTTTGGTGCACGGTTGTCTTTTAAGCTGACCGCTAACGGTCCACCTAGGCGCAGTGCTGACGAAGGAAGCATTGACGTCCTAGGTATTGTTGGATGCCGGATTTTTCACTTCACTTCAAATAAAACTTATAAGCTTAGTTCTCTTTATTTTTATTCTCTACTCTTTTCTTTATCCATTTTAATATTCCATCATAAGAAAGCTTACCAGCTGCGATATTGATAACAAAATCATACTTGTCATTTTCATCTGCCTTAATATCCTTTTCATCATCAAGCAGTAGAATTCTCATCAATACATAGCCCGTCCTTTTATTTCCATCCATAAACGGATGGTTGATAAGTAGAGATTCTATTATAGCGGCAGCTTTTTCTAATGAGGTGTGATAAAGATCTTTTCCATCAAATGTATGGTAGGGTCTAGCAATTGCAGACTTAAGTAGTGTTTGATCTCGCACACCAGGATGACCACCGTATTTTTTTATGAGAACGCGATGTATACCAAGTACAACTTCAACAGTTATCATTGAGCAAGGCGTTTCAATAGATTATCATCTTCTAGCATAATATTTCCTAAATGCTCACTAGCAGTACTATCTACTTCTGTGAGTTTCATCATTGCCTCTAAATAATCTAATAATACATCTAATTGATTATCTGGAAGTTGAGACACCATTTCGACGATCTTAAGTCTTATATCATCCATAAAATACACTTAATTAGTTTTCATAAATATAACGAAATTCTTCTAGAAATAGTTTCTTCCCTTGACGATACATTACTATTTAAAATACCAGTCAATCAATCCTCAAAATTTGATGACATAATACAATTCAACAGTTCCTCTTTAGTTTTTTGGCTGTCAAAGCCAATAATAATCGTCAATATTTGATTTTCAAATTGCGTATTGTAATACTGCTGAGAAAAGAAATTATCTCCATCCTTGTTCAATACATCTACTTGAAATACATGAAAGTCTATCTCACCAACTTTGGTTTTCATCCAACTAGTATCTATTGAAACACCTTGACCAAGTAATTGCTCATACAAATTTTTTTTCCTCAATCTATTATACTCATCAAATTGAGATTTAGGATAATTATATGGCTCCAAAAAAGCTGTAAAACTGTTTCTTTTATCCCTTTTAAACCCTATTAGATTTTGCATTGATGGAGTTTTATCAACAGCATACTTTGCTTCATCAATTTTTAATTGATCTTGACCTCTTCGAAATTGACTCTTTAATGTATCTATCGAAGTAATAACCCAGCCTTCCGGAACTTTGACTTCCCATTTTATTCTTTCACTATAAAACATCCTTTCACCTTCATCATACTTCCCCTCTTGCGTGATTTGATCACTATGTGAGCACGAATAACTAATGAGAATAAAAACCAATATTAGAATTCCAGATATATTATTCATTTTGTTTCATTTGTTCTTCCCCAAAAGGTAATCCATAACAAATTATTTTATGATTTTTGATCCATAAATACTGGTTTTGGTATTATCTGTTCGTAAAGGCACATGCTTTACACAAGTTAAAGATTAGGCGTTACACTAAATTAGTTTCTAACCTTGTTGATGATTCTTTATTTCTAAGATGTCTTTCATCAAAGAAACCTAAAAATACGTCTCG
>Ga0307978_1003802_pt1 | contig 10206 bp, 7 predicted proteins | sample OrgLakmetage1056_FD_203151 | JGI IMG/M metagenome (GOLD analysis project Ga0307978, IMG submission 203151) | Saline water microbial communities from Organic Lake, Antarctica - #1056 | ecosystem: Environmental > Aquatic > Non-marine Saline and Alkaline > Saline | place: Antarctica: Organic Lake...
GGCCACTGGTCACTGTTTGTACGACCGAGGCGGAGCCTTGGGTCGATGCTAGCGTGACGGACGAGTCGTTGACAGGCCTGAGGGAGGGGGACTCACCAGAGGTTATGCCTCTGGTCGCTGTGTGGTCGGGGGAGGGCTGGTTGCCTCGTGCCGACGCTGGCGTGACGAATGAGTTGCCGTCAGGAACTGGGGGTGGCCCAGTTGGTACCTCGGGAGGCGAGGCCTTGTGATTGGGTTGCAGATCCGGGGCGCCTAGCCAGCGTATTAGGCTGGGGCACGTCCGGAGAGACGATTTTGGGAGCCCGAGGGGCGAATCCTGGTCATCGGTCGAGCTGGGAGGCAGCTCGAGCGAGCGGGTCCAAATCGTCATTGGTATTCCTCTATTGGCGGGTGAGCTTCGGAGGAAGTGGTTAGCGTGGACGCTGGGTTTTGGGATCGGAGGAACGATGGGCGGATAATTTTTGCGATCGGACGCGGTTTGGAAACTGTTGAAGTTTCGGTGACACTCGATGGTGCACTTGTTGGTACAGATAGTGGTACGGTAAACGGAAGGTAATGGTGCAAAGATGAGGATGTGGAGGTGTGGGGCCCACCCGAGGCCGCTTGAGTATGCAGGGGTGTGTTTGTTGTTTTTGTTGTTGTTGTTTTTGATGAGGTGTGTGAACTGAACAACTGGTGAGTGATCAGAGTGGAGGTGCTTGACGCCGACGTTGTCAGCGAAAAACACCGGTGGATGGAGGGTGAAGGGCCAATATTTGTGGGGCAAGATAGTCATGCGGTAGCGCAGTTGTCCTTCTGCCACGTATTGTACGCCTGGTGGACTGCCGTGGGGAGGGGGCCGTGGGAGGCCTTGAACCTGCACGCGTCATTGGCGTTGCACACGCCTTGCGAGTGGAAGTTTACGCATACCTGGCACTTGGGAGAAGTCGAAAACAGGGGGACGTTCTGCATGTTGTCCCGGAGCTTGCGGAGGCCGGCGGTGTCCGTCTTCCATTCGTCGACTTGCCTTGTATTTTTCAAGGGCTTCGACGACTTCAGTTTCTTGGGAGGAGGGGTCGTACCGTCGTCCGCTTTTCGTTTTTCGCTTGGCGATCCGCTCTTTGGGGTTGGTGGTTTTGCGATGCAGAACGCTACCTCTGGGGCCAAGGTGACACTCATGGTCGTGCCGGATGTGATGCATTCACAGTAGTGTTCGAAGTTGAAGGCGAACTTCCGAACGTCGTCGGCAGTCAGGGCGTTCGTGCAATGTGACAAGAAACCTTGGAATTTTCGGTCGATAATAGTCGACAAAGTGGCAATGAACTTCGGATCTTGTAGGTGGGTGCGACTCATCTGAATCAGATTTCTGTCGATGAAAGGGATCCAGATCGCGAGTTTTGAGTAGAAGAACGACTCCTTGGTGAAGAGAAAGTCGATGACCCCGAGGAAGCTCACCAGTTGGGCGCGCAGATACGGAATATCGTGCGCAACTCTGACCGTTCGTTTGACCAGTTTCTCAATTTTGGCGTCGGTGAGCCCGGTTGAGGAGCTCAGGCGCAACTCAAGCTCGAGTTGGGTCATGATCTCGCTGAGATTGTCGGATTACCCCGTGTGGAAGAGTGACAAGGAGCCAAGTTTGTGGTGGTTGAAGCCTTGGAGTTGGCCGTTGTACAAGCCGTCAGCGAGCTGTTGGTCAACGAGGAGAGGGAGGCTTCTCGAGCCTCCCGAGAGAAAATATGCGAGGATGGATCAATTGTGCTGCTTCGGAGACTCGAGGAAAACCTTGTATTCCTCGTTCGGTTCCGTTGGGATCTCGGAGTCAAGCGCCGAGACAGAGGCAGCAAGAATCAGTTTTCGGATGATCTCGGGCAAACGAGTCCAGAATTTTGCCCTCGAGCTGCCTTCGGTGGAGAGTTTCGTGTGGCCTTCGACCAGCTGGGCGAGGAGTTCACGAGTTGCTTGACTGTTCTCCGAGTTGCTGGTTGCCATCATCTGGAGGATGGAGCTCACGTCGGCAGGAGGGAGTGGGGGCAGGGGTAGATTGGCGGCAGCGGGAGCCGACAAATTGGAGAGGAAACAGCGTTCGATGCGGGAGAGCTTGTTGATGACTCTCGGGTCAGCGCTGATCTTCATCGAATCCGTGTCAACGTAGGGGGTGGACTGCTTTGTACCCTTCAAGAACGGCCAGATGAACTGGAGGATGGGTAGGTAGGCTCTCGCTTGGTTGGTGCTCGATCCATTTTCGACTTCGTCGGAAGAGTTGAGAATCTCGCACTGAATGCCGCAGTCGTTGCTGGAGTCGTTGGTGCTGGTGTCGATTATCTCCTGAGCGCAGGCGGAGAAAATCCGACCAACTTCCGAAGGCTTGTAGCGCCCGATCGTAGCAGCAACGTTTGGTGGGATTGGCATTACCTTGCGGGCTTTGAAAGACTTGTTCAACGACAACGAGTCCTCGAGATCGAGGGTGTTGAGCTTGGACAACTCGTCATCGGTGACAGCTTCGACGAGGCAGTTGAAGCTTGGTGTCACGACAACGTCTTCCTCTTGATCAAACCAATCGGGACGGATTTGGATGATCTGGGGCTTCAGCTGCAACGGCGTCGCGTTCACGCCAACGATGGCGAAAAACTCACACAAGTCCGTCACCGGGACGGAGGAAGGAGTGAGGCAACAGATATGGCGAGCAAGGTAGAGTTCAATCGAGCCTTCCCTCATGACAGGAATGAGGATGGCGGCCATGGGAGTGTTCTCGAGGGCAGCGAGAAGATCGTTGGGGGTTCCCGTCGAAATCTTTTGAGATCACATGCCAGGAGTTCCTGGTTTCCGTTGCTTCAATCGCGCCGTCAGGCGTGTCCATCACCAAGAGCCAGTGAGCGAAGGTAGAGTTAGAGATCATCATGATAATGTTGGTTACTTGGTTGTTTTAAAGGCTATTGAATGGCTCAATGTTGGTCAATGGTGGTCCTTGCAACTGAAGTGAGGAAAGTGAGCGTCGAAGACGCAATCTCGCTCGACAGAGCGGTCGGATTTCGAGAAAACGCCGGCCGATCGGGCACTAATCGTCAATCTTACAGGGACATCTCGATGACCGCTCGGAAAAAAGTGCCCGCTCGGAAAAACCTGCCCGCTTGAAGCATGTGTGTCTGGCGCTCGATCGAATGCCGAAGATGCGAAGGAAGATGAAACGCGCGGTTGGCGTTTCCCGGGAAAACTGGATCAGACGTCTGTCTCGGACGGGTAGGTGGCAGACCACACAACCTCGTCGAACGTCCGCAGATCAACAACGGCGGGGTTCTCTTTTTCGCAAAGGACTAAATCAAGTACGGTAGTTGCAGTTGCATCGCGATGCGCGATGCGATGCGCGATGCGATGCATAATGCATATGCGATGCATGATGCATATGCGATGCATGATGCATATGCGATGCATGATGCATGATGCATATGCGATGCATGATCATCTCCAGATTGACATTATACGATTCATATATAAAGAGCATCGACACCATGAGAACCCAGGGACTGCTATTGATCTTGCTGAGACTGTCAGCGACGACGTTGATTCATCCAACGTGGGAGGGATCGACGGGACTACAGGTCGCCGCCGCTGCTGCTTCGACGACGAGCACCAACAGGTCGATCCTCCGACTGCTTTCCTTTGCGGATAAGACAAGTGATGCACACACCGACGACTCGAACTCTTCATCCAAAGGCGACGATGACTCGTCTGGTGATGATTCCACCGCTCCTGCTAGTCCCTACGACGTACCATCCGCCACGTCGTCATCAAAATCGGGGATCGACGATGACTTGTTTGTTCGTCCCAACGCCACCAAGACGAACAAGACAGCCAAAGGCACCATCTCGACAAGTACCCACAAGAAGCACCACACGAATAGTACTGCCAACACCACAACGACTGGCGCTATTGCCACGGTATCCGAGTGGGACTTACCCAACCAGACCGTGGATCCCATGACTATGACCACCAATAACACAGTATTGTTACCGCCAGAGCAAGCTCAGCCTACAGTGTGGCCTGTCGTGGTCTTTAGTATTTTTGTGCTGCTCGCCGCTGGTCTGTGTACCGTTACCTGTCTCAAGAGCTGCAAGAACAAGCGAAAGAATTACGAGGAAATTGAGAGTCTCATTGTTTAGTAGAGTAGTACCGGTATGCGGTGTGGCATTAATAAAGCAAACGTTAAGAGGATCATTATGCACCAGTAGTATACTGTGTATTCAATGTGTGACACATCCTGCTGCGTGCCAAGGCATAACTTTAACTCTTGAGTCGAACCCAGTTGAAAGTGTCCAGAATGGTTTGCACCCACGACTCTTCTCCATTGGTGGCATCACTATCACCACCCACTTGTCGTCGTTGGATCCACTTTGACACTATATCCGCCGGTGTCAACTCTCCATTGATGCGGGACTCCACCAGCAAGTGCTGCGTAATGAGGCCTGTTGCTGGATCAATGATGTATTCGGAAACCAAGCCAATTTTCAAGGGCAGACTCCCACTGCCAAGGGGAAACATGCTCGGATCCAAACCAGGAAAGCCTGTGACTAGCGGTACGACTTTGAGAAACAAGGTCGTGGACAAGCGTACATTTCCTGCGGTCGTGAGTTCGACGCGTACCAATGGTTGGGGTTGTTCAGCGAGCAATCGGCCGGTCCGTAGGGCGGCACGCAATGACGCCAACAACAAACCAAGGTTTTGCTTGTACGCTGTCTGACCCCGCAACAGAGTTGTACCTAGGTAGCCTTGGAGTTGTACATTTTCGACCATGTACTCGAGACATGGTGGCGCGACGTTGATATCTTCGTCCAGTAACAACGCCAGATCCTCGTTTAGAGACGACATGATACGGTACACCTTGGCTGCTGCGGCGTCGTCGAGTCGTCGAGGTACCGCAGTTGTTTCTCGTTTGGGCGACACCAGCTTGCTTCTGTTGTTGGTTGGAATATTTGTCATGCGCCGCTGCAGAAAATCAAGGACCAACGAATCTTCATTGTTGCGAAAGCGTCCAGTTTCCACGGCCGTCGCGACGCTTCGCATAAAAAAGACACCGTCTTGCAAGTTTCTGTTTTCTCCAATCCAAAGTTTGGTTTGGATGACTTGCTCAATCTGGACAGTGGTAGGGATTGTAGCGATAGACACCGACGGCTCGGCAAGAGTATATGTGTCACTGCCGTGTACGGACATGGCCGTGCTGGTGGCACCCGGTATATTCACACTGATAGTATAGTCCACGCGAATGCGGGTTGGCCCCCTTTCGTCCAAGACGACTGCCCTTTGGAGTGTCCAGCTGGCAAACGATCGTCTCCGCCAGACTGCTAGTGATTGGAAAAGGTTGGCAATGCGGGAAGCATCCTGCAAGAGCAGACTGCCGTCCAACGTCAAAAGTCGAGCTCTGGGTGAGAAAAAGGACTTGAGAGTGATGGCGGATCCAGTTTCAGATTCACCAGATAATGCTGGAAGAGCTGTTTCCAAGAATTGAAGCACTGCCCGGTGTGTGGCCGCGTATCGAGGCCAACCGCTCGAGCCAGGTAGCACTGGCGGCTGGGAGGTCGTTGGCGTAGTATCAGTCTGGTTATCAGTTGGGACAGCCGGTAACCATTCGTCAATGGCAATCAACTGATCAGTTGCATTCAAGTCGTCCAGCGACTGCAGTACGTACACGGGTGCTCGTTCTTGGGGTGAAGTTGATGATGACGATACTTTCATTGATGCGGCAGAGAGCTGTTGGAGCAACTCTTGCCCCACTTGACCGAGGGGCGACGACCCCGAAAAGAAGGGTTGCAAGAATGGCGATTGCTGCAAGCTCCTAAAGGTTTGTCGAAGCGTCGATAAGGACTGTCCTATGACTTGAGCCTGTTGATCTTGTCCATTCCAATTCACATTCGACAGTTGATGTGAAGCAACCCGACCCGAATCGGGGTCCAATAGAAGCAAGGAAGTGCCTTGAATACGGGCTGCCTGTTTGGCCGTTGTTCCAGTGGGTAGACTATCCAATAAAGGAAGCAATTGGGTCTCCCACTCCACACGAATGGCTTGGACTGTCGGATCCACGAGGATGATGCGACACTTGACTCGAGGAGTCGTTTGTGTGGACGATCCAGTAGTTGCATTGCTGTTGCTGCTTCCGCGGCCAAGAGAAGACGATAAAAAGTTGCCGGCACGGACCGAAGCTGCCGTGGCTAATGCGAACGTGTTGGAAATGGAAACTAGCTCTTGCAGAGACGATGCCAGTTCGAATTCACTGCCACTGTCGCTGTCTGCCACAAATAATCGTGTGCTGTCCGTGTAGGATTTTCTGGCCTGTGCCTCCGACAAGGGCGTGGCTAGGAGCGAGGGTAGCTGCCGTTGCAATTCCTGAATAGTTTCGTGAACAGCGTCCAAGCGGTCAAAGTCGGCCACCAGCCCTTCCACGACGGATTCTTCTTCTTCTTGTTGGGAGTTACTCGCAGCTTGGATGGGGAAAGACGACGACGACGACGCAAGCAGGAAGAATGAGGCCGGTGTGACGATTCGATGATGGGCTTTTTGGTGGTATGAGAGCGGTAAAAAAGCAGTGCAAATCCAAACTCTATATATCAAGCACAAGCACAGTACGTATGTAACATTCATCCTCTGTGGGAAGCGCCAGGAGGGGACCTGATCGCCGAAGATGAGAGTGGTAATGTGCTAGCGATCTGCGTCCTGCGTCTCTTTATCGTCCTCCTTTGGACCGACAGACACTTGCACAAAGAATACCAAGCCACCAGAGCATCCGTATCCCCACATACACCTACTGTAGAGAGGGGTGTACAGTCAAACAGACGTCGCAGCTGACTTGAATGGGTGACTTGCGAGACAACAACTCGCTATCGTCTGGGGTGTCAAATAATTATAATTCTAAACGGTGATCGGATCGTGACTTTTTATTGTATTGCCTGAATGCGATTCGATTCACGCTGTTTGCTCCGGTTTTACAGTACCAAAAATCCAGATTCTTACCGCGTACGACGTACGGTAGCCGGTAGTTATGATTCCGATGAAGGTCGAATAGTCTAGTCGTGCTGTGTAGTCTACGGAACACTTTAACATACGTGTGAACTCCTACATGTACCAGTGAGTAGAACCCCGTAGCCTCCCTACTACAAAGAAAAGTGACGACGCTTGACGCTCGCTTGGATTGCGCCATCAACAAAATTCTGACATCTGGTTAACATTCCTCTTCGCACACACAACTTTAAGATCCGAAGCTTGGATCGCCTCACTCCTTGCTCTAATCCTCTCCAAACGTTGTTATCTTCGAACGCATCGACACTTCAGTCAAGGCCTCTGACGCATAAGCTCATCAAACAATACTTTCTTATTCCAAGGGCGACTTTGGTGACAGCGCAAACCAGGCGTCGGAAGTTCAAAGTCGTAGTGGGGAGACAGATCGTAGTAGGGAGGCTACAGGGGTTCTACGCGCAGAGAAATTCTTAAACTGCGTAGGTTGGTGGACCGCCGGATCAAGCGAAAGAGTTCACGCCTCGTAAAGTACCCTCTATATCATCCAACACCACACCGTTACCTAGGAGTTATCGAACGAGCCAACGATGGAGTACACTGACGACCAGAACGCTTCCGATGACGAAACAAGCAAAAGCGCTTCTGAAAAGCATGTGATCTCTTCTGTCATCGTAGATGCCCTGGGCGGACAAGAGGCTCGGGCTACGTTGGACCCAGCGAACTCATTGGCGGCATTAGCGGAGGAATTTACACGATCAGGAGGGGCGGCAGAGTCAGTGCATAGGGTTAGGATAGGGTTGGATAAAGGGGAGACTGATAATATTGCAGCAGCCAAAAAACGACGCTACTGTTTGAAAATATTCGCCTTTGTCGCCCCCGTCCTCGCTGTGATCATTGTGGGTATCACCTTTGGTGTAGATTTCACTGATGGGAATGGGCCAAGCTCTGCCCCAACCCGCGCCCCAGCCATGACTTCAACCACGGCGCCATTCTCAACCCCGACCCAAACCTTCACCCCTACCCTCGCCCCAAGATGGTTCGATTGTTTTCGAAATTGACAAACTCACTGCCAGTGACGGAGCTCCTGGTGATATGTTTGGAAGACGTGTCGCGATCAATGGAGACACGATTGTGATTGGCGCTTTCCGTGACGACGATACCGGTCTTGAAAGTGGCAGCGCCTACGTGTTTACTCGAACTGGAAGGGTTTGGGCACAGCAAGAAAAGCTCACTGCCAGCGATGGAGCTTCGAATGCATTTTTTGGATGGAGTGTCGCGGTTGATGGAGACACGATTGTCATTGGCGCTGTGTTTGACGACGATAACGGTGATCGAAGTGGCAGTGCCTATGTGTTTACTCGCATTGGCACGGTTTGGACATTGCAAGAAAAGTTCACTGCCAGTGATGGAGCTTCTGGAGATAGTTTTGGATTTAGCGTCGCGATCAATGGAGACACGATTGTCATCGGCGCTGTGTTTGACGACGATAACGGTATTGATAGCGGTAGCGCCTATGTCTTTACTCGCACAGGAACGGTTTGGGCACTGCAAGGAAAGAAGATCACTGCCAGTGACGGAGCTTCTATTGATAGGTTTGGATTAAGTGTCGCTGTCAATGGAGACACGATTGTTGTTGGCGCTTTCCTTGACGACGATAACGGTAGTGATAGCGGGAACGCGTATGTGTTTATTCGCACCGGAACGGTTTGGGCACTGCAAGAAAAGCTCACTGCCAGCGATGGAACTAATGATGATCCATTTGGACTTAGTGTCGCGGTCAATGGAGACACGATTGTCATTGGCGCTAGGCTTGACGACGATAACGGTAGTAACAGTGGCAGTGCGTACGTGTTTACTCGCACTGGCACGGTTTGGACACTACAAGGAAAGCTTACTGCCAGTGACGGAGCTTCTGAAGATAGGTTTGGATCGAGTGTTGCTGTCAATGGAGACACGATTGTTATTGGCGCAAATGGCGATGATGATACCGCTAATGAGAGTGGCAGTGCGTATGTGTTTACTCGCACTGGAACAGTTTGGGCGCTGGAAAGAAAACTTATTGCCATTTCAGATGCTTTTTTTGGAATTTATGTCGCGGTCGATGGAGACACAATCGTCATTGGCGCAAACGGTGACGTCGACGGCAGTGACAACGGCAGCGCCTATATTTTTGAAACTGTAGCCCCAGCTCTGATTATTGTCGAAATGGACAAACTCACTGCCAGTGGCGGAGCTGCTGAGGATGTCTTTGGACTTAGTGTCGCGGTCAGTGGAGACACTATTGTAATCGGCGCTTCTCGTGACGACGATAACGGCCTTGAAAGTGGCAGCGTCTACGTCTTTACTCGCACTGGAACGCTTTGGGCACTGCAAGGAAAGCTCACTCCCAGTGACGGAGCTCCTGATGATCTTTTCGGAGGTCATGTCGCGGTCGATGGAGACACGATTGTTGTTGGAGCTCTCGGTGACGACGATAACGGTCTTGATAGCGGCAGCGTCTACGTGTATACTCGCACTGGAACGGTGTGGGCATTGCAAGGAAAGCTCACTGCCAGGGACGGAGCTGTTGGTGATAGGTTTGGAGAAAGTGGCACGGTCGATGGAGATACGATTGTCAGTGGTGCTCGCGAAGATGACGATAACGGCATTGATAGCGGCAGCGCCTTTGTCTTTACTCGCACAGGAACGGTTTGGACTCAGCAAGGAAAGCTCACTGCCAGTGACGGAGCTTCTGATGATTTTTTTGGATTTAGTGTCGCGATCAATGGAGACACGATTGTAATTGGCGCTTTCCGCGACGACGATAACGGTTTTAACAGCGGCAGCGCCTACGTGTTTACCCGCACTGGAACGGTTTGGGCATTGCAAGAAAAGCTCACTGCCGGTGACGGAGCTTCTGAAGATCTTTTTGGATTTAGTGTCGCTATCAATGGAGACACGATTGTCATTGGCGCTTTCCGTGACGACGATGCCCGTATTGATAGTGGTAGCGCCTATGTCTTTACTCGCACAGGAATGGTTTGGACTCAGCAAGGAAAGCTCACTGCCAGTGACGGATCTTTTGATGATCTTTTTGGATTTAGTGTCGCGGTCAGTGAAGATACCATTGTCATTGGTACTAGGCTTGATGACGATAACGGGTCTGATAGTGGCAGCGCCTACGTGTTTACGCGCACTGGAACGGTATGGGCACAGCAAGGAAAGCTCACTGCCAGTGACGGAGCT
>Ga0307978_1003805_pt1 | contig 10199 bp, 9 predicted proteins | sample OrgLakmetage1056_FD_203151 | JGI IMG/M metagenome (GOLD analysis project Ga0307978, IMG submission 203151) | Saline water microbial communities from Organic Lake, Antarctica - #1056 | ecosystem: Environmental > Aquatic > Non-marine Saline and Alkaline > Saline | place: Antarctica: Organic Lake...
GTGCATTGCGAACTACTGCATCGACGGTGGGGAAATAGGCCTGGCGGGCCCTCATTGCGTGTTCCATCGAATTCTCGTTGTGTCACGACTGCTGAGGATCGCGTTTTCCTATTGCGGGTACTATTTATTTTAAATCAGTAGTACCGGTACCTTGGTATAGTACGATAGAGAGAGAGAGAGAGAGAGCTTAGTAGACCATCCCATACAATTCGCCACATCACACGTAGCTGTATCTTAGTTTGCTAGCTTCTTGATTGAAACGTCTCTTCCCGAAGGTATCCATTGCTTGAGCTTATTCTGACGCGTTGCTGGAATGAATGGGTTGTGTCCTGGCATGGTCAAGGCTACCCAAGGCTTCCGAAGAGAGATGATGGAATAAGTTGGTCTAACAGTATTATTTCGGATTTGAGAAATGGACGGTTGATAACGTCTCTCTAGAACCATGTCGAATGCCGGTCGATCATTCCTGTTACCTTGAAGAAGGGTTTCTTGGAGCCACTTGAGGCTCCTCTGGTTCCCCCCTTCTCCTTTTCCAGCATCAAGTCCAGTCTATCGACAACGTCCCTGAACGGTGGTCGATTCCTCATGTCTGCATCCCAGCACGCGCTTATCAAAGCTGTCAACTCCTGCGGCCATTTCCTGTTGAGTACGGGCCTCTCGCCACCGTGGACAACTCTCTCGTAAAAGAGTTCTCGGTTCAGTCCCTCGTACGGTTTCTTCGATGCATTTAGCTCCCACAGAATGATACCGAACGAATAGACGTCGGCACCCCAATTATACGGTAGAGCATCTGCCACCTCCGGTGCCATGTACCGCAGAGATCCTGTCTCGCCACTCATAACATAGGCCTCGGACGAATCCACAGAAGCGTTCTCGACAATCTTCGCCAGCCCAAAGTCTATAATCTTTACCGTGCCATCCAATGAGAAACCTGAAAAAGAAGAGGGACGCATTAGCTTTCATGTCTCGCGGCAGCCGCACAGAGAGGCCCACACAAAATACAAACTTACCAATATTGTCAGGCTTCAAATCACGGTGAAGGACCATGCATCCCGGGATGGCGTCTTCGTGGCAGTAGGCCATGGCCTCAGCGATCGACCGAGCAACACGCAGCACATCCAAGAACGAAAAGTGCTTCCTTCGCCAGAATCTCCGACGACGATCGCGAATACGGGTATCGTATCCCAACATTTGGGTCAGAGTTCCTCCGTCAAGTCGTTCCAGCACCACAAAGCGTACTCCCTTGCTTGTCGTACCAGCACCAATGAGACCGACGATATTGTGATGGTTTAGTCGCGAGTGAACGGCGAGTTCTCCTTCGATTTCGTTAATAGCAAGCGCCACGTCCTGGCACTCGGGCTTTAGCGTCTTGACAACGACAGGTTTCCCGCTAAAGACCGCGGTATGAATCCAACTGTTTCCTCCATCCGTCAAGTATTCCACGTTTTGCATCTCTCGCCACTGCAAATCCAACTGGGCTCCCGTAATCGAAAACCGCTCCACGCGCTGGTGACGAATAGCAATACTCCCTCCTGTTTTCCCCACGTGTTCGCTTCGACTAAAGGAAGAGGTATTATCTGAACTTTGGTTTCGCGCTGCTCTCGCGTCTCGATCCATCAGTCCAGCTTCCGACAATGAATTGACCGCAGCTGCACCAGCCGCCAACGCCATGTGAACTAGGAATTCGACAGCGGCGGGTCGAACAATGATTCTGTATCGAAAAGTAACGAACAGAGATGAGACAATGACAAACGACAAACAAACAAACAACCACACACAACACTTAATCCACGCTGCATCTTATTATGAACATACCTTCGAATAGAGCAAAAGATGATGGTAATGTTGGTATTCGAGGCTTCGTGGCAGACTGGGATTGCCACAGCGGTCCGTACATTGGAGATACTGCAACGCAAGGCTTCCGCCCCGTGTGGCGTGTGCGCAGTGACCCAAACCACATCCTTGGCTTCCTTGGCACGCTTACAAAGAGCTGGAGACAATCGGTGCGTTCGCTCCGACGATTTGTCACCATAATAGACATCCACCAAGTCTTTGCGGACCGAGTCTTCCAGAGCCGTTGGTCGGAGATGCGAATTGGTTAGTTGGTGGGTTTTGGGACCCGTCCGCAACCACATTTCCGAAATATCAAAGCCCATGACTTCACAACTAGCCGCGAGAACAGCTTCGACTGACGCGGACGGTTGTCGAAAGAGTCGTTCCTGAAAAAGGGATTTTCCGTGTACCAAGGCAGCAGTTGACGTCGAAATAGAACCGGCGGCTTCACCCGTCGGAGCAATCGCAGCGCCACTCGACACTGCTGTGGGTACGGCGCTAGGTGTCTCGGCAATTCCTGGTAATGCCGCGTGCGTTCCACCACCACCAGCGGCAGTATTAGCATCTGTGCTACCTCCATTGTTGGCAGTGATGCTGTTCCAAGCCTGCGGGTTTTCTGCTGCTGCTTGCTGTTGTTCTTGCTGTTGCAGCTGCATCAACTGGAGAGCAAATGTCCCATCGGTGGAACCGAGAGTCCAGGGTGTACTCATGGGATGCTGGTAGACAGTATTTTGCTGAAATCCCGCGGGTACCTCCATTGGTGGAGACATGGACCGACCAGTCGATTTACTGCCAGACTGAGCCGATCCGGATCGCGATCCCTTGGAAAGCTCCGCACCATGGGACTCGAGAGATTGTGACATGGTAATGATAAGGTTGGAGTAACTCGTACTCTATGCCTCACGGTATGGGCTCAAAGCACCAGCCTCTCTCTTGGTATAAGAAGGTACACCTGCTGGATCTCTCGCTCAGGGACCTCGACAGCAAGTTGTTTGCGATCAGAGAACCGATGCAGAGGTACAAAGTGTCTCACTGCGGTTCCTGGTTCTCTCGAGAGTTCTCTGGGATTATGAATCGACGCTTTAATGACTCCAGCGCGGAAGGTCTAAAGGATCGTCTTCACAGCAGTAATAAGGACGAACGAATGGAGAAAGAGGATGAACACGCACACGCACAGGCTTGAAGCACTCAAGAGGTGTCTTCGTCGAGGCAATAAGTGGGTGTGCAACGAGAACAACACTGCGCCCTGCCCTCGGACCGAGATTCAACAACACGGGGGCGCGGTGATGCAAATACATCTCGTTCTCGCCTGGTCCTGGGCTGTTGGCGCTTCAATGGTGTCAATTCTGCGGTGTGTGTAGCGCCAGATCGCGAGCACGTGCCTTACCCGGTACTGTATCTACCGATAGTGTACCCCACTGTGTATGTGGTGGATAAGCATCAGACATCAAGAATAAATAAGTATTGATGTAATTGGAAAACAGAAAACATTTACCACGATCCCTGTACCCTAACCCTAATCAATACAGTACTTTCAGAACTAGGAACATAGAATATGGCACTGAAGAATAGTCTACTAGTCTAGACTACTCACTTCTTTTCCTCAATTCGCAAAATGGCTCATATCCCGAAAGACTGCCACCAAACCTAACCATTCCTAAATAATATTCTCTCGAAAACACATCATTCGAGATACAACCATGAACTACTCCGGTTCTGTCGCACCTACTCGTTCCATCATGCCTCGGAGCAGAATACGAAGAGCTAATGAACTTCCTAAAGTTAACGCATTAAAGAGATCAACGCGGCAAATAAGAATGTCTCGCTTTGCCGTCCCTCTTGTTGGTGTTTCATGCTGCTTGCTCCTTTCGTGGCCCTCGCCCACTCATTCTTTTGCCCTATCGTCACTGCCTTTTGTCAGTCGCGGATACAGCAGTAGCAGTCGTCTGTATGAATCGATCGAAGATGAGGAAGAAGAACTCACTCCCGTGGAGCTGCCGTATGACAATGAAGTGCCTCTTAGCAAGGCCGAATTGGAAAGCTTAAGCATGCCCCAACTTAAACAACAGTTGCGCTTGCGAGGGCTCAAGGTATCGGGACGCAAATCGGAAGTCATGGACCGACTGCTCCGCTCTTCAGGAGCCTATATCGAGTCACTGGATGACGATGATGATGATGATTTGGACAACGAAATTGAACCCGAAATGGTCGCACCCGGAGATGCAAGCAAGGCCCAGAAATTTGCCGAGGAACGTGGCAAAAAGCTCATTGATGTGACAGCATACTTGGACGAAGACGATCAAGGAAAGACTTCAAAGTCGTCAAGGCGAAAGCCCAAGAAAATCACTCCTGACGAAGAAAAAGAGATGAACGAATCGACCGAGCCTGAAGTGTGGGGTACTGACGCTCGTATTGTCGACGACTATGAAGGTCGCAAATTGATTGTTGACAGTCTGTCCAGTTCCATGGTCGAGTTCACGGGCTCCAACCAGACAGCTGTACAAGCCTTTGTAGTGGCTAGTCGAGACGCGTGGAGGCCCTTCTTGGCAGGTGGCAGTGGTAATAATGCCACCAAGACGGCAGCCGAAGACCGACTGCGCGAGATTCAGACCAAGCGCGAACACGCGGCCAGACAACCGATTAGATTCGAGGAGTCGCCTGGCTTGGATGTAGACGACGAGAATCGTATTTATACCAATGTCATCTTGGATCGTGAGTTCTCCGATTGGGGCAAATACACGCAAACGGGGGCCCAATTGTCCGCGTCGGAAGTTCAAGGTGTATTGCTCTTATCGGATGTTTACGGAGCATTTGAGGATGATACTCGAGCCTTGGCGGAAAAAATCGCCTTCGAATGTCAGCCAGTAGTTGTCATGGTACCAGATCTCTTTCGTGGTGAGCCGTGGAAGGAAGACCCATCTACTTTGGGCGTGAACGAAAAGGGACAGGACTATGAACAATGGCGTATGATGCACGACGATTTGCGAGTCAGCGTTGACATTCGTGCCGCTGCCAACTGCTTGCGAGAGCGATTCGGTGTCAGTTCCGTGGTTGTGTGGGGAACGTGCTACGGAGGTGGCCGGGCCTTGGAAGCGGCAGCAGGTGTTTTTCCTAACGACAACGTTCACGATGTGGACGGCAGCGTTGGCCCTCCTCTCGTTAACCCGATTGCTGCTGTGGCTTGGTATCCGACTCGATACAACGTTGCTAACTTGTTTGGAGAGAACCATAAAGGCGCCGACAAGGATGTGAACGGCAACAAGCGCAGCGTCGCCGTTATGGCTGTGTTTGCTGGCAAGGATACCATTCCTGGTGCCACAAAGGAAGACGCTACCAAACTCAAGAAACGATTGGAACAAGACGACCGTGTGAAAGATCTCATGGTCAAGGTGTTTCCTCACCAGGATCATGGTTTTGCACATGTTGGTCTGAGTCGGCCTATAGAGGTCGATGTTTTCGAGCGCTTTGTGGACGAAGAATTTGGGGGCTCTGGGACCGTATCGCTGGGCGAAGGAGACGCTGAGGTCGCGTGTCTATTGTCTACGGCATTCATGGAGACTTACAGTCGAGTCTTCTTGCCAACGGTCGGTCCTCCAATTAGTTCGGACGACGAGGACTCTCAGTGGAACTCTGAATTAGAAATGAAAGACCTTACAGAAGCGAATGCAAGGGATGTTCGAGAAGAAATCGAAGAATCTCTCGACAATTTCGTTGAGGAGCCCCTAGGTGGCTATCGCATAGACCCAACCGATGATACGCAAGAAAATGAGCTTGCTGAGATTTTGAGATCCATGGAAGAACCCGACGCAAAGAAAGGGCCGTTCGCACTTGAAGAGGACGACGATCTTGTCACTATCTACGCAAAATTGAAGGCGTCTGATGAGAACTTTCAGATCTTTTAGATATGGAATGTTTGGAAAATTACTATCTACGAAATGAGTGCGATGCAAGTATTTACTGCTGCGATGTGTTTGCTATATCCTTTCATGTTTCGCGCTGTGGGCTTTTGCCAACGTAGACACGCAAGATGTGAGAAAGCTGGATCATGGCACAAGGGTGGACTTCGGGAGCGCGGCACGGGGAGGAGGTTGCCGCCTTGGTGATTTGCTGCCGGAGGTGGAGATTCCGAAAGAGAAGTCCAAAAGAATGCTGGGAAGGCGAGATGCGCTGAGCTAGCTCGATGCATTGAAGGGCTCCTTTAACGCTCAAAGAAGGAAGTAGGCAAAGCAAGAAACGAGACCACTCGCGAACTCGGTCGTCGTTTACCAGATCTACAGACTGGTCCGACAGCGGATCGTTCGACGCGTGAGCTTGGTGAGCAAATGCTGTTTCGGCGATGACTGCCGAGAGAGACGCCGGGCTTGCGATCTTGAAGGACGTCGATGTCGATAGCTTGTCGTCGTTCCCCATTATGGCAGTTTGCATTTGGACTACATGGCGTGAAATTGAACTCGTCACTGGGACGTCATACGACAAGATGATGTCAATGTGCTTGTACCGACTAACGGCAACGAGCTGCGCCAATCCAATCACCACTTCTCGGGCCTGTTGAGGCAATTCCATTGTGGAAACTTCGTAAATAAGAATAGCACGTCTGTTGGAAAGTTCAATATCAATGCCGCATAAGTCGACCAAGGGAGTATCGAGTAGCTCCACTTTACGCCCCAAGACTACTCCGAAAGCAGGTGGCTTAAATCCTTCGTCGAAGGTGTCGTCTTGGGTTACCGGCTCGGCCCAGCGCCCGGATGCGAGTTCTGCGACAACCGCGCCTCGGGTTTCAAGAAAGTCTTCGGAGCAAAGCAGTTTTAGAGGAGAAAGACGGCTGAACTCATCGCTTGGGTCTTGTTGATGCATTTCTTGGGAGTTTCTGTGAAAGCCGATATTCGAAGGCTCTGTGGTCGCAAAGGTATGCTGGTAATGCTCCAGCGCGTCCGATGGATCTGGTCCTTTCTTCACTTCGTGCTGGACGTGCTGGGACGTCGCGACTTCATTGCCCACGGTGGTCGGAGGTACATGCTCCTGGACGCGCATCCCATGTCCCTGGCCGGCTAGAGAGTTCATCTCGCGCGGCACCAAATGTCCCGGCTGAGTCACGCGAGTTTTGGTTAGTGGGTGGGTCTCTGGACGCGGTACCGTGGCTTGCTGTATCTGTCCGATTCCGCTTGCGGGGGCGGTTGGGGCCCATTGCGCTGCACCCTGCTGTGAGACACGCGGAAATTTCTGGTGCTCACCAGTATCTGATCGGCCGCTGCCTGCAAAGGTGTTTCGACTCACCATTGTCTCGCGGCTAGAAGATGCTGTCGGTCCGCTACTACGAACTTGATGGGATCTCGGACGAGTGCTCGTTGTAGCGCGCTGCGCAACTGCTCTCGCTAGATGTCCTTCGTGGACTAATTGGTCGCCGTTTGGCACGGTCTGGGACATCGGACGATTTGGTGCTCGGTGCAGAGTGGAAGGACCCGTGGCATGAGGCAACCGAGCTTTGGATGCGGCTTGGTGACTTTTGTCTCGCGACTTTTGCATCAGCGTGGCACTGGCCTTGTCCAACTCATTCTCCGTGACCTCAGCCAACGTGGCCGACGCGGTCCTTTGCAAAGGCTGCTCTGTGGGAAAATGAATGGAAGCGGTACGAGTAAAGAGCGTTTCCGGAGGCATCTTGAACTGATCTTGTGCTGTCACCACTGGCTGCTTTGTCGGTAGTGGGCTCTCATTCGTTTTGGTAATCTTCGGGGCCTTTTGCTCGAGTGCTTCGCTCCGTTTGCGCTTCTTTTCGAGTTTCTTCTCTTTCTTGCAGGCTCTCTTGGCCTTTCGTTCCTTCTTGCGATCCAGTCGCTGGCGCTTTCGAGCTTCCTTGGTTGAGTTGGGACCGCTGGTATCACAAAAAACTTCTTCTTCTTCATTGAGCACAGTCCATTCAGGATTGCTGGCTAAAGCATCTTCCCCACCCCCGTCAAACGCGCCCTCGAGAATGGGTGGGGACTGGTTGCTTTGTTCAAGGTGGTGCAAGTGCGCCACTTGCGCAAAGGAAACTTGAGTGTCGCAAGCAGTCGAATCAGGCGCACTTTGGCTCGTAGTTGGGGGCGGATGTTTAGAGTACTTGGCATGTCCTCTACCAAAGAGCACTTGGGCAATTGACGGGTAGGTGGGTTCGGGAGTTGGCTCTCTCTTGCGCTTGCTATTGATGGCGGGCTGCGAGCCATCCTGACTAGTGGAAGTTGCCTGCAAGGCTGCCATGGCAATGTACAAAGCCATGATCCACTCTTCCGGAATAGGAGTCACTACGGATAAAGTCTTGACTGGACGGGTTGTCACAGGTCCTTGGTAGGGCACAATTGCTCGTGAATTGGCGTCTCGAAACGCCTTGTCGGCAATTCGTTTCTGTTGCAGCGTCTGCTTCCACGAGTCGCCGAGCGGGTGCGACATGAAATCTCCACCCTTTCCTTGCAGCGTGTCAAGAAGACTGAATGTATAGTATGAGCTATCGCGGAGGGCTTTGGGAGGATTTGACAGGCGCAAGCGATTCCCGTGACTGTCCAAGAGCGATTCCATGGATTCCAGTCCGACCAGAGACGGCAATAGCCGGACTCGATCCAAAATTACGTTCCCAACCATTGCGTACATTGGCAATTTTGGCGTCTGTAGTGGACGACTCTGCAGTCGAATGGATTCACTCCAAGGCTTGTTGGCAAGTCGCTGGGTAGAGGCACGCTCGCAAATGCGTTTCATCATGTTTTTGAAACGCTCGTGGCAGATGGACTCGCACACCGCGACGGCTTTCTCGTGAGACGCAACGATCTTTGAAACAACCGTGACGTTTACCTCGTTGTCGTATTCGAAGGGAATCGCATCTTGGACAACCAAGATAGAGCTTTCCTTGTCCTGTTCAATGGAAACGCAGAGGAGATTCAGAGTTAAAAACGATTGTGAAGTAGTTTAGTGATTGTACTCGTATACGTTTTTCTCGCGACACAAAGTAGACGCCTTGGTCCGTAGCTATTCGTACCTCCATGACGCCTTCCATTGCTTCCACAGCATGCATGCGAGTCTCTTCTGGGCCGACGATCGGTGCAGGGTCGATTGTCACTTCCATTACAGTTGCAGGCACATTATCGCCCTGCTGCTGCTGAGGTGGAGGGAGAAACTTGGCAGTAGCAGCAATAGCCGTGGCAGCAGTCTCTATTTGTCGGGATTTTGGCAAGGCTAGTTTTGGTTTCTGCAGACGAATGACCAACAGAGGCTTTTTCTGACGCTCTTCCCACACGCAGTACGATGCCTCGGCGTGGTAGTCATAATTGAGGGCCCGGAACTTCATGGTGGGGTGCAGCTTTTTGTGCTGTCAAATTCGTTCGGAGCGTTCCGCGCTCGCGATACAAGAAATGACATCAAACTTCGCGCGCTTTTTGCCTTTCTTCAAAATCAATGTTGGTCGCGGATGGAAACGGCAGAACAGAAACAGAAGGCAGGGGGCAGCCAAAAAGAAATCTCCTCCACCATGAGAGGGCTTCAAGGCAATGGCGTCTCGCTTGGTAGCTTTTACGTTCTCCTCTTGTTCAATCTTCATCATATATCAGCGTTCCAAGGACTAGTGGTGACGGATTCGAAAAGATCCCTCCAAAGACCGCCAAGAATACGTCGTTTGTCTACTTCTACTACTTCTACTTCGACATGCCGTCCAGGCACACCGTCACCCATTGATCCGGCATCATGGCCGGACAAGTTTCCGGCGCGAGAACACTGTTCCAAATGCGGATTGTGCGAAACAACGTTTGTTTCTCAAGTGACGCAGTCGTGTGCCTTTTTGGAGGCTGGCATGAGTCGCATGGATGAGTTGGAGGTTGTTGTGCACGGTCGGCAGCGACAAGTTGACAGCCTCGTGTGGTCCGACGACGACAACAATGGAAGTAGCAGCGGCAGCAGTACAGCCGAAGAAGGCCGATTTGGTGTACTCTACGAACCTGTTCGGCTCGCACAAGGCGTGGGTATACCAGGGGCTCAGTGGACGGGCGTCGTGACGGGTATTGCCTGCTCCATGCTCGACACGGGTCAAGTGGACGCGGTCGTTTGTATCGCCGCTGCTGAAGATTCGAATGAATCTAGCTGGAGCTCGCCCGAACCCATTCTTGCTCGAACCGTCCAAGAAGTCTTGAGAGGTCGTGGTGTCAAGCCAGCTCTAGCACCGAGTCTGCGGGTATTGGATGAGATACAACAGGACGATTCTGTCAAGCGACTCTTGTTTTGTGGGGTGGGATGTGCTGTGCAAGCGTTTCGAGCTGTCCAAGACCAGCTTCAGCTAGAGCAAGTCTACGTCTTGGGAACTAATTGTGCCGACAATAGTCCAACTCCAGAGGCAGCAGAGCGATTCTTAC
>Ga0307978_1003807_pt1 | contig 10190 bp, 4 predicted proteins | sample OrgLakmetage1056_FD_203151 | JGI IMG/M metagenome (GOLD analysis project Ga0307978, IMG submission 203151) | Saline water microbial communities from Organic Lake, Antarctica - #1056 | ecosystem: Environmental > Aquatic > Non-marine Saline and Alkaline > Saline | place: Antarctica: Organic Lake...
GAGACATGTGGGGCAAATTTCGGGACGAAACCTTTTTAAAGCACAATGCGGCTGGACTGCTCAGTTACGCCAACAACGGACCAAACCGCAACGGTAGCCAGTTCTTTTTTACACTTCGAGAGGTACTGTTCGCTCCTTTGCGTCTGTTCGTGGGCCGAACTAGCTAGATAGGGCGATCCCTGGAGTTTCCACACGTGTCCCCAAGCACCGCATCTCACCTTTTCTTCTCTTATCTCTTGTGTGTTTATCTTGCGCGCAAAGCTACCACATTTGAACGGCAAACACGTGGTATTTGGGAAAGTGGTGCAAGGCATGGCCATAGTCGAAGCCATGGGAGCGCTGGCTACGGACGCCAAGCAACGACCAACGGAATCCGTCGTAATTGCAGACTGCGGCCAGATTTTGGACGACGGAACGGAGATTACTGCGAGTTTATGCAGCAAGGAAAGGACTTCAACGTCGGGTATGTTTGGTGCTTCTTTTAGTCCAGCAGCAACGGCTTCCTTTGGCGCGGTGGCTACCTCTAGTAGCAATTCATTGCCCCCCTTTGGTCCAGCCACGGGGGTTCAGCCATCAGTGTTTGGTGGTGGGGCAAGTCGATCTCCCTTTTCGAGTTCTTTCCAAACGACGACAAGCGTATTGGGAAAACCCAAGGAGAATACGCCGAGCGTGTTTGGTGCATTGCCATTTGGAAGAGAGACTTTTTCTTTTGGGGTGTCGGGAGGAGCAAGTGGTGCCACCCAGTCGCTTGGTGAAACTACAGATACCGTCTCGACAAGTTGCGCTGCAAAAGAGTCGGTAGTATCTACACCGTCAGTTCTACTGCCGACAAAGGCTCCGCCAACCCTTAGTGCCTTGACAGTTGGCGTGGGAGCGAATACATCCTCTTTTTCTTTTGGAACTACAGCCGGCGTAGCCGACGCTAGCAAGTCTCCTATTTCGAGCTTTTCAGAAAAGACTGTTGTTTCGACTACAAAAACACCAGTGTCATTTTGTGCATCAGGAGCTTGCGGGGATACCCCATCTGCCTTTTCCTTTGGAACTACGGCAGGCGCAGAAAGCGCCAGCAAGTCCTTGCATGAAGCCTCGACTTCAAAAGTACCCGCGATACTCGGCGCATCAGCGACCAGTAAGGACGCTACTAAATCGGGCTTCTTCTTTGGGACCTCGGGAGGAGCAAGTCTTTTTACTAGTAAGTCACCAGCTGCGAGCTTGTCTCAGACGACAATGCTTTCGGCGGAAAGCAAGGATGTCGAATCGACGATAGCTACAATTATGGGGGTAGCCGGGGATACGAAAGAGCCACTAGCGGCTTCTTCGTCTCAGATTCTAGTCTCTACCAAGGACGGATCGACAATGTTGGGTACATCTGGGTCCGGTGGCGCCAAGGCAAGTAAATTTAGTTCTCCCTCTGTGCCGTCAGCAGGTAAAACAATTCTAACATTTCTCTTTCTTCTTCTAAACTTTATCAGCCGCAAAGGACTTTCAGCGAAACTATGAACGAGTCTTATTTAGCGAAGAATAAAGAAGAGTTGCCTGCGTCTGCTTCATTACGTTTCTCCGTTCGGAACCCAGTGGGTACAGACGACGTTTTCGATCAGTCTGCTCTATCGACTTTTCCCAATAAGACAAAACCTTCGAATGAAGCCAAGAACGATAACTTGACAAGTGCGACAACTGTAAAAGCAGCTAGCGATGAAAGGCAACAGCCTGATTCTAAGGCATCAGCTTCAATGGAAGCCGTAATGACTACGGTGACAGCATCTCTTACAGTCGGCGCAACAAAGGCTCGTGCTAAGGCAAGTCAGTCAAGACAATCAGGCTGCTCCTCTAGAGATTCAGCGCAACTCGCAACCACCTCAGAGTCAACATCATTGACAGTCGATGCGACACTGATCCGTGGCGAGGCGAGTCGGTCGGGCTCCTCCTTGAAGGCGACAGGAGGTTCAGCCGATGGTGTCATCGAGTCTTCCCTATCGACCTTATGTCAACAGTCGAAGCCTGCAATTGAAATGAAGAAAATCAAGTTGACTGTTGCTTCAGTTGTAGATACAAGTAGGGACGCGAACGCGTCAACACTAATGGCTTCGTCAGCTCCAGTGAGTGTACCTCTTGCAACTGGTGTCTCATATTACGACAGTGGAGAGCGTAAATCCGAGACGGCAGAAACTATACTTCTGAATACGACCACACCCATAGCAGCGTCGCCGCACCAGTCAGAGTTAAGCAAGAAGTATAGCGAGTATGGGACGGCCGCTCCACTTTCAGTCGAGACAACTCGAACCTCGACAACCCTCGCTTTCCTGCAGCGAGTACTGGTCGGAAATTCACAGGAGCCGTCTCTGAGTACCTCTGCTTCTGTCGAAGACTCGAAACCGTCAGCTTCGGGGGTGTCCGTAGAGCCGGAAGGTGTTACGAAAACATTCCAATGGACAACGAATCAGTCTGCTTTTGGAAACGCTTTGAGTCTATCGGACCATGCTTCTGCCGTTGATAATAGAGCAACGCCAGGTGCTTTTGGTTTTGGAGCGGCCAAGTCTGTTAGCACTAGAAAGCCATTTTTCGGAGCACCCAAGTCTGATAGTGCTGCATCGTTTGTGTTTGGGACGCCCAACTTTCGTCATGAGTTTCGTGGCACAGGCGCAGCGTCACCATTTGTGTTTGGGGCTCCCATGTCTCATGATGAGCCTACGTTTGTCTTTGGAGAAGTCGACTCTAAGAACAATCCAGAGGTAGCGTCTAACTTTGTCTTCGGGGGAGGCAAGTCTCACCATGGAGTAGCGTCGTCTACTAAGTTTATCTTTGGAGAAGCCAATTCGGATGAGTCAGAGCCGTTTGTCTTTCGAGCATCGCAAGAGGCTGGCAGCAGCAAGCCAGCGCTGTTCCAAAGCAGTTCGACAGCAAAACCGACTTTCTCTTTTGGAGCCGCAGAGCGAAAGGAACCGGCTAGACTCGATGCTCGAACCTCTTCGAAGCGTAGCAAGAATCTTTTCGAGGTGGAGACGTCAACCGCTCCTTTCGCAAGCGACACACAGCCAAAGTCAAGGCCCAGTACTTTCTACAGCAGCTCGACGACGTCGAGGCCAAGTGGATACAACTCATTCACGATCCCCGCATTTGTTTCTGGGGACCTGGAAGATGATACAAAAACCGTTTCGACGACGATCTCGCCTTGCGAGGGACTTCGTGAAACAATGGAAGACCATTTTAAAACGCCCGAATATACGATAGAGAGAAGAACTGACGGCAATCCTGATTACGAGCGAAGCCAGCTGCCCATGATACTCCAGGTAGACCCTGTATCGATACCAATAATGTTGGCCTTTACCCCGGGGACGACCCATGCTACAAACTCCAACAGACCTAGCGCTCAGATTGCTATCAAGAGTGTCGCTGCACCAGCCTCGTCGTCCACGCATCGAAAGCGCTGCGGTCTCATAGATGGCTATAAATCTAGTCGATCCGAACACTTTGCAATCGAACCGTCAACGCTTGCATTGTATGAATACATGTCGCACCCGACTATAGTTTCGTCTCGACGCGAAAAGGTCGAGACCTCGTTTGATGATTTGAAAGGGAGTAATAAGTAGTAATCAATATCTAACATACCACGAAATGAAGGCGTCGCGATTCGCAAAATGAAGGCGTCGCGATTCGCTTGAAACTAGAAGCCTGTACTGGTTGCGCATTCCGAAAGTACGAACAGGCTCAAGAACCCTTTAAACTGAGAATAAGACGATTTCTTCTTCAACCTTATAGGAAGAAATCGGATGCATTGTTTGCTGATTCGGCGCACTTAGCTGAATGCTTTTCCTTCTTTGGCCTGCTTGGCTTTCGTGAGCTGCGAGACCCTGATCCTTCCCGCCTTTGCGTCTCTCGATTCGAGCTACTGCGCTCGCTTGACCTGTTTCGTGATCTCTCATTTCGGGGCAGATCCTCAGTACGAACGGCATCAGCACCGACCGTCTCTTCGACGTACTCCGCTACTGCTTCCTCTTCATGGTACTCTTCCTCTATTATTTCTTCTTCGACTTCTTCATTGTGCCCGCTAGATCGACCTGTACCTCGCTCTTCGTGTTTTGAACGGCTTGATTTCCGTGAGCTGCGGGGCCCTGATCCCTCCTGTCTCCTCGTTTCTCGACTCGAGCTTCTGTGCTCGCTAGAGCTGTTTCGTGATCGACTGTGCTCGCTAGACCTGTTTCGTGATCTCTCACTTCGCGGTAGATTCTCTGTGAAGACGGTATTAACAGCGACAGCCTCTTCGACGTAGTCCTCTACTGCTTCCTCTTCATGGTACACTTCCTCTATTATTTCTTCTTCGAATTCTTCATTGTGCCCGCTAGATCGACCTGTACCTCGCTCTTCGTTCTTTGAACGGCTGGATTTCCGCGAGCTGCGGGGCCCTGATCCCTCCTGTCTCCTCGTTTCTCGACTCGAGCTTCTGTGCTCGCTAGAGCTGTTTCGTGATCGACTGCGCTCGCTAGACCTGTTTCGTGATCTCTCACTTCGCGGTAGATTCTCTGTGAAGACTGTATTAACAGCGACAGCCTCTTCGACGTAGTCCTCTACTGCTTCCTCTTCATGGTACTCTTCCTCTATTATTTCTTCTTCGAATTCTTCATTGTGCCCGCTAGATCGACCTGTACCTCGCTCTTCGTTCTTAGAACGGCTGGATTTCCGCGAGCTGCGGGGCCCTGATCCCTCCTGTCTCCTCGTTTCTCGACTCGAGCTTCTGTGCTCGCTAGAGCTGTTTCGTGATCGACTGCGCTCGCTAGACCTGTTTCGTGATCTCTCACTTCGCGGTAGATTCTCTGTGAAGACGGTATTAACAGCGACGGCCTCTTCGACGTAGTCCTCTACTGCTTCCTCCTCATGGTATTCTTCCTCTATAATATCTTCTTCGACTTCTTCACTGTGCCCGCTAGATCGACCCTTACCTCGCTCTCTACGTGCATTCCGTGAGCTACCAGGATCCTTCCCCGATACTTCCCGTCTCCTCGTTTCTCGGCTCGAGCTACTGTGCTCGCTAGAGCTGTTTCGTGATCGTCTGTGCTCGCTAGACCTGTTTCGTAATCTCTCACTTCGCGGTAGATTCTCTTTAGGGATGGCATCAACAGCGACGGCCTCTTCGACATAATCCTCTACTGCTTCCTCTTCATGGTATTCTTCCTCTATAATTTCTTCTTCGACTTCTTCGTCGTGATCCTCCAGAACTTCTTCCTCATCGACTTCTTCACCGTCGAGAACATCGTGCTCTTCGACACGCTCTTCGAAAACTTCTTCTACCTCGTCCTCTATCTCTTCGTGGATATAGTTCTCATTCACAACCGTAGTCTCCTCGTGATAGACTTCGTGAGCGACCTCATGTTCAATGTCGCCCGGTTCAGTATGCCCAACAGGGTTGTCTTCATCGTATTGATCAATATTTAGAATAATCAAGTCCCACTGAATAGGCATCTTCGAGTTATCAGATACCTCAAAATGCTCGAGGATTTCGACCAACTCTTTCAAAGAGAGATTTTTCAGGTCATCCACTTGTTCCTGTGTCAAGATTCCCTTTCGAACAGCTTGCTCTTGTTTCAGCATGTATTCAATAGCCTCCACAACGTCTTTACGATCGCAATTGGCTTCGTTCAAGTCACCGTCCACCTCAGGTTCTTCTTGACTTTCAGTCTTGTTCTTGTCGGGCGTAACTGGAGTGGCTTCTGGAGAGTCTTCGACCTCTGTGACTGATTTGTCCTCTACAGCCTCCTCTACAACCTCCTCCACAACCAGTCCTTCCTCCTCGGCTTCATATTCTGTCATTTCCTCGACAGCCTCCAGAACTCCTTCCGCCTCGAATAATGTTTCGTGAACAGGTTCCTCTTCGTAGGCTGACGTCTCGGTCTCCTCCTCTTCGTATAATTCAGTCTGGTCATCAATTTCTTCGATATAAACGTTATCAAAGTCTTCCTCTTCGTCATACACTTCTTCTTCTTCCTCCTCCATGACAGTCTCGTCGTCTTCTTGTTCATCGACTTCATATTCAAAAACTGACTCGGAGTCGCCAAAGCCCTGCTGCTCGTTATGGACCAGGAGACCATGCGATTGGACAATCATGCGCTCCCTGTCTCTCATAGTACTAGTACCCCCTGCGAATTGATGATTCGCATCGGGGGAGGAATGAAGCGCTTTTTCCATGGCTGTCTTTTCCGCGGAAACTTCTTCCGCCAGCACTTTCTCTCGAAACGCCTTGTACCTCTTCGGACTCATCGTCGAGGATGTAGAGACTTGCGGTGCGGGTCCTCGTTGTTGTTGTCGATTATGACTATTTTCCCTCGACACGGCCGAGCGATTCGAGCCAAAGGCGTTGTCGAGAGACTGCCCGGAAGCGTCCGTGGTGGTCGGGCTGGTGGTGATGTCCGTTACCGCGGACTCTTCATTGCCCGTATAGCCTTTGTACGAGAACATTGTAATTGCTTCCTGGGTGCAATGATGATTATGTTTCTCTATCTTCCGCAGGATTTAGTATGCAAATGGATAACGCAAGGAAGACGCTGCTTGGCTTCTGTTGCTGTTGGCTGTATGATAAATACCCTTAACTGTCCTCTCAACGCTCGCAAAGCACAAACGAGTCGCTCTCCCAAGACACAAACTCCGTAATGACATCCGGTGCCTTACAGAGTTGAACGGAAGCGAAGGTGCAAGTGCCTCTCCTTCAAATTGTCATGGGGGCTTTGGTTTTCATTGCTCCCAAGGCAGTCTTGAAATGACCCGCGTGGACGGTTACCGAGGGGAATTTTCTATAAATGTATTTCTCAAATTGATAAAAAGGTTGTTTTTTATATAACTTATATACTGTTGACATCCATGTCACAACCTACTTAGCGTGTCGTATTTACTTAAATAGTACGATTTGACAACCGGATAGATCGTAGATGATAGAGGCCCAAAGTTGACGACTGAATTGAGTATCGAGTTCTCAGTATCCACTAGTCTAGTATACGGGTAACAAACATTCTCGATTCCATGTAGAATTAAGAATCTAGAGTGCTTGAAATAGATTGAATAGTAAAAAAAGACTATTGAATCGCCCACCGCACTACCGCAACCCTCACTGACGCACTCCACCGCTGAATCACCGCAGAGCTCGCCCGGAGCCATCAAAAAAGAAAAAAGATCTCATCTCCACCTGTCACGCGACAAAGCGTACAGAATCTCTGACTTGACAGCTCGATCAGCTCACTCATTCTGCTGGAACCATGGTATCGAGTAGTTTCGCGGGCGCTTTCGCCCTATTCGTGTGCAGTCTCTCCAATGTGGAAGGCTTTGCCCCTAGCTTTGGCATTCGCCAGTCCATGAAGGTATGTGAGACTGAGACTGAGACTGACTCTTTGTCGTTCGTTGTTGAACGCCGACGCGAGCCCTCATCTCACTCTTTTCGTATACCTCTCTACATATATTAACCAACTCTCTGTACCACTGCTCGACTCTTAGACCTCCTTGAACGAGGTCTCATTGGCACAGGATATTGACAAGAAATTGGCATCTTCGGCCAAGGAGCGTCAAGTTGACCTCGAGTTCTACCGTAACATTGGAATCATGGCTCACATTGACGCTGGAAAGACCACCACTACGGAACGTATTCTATTCTACACTGGAAAGTCTTACAAAATCGGTGAAGTCCACGAGGGTGGAGCTACCATGGACTGGATGGAACAAGAACAGGAACGTGGCATCACCATTACCTCGGCCGCCACAACTTGCGAGTGGAACGACCACCGCATTAACATTATCGACACTCCAGGACACGTCGACTTTACCCTTGAAGTCGAACGTTCTCTTCGCGTTCTTGATGGAGCCGTTGCTGTCTTTGATGGTGTTGCCGGTGTCGAGCCCCAGAGTGAGACCGTCTGGCGTCAGGCTGACAAGTACAAGGTTCCTCGCATGTGCTTTCTCAACAAGATGGACCGTACCGGAGCTAACTTTTACTTTTGCGTCGACACCATTGTGGAACTTCTCGGAGCCACACCGGCCATCCTTCAGCTCCCCATTGGATCAGAGGGTGACTTTTTGGGTGTCATTGATCTTGTCACCATGGAAGCCGTTGTCTGGCAGGGAGAGGACCTTGGCGCAAGTTACGACCGCATCCCTCTGGCGGAATGCAACGACATTGCTCTGGTCGATGACGCCCTCAAGACCAAGGCCGCGGAATACCACGAAAGACTTGTCGAACTTGCTGTCGAGCAGGATGAGGATGTTCTCATGAGCTACTTAGAGGGTGAAATGCCCGATATTCCCACTCTAAAGCGTTTGATCCGCAAGGGAACCTTGGCCCTGGCGTTTGTCCCCATTGTGACTGGAACCGCCTTTAAGAACAAGGGTGTCCAGCCTCTCTTGGACGCCGTCATTGACTACATGCCTTCGCCTTTGGATGTGCTCGCCATTAAGGGTGTCGACGAGGATGGTAACGATATTATCCGTCACTCGTCTGATGCCGAACCCTTGTCGGCTCTCGCCTTTAAGGTCGCCACGGACCCTTTTGTCGGAACCCTCACCTTTACTCGTATCTATTCTGGTGTCATGACAACGGGCACCTCGGTCTACAACTCTGTCAAGGGAAAGAACGAGCGTATCGGACGTATGCTTCAGATGCACGCCAACGATCGCACTGAGATCAAGTCCGCTGTGGCCGGAGACATTGTCGCCTTGGTTGGTCTCAAGGATACCACTACCGGAGAAACACTCTGTGACAAGGCGAACGCTGTCATTCTTGAAAAGATGGACTTCCCCGAACCCGTCATCAAGGTTGCTGTCGAGCCCAAGACCAAGGGAGACCAGCAGAAGATGTCCGAAGCCCTTATCCGTCTTGCCGCTGAGGACCCGTCGTTCCGATTCTCTCGTGACGAGGAAACTGGCCAGACCATTATCGAAGGTATGGGAGAGCTTCACCTTGAAATTATTGTTGACCGCATGAAGCGTGAGTTCGATGTTGAGGCCAACGTTGGTGCCCCGCAAGTTTCTTACCGCGAGGCCATTACCCAGAAGGCCGAGATTGACTACGTCCACAAGAAGCAATCTGGTGGTTCTGGACAGTACGCCCGTGTCAAGATTACTTTTGAGCCCAAGGATTACAGCGAGGAAGAAGGATCCATGGACTTTGAATTCGTCTCTGATGTTAAGGGAGGAAGCGTGCCCAAGGAATACATTCCTGGTGTCCAGAAGGGTATCGAATCCGTTCTTGGAGCTGGTGTCATTGCTGGATACCCAGTCTTGGGAATGAAGGCTACTCTTACCGATGGATCGTACCACGATGTCGATTCGTCCGTCATGGCGTTTGAGATTGCTGGACGCGCTGCCACTCGTGAGGGATTGAGAAAGGCCAAGGCCCGTCTCATGGAGCCGCTCATGCAGGTCGATATCTCGACCCCAGAGGAGTACATGGGTGACATTCTCGGAGATATCAACAGCCGTCGAGGATTTGTTGGAGATTTGGGTGAGCGTGGAAATATCAAGACCATTTCGGCTCAGGTTCCCCTTGCCAACATGTTCCAGTACGTGTCGACTCTCCGCTCCATGAGTAAGGGCCGTGCCAACTACTCAATGAAGCTTGCGAACTACGACTTTGTCCCTCCGAATGTCGAGGAAGAGCTGAAGAAGGGCTTTACAGCCAAGGCTGAAGAAGAGTAAACACATCTAGTTTGTAAAAGGAAATAGACCAGCAACTTTACGGTAAACACTTGCCTTTTGTGTCATTTAGTTATTCGTGGCGCATTGTTAGGGCACCTCTAGCAATAGAAACCGATCTTTGTTGCTCTTGGAGTACTGACTGCAGCCACACGGAGCAGTCGAACACAATAGTAGACTACCTCATGTGTAGACGAGACGCTTCTCTCATGACTTCTTTTGCCTTTCAAGACCACCACCACCAACAGTAGCGTCCAACCACAGTCCAACCCCGACAAAGGCCATATCGCAGCCCGCAAACACAAGTGTCGTTGCTGTGAGTGCATCCAGAGTCTCCCAGCCAATCGCAGTCGTCCACCGACACAGATTAGCATCCAGCCAAAGCCCTACCACGGCACACGTAACCCCCGCCAGAACCCATACCACGGCAGTTCTACAGCTAGCGCTGTTGGGGGTATCAGTAGCATCAGTAGCATCCATTACAATCAACGGCAAGAGTACTTGCCCAGCAACGACCACGGGTG
>Ga0307978_1003808_pt1 | contig 10190 bp, 8 predicted proteins | sample OrgLakmetage1056_FD_203151 | JGI IMG/M metagenome (GOLD analysis project Ga0307978, IMG submission 203151) | Saline water microbial communities from Organic Lake, Antarctica - #1056 | ecosystem: Environmental > Aquatic > Non-marine Saline and Alkaline > Saline | place: Antarctica: Organic Lake...
CGAGTTTCTTAACCTTCTCGTAGATTCAAGAAAGAAAGAGGCTGAGAGAGAGAAAAAAAAAGCGAAGAGAAATTCCCACTTTTGCACTTTCACACAACCGCGCCGCTTTTTACGCTCTTACCCATTGACGAGGATTTTTCGGAAGGCACTCGGCCAATCAGCAGCTTCGGGCTTGTCCAAACTGGGGCGCTCTTGCCGGCGGACCTGATTGAATACGAGAGCAGTGAATGGGTGAACCAGAGAAGAAGAAGAGACAAAGAAAGAAGGCATGGCGCGAAGGAGGCTATGATAAAATATAAAAGAAGAAGAAACCGGTAAAAGCAGAAAAGCACAAGCGCACAACGAGTGAAAAAAAAAAAACCAATTACATAAAAAAATAAACCCTCAAAACCCACCCACCTACCCACCCGTCTCTGCACCATCCATCCAACCCATGTGTGTGGCACCTACCACGCGGTCGAAGAATTTGGCTTTGTTGTAGCCCTTGTACGGGCGCTCCAGCGACGCGATCTCCCACAACACCAAAGCCAGCGAGTACACGTCTACGGACTCGTCGTAAGGGCAGTTGGTCGCCACCTGCCGAATATATATATTTATTTGCAGTATATATATTAGAGCAAATGCAGATCGAGTATAAGTGAGAGAATACAAAGAATGCACTTAGAACGCATACAGAAAGAGGAAGACACGATGCCAGAAAAAAAGAGAACAAAGCTTCTGTAACACCAAGTAACTGACTACGATACAGGATAGAGTAGAATACAGTCGATTGTAAGGTGTACCAAACACAAATTGAAACCTAAACCCTAGAACCCTATAAAAGAGTAGCTCAGTAGCGACCCCCCTACCTCCGGCGCCATGTAGCGCAAGCTGCCGGTGTAGCCGGTCATTGCGTAAGGCGGCAAAAGTCGCGATTTGTCCATGCTTGAACTGCTGCTGCTGCTGCTAGCGCGTTGGGGATGTTGGTGAGACGCCTACGAGAAAACAAAAAGAAGAAGAAGAAGAAGAAGAGAGAGAAAAGGCGAGACGATGATGAATGGAGAAAATGACAAGGAACAGTTGAAGAAAAGAACAACAACAACAATACAAGAGGTGCATCCGTCGGTTTGGAGGTCGAAGAGTAAAACCAAAATCGGAGATGTTTCGTAAATTCTCTTGCTTCTCTGCTCGGACGATTTCATCTCCTCCTCCTCTACATGTACAGTTGTGCTTTACCTTCTGCGTTTGCCCGTTGTGGCTGTTGGTGTGGTGCGAGGCCACTACTGTAGCGCGGTAGGCGGCCATGTCCGTCAAGGGCACCGCGCGAGCGAGGCCTAAGTCCAGCAGGCGCACCGACCTATCGAAGGTAAAATCAGAGAAATTGGTAGAGGAGGCATAAGGGTGGCCAAGAGAAGAGGACTGCTTTATTGTCCTCACTCACTTTGCTTTGACTCTTTTTTTTTTTTTTCGAACACGCACGCAATTACTTATAAACGAGATGCCAGCACAAACACCACCACGACCACCACCACCACCACCATCATCATCAACATAACAATAACACCGACACCACGATGACCACACCCACACTTACCCCGTGGCCGTGAGCCCCACGTTTGAGGGCTTCAAGTCGCGGTGCAGCACACAGTGGCCGGGCATCGCCTAAGGGCATAAGCGCGTGTGTGTGGTGGATGCATGCATGCATACACGTGAAAGGATCAAGAGTAGTAGGCGCGTTGTAGTAGTTGTAGCATGTAACATCAGAAGAACACGGCAGAGGCGTTGAAAACGAGCTCATAAATATACATGTATTCGCATTTTTGTTACACGCAAGATAGGAGGAAAAGAGATAGACCTCTACTGCTTGTGCCTTACCTCATTGTGGAGAAAAGCCAGCGCTAAGCTCAATTCAAAGCCGAGCTTCAGAGCGCGCGCCATACCAATCTAGTATTCACATGACCAGACCAAAAGAGCACAAAAAGATTAAAAAGAAGAAAAAGAGAAAAGAGAGACAATACAAGCTGACACTTTATGCGGAGGAGCTCGCGCACAAACGAACGAGAAAGCAAAAAAAAAAAGGACAAAAATTGCAACACGCAGCGAGAGAATTAGTGAGCTGTGGGACCGAATCACTACGTCTGCACTACGTCACATTTCTCTGAAAATCCAATACTTCTCTTAGCAGTCCTTTCCACAGCGACAGACCACCGCAGCCAAATCCACACACACTCCCTCTCAAATCCAAACCCAACCCCCTGTCTACCTGAGGGCGCGCGGGCGCAGCAAAAGGATTGAGTTTCGAGGCCCAATGCGGGTGACCGCCACCACCGCCACCGCCGCGACTGCCACCTCCACCGCTTGAGCCCGCTGTTAACGCAGGGGGTTTCTCGGCCACGTCCAGCAAAGCTTCGAGCGTCGTGGCGCAGCACTCAAACACCAAAAAGCGGCGGTGGTCCTCGTAGAGACCAGCTCCAAGGTACCGGACCTGGTGCATCGAGAGAGAGACAGACACATGCACGCACATGCACACAGGAATTCAGTCATATCGTACGAAAGGGTGGAGTTTGAGAGAAGGAAACAAAAAGAAGGAAAGGCGAGAAGGGGACAGAAGGAGCCAAAGTTGGGATGATGTGTGGGTGCATAAATTGTGCGCATAAGAACACTACTGCGCATTCAACATCCAAATCCATGTAGTAGGTATATACCTACCAGATTTACGCTGCCGCCACGGCACAATTCTCGGCGCTTCGCAGCCGTTGCACGATCCTCCTTCAACATTGCCCCACGAGTAGATGCACCGGCAGCAGCAGCACCCCCTCCAGGAGCGCTCGCCCCCACTAAGCCTTGGTTGCTGGTGCCGCCGCCGCCGCCTCCGCCTTCTTCGCCTTCGTCGTCGTCGTAATCGTCGCCGTAATCGTCGCCGTAATCTTCGTCGTCGCCACTGGTGTGGCCTCCGCTGAGGTGGTTGCTGTCCCGCCCGAAGGCCCCAAAACTCGCTTCGTTGGCGTCGAAATCGGCGTCGGACACGTTGCTCCCTGTGCCAGCCCCTGCGGTAGCTTCCCCGTTGGCCTTTTTGAGACGAGCAGCGCGGGCGCGGGAAGCGCGTTCCGACGCCTTGAATTGGCGCACTTTTTCACGCTCCGCCACTTCCATTTGGCCCTGTAAATAGACAGTTGAAGATGAAAAGAGTGTGCCAGGAAAGATAGCGAGGGTGGGGGTAGATCACGACGAAGAACGGGCGATGCATCAAGAGAGTGGAAGAATGATTTGAACAAGGCAAGTTTGGCGCATAGCAGAGAGGGCATTTAATCCTTCCAATTTCATACAGCAAATGAAGGAGAAGGAGCAAAAAAACAAGGGCCAGGCATGCACCGACCTTGGAAATGGCATGGAGCAGCCTCAGTTCGGCCTCCACGTCTTCGTAAATTTGCCCTTCGCGGCTCCGGGCGAGCTTCACCGCCACCGCGGCGCCGCCGTCCGAGGTAGCTTTGGCTACGTTAGTCAACCTTTCGCGCTCCACGCCCAAACTGCTGGCCCGCGACCGCTCGCTAGTGCGGAACGCTTCTTTGGCTGCGAACGCACTGCCTTCTCGCAAGGCCGTGACGACTTCCGAAGCTAACCCTAAAAATTCGAGCAAAGAGGCAGGGAAAAGAAAGCGAAACTCTTGCGTAAAGAAATCAGCACCGAGAGCGAGGCAGCTGTCAGTACTCGGTAAGTGTTTTGAGTGTGTAAAACTGGCACTCCAATCCACCCCCAAAATCCAGAAACGAACACGAAAGGAAATCCAATGGAGTTGTTGCTAACGTAAGCCCGCAATTTCGCACACATGTATTTTACGCACCAAGCGTGCGCTCCGGGTTGCTGACCACGGCGCGAAAGATGACGGCCGACGCCCCCTCCGCAAACGTCTCCAGCGGGCCCAAGTCCGCCTGTACGAGCAAAAAACAAGAGAGCAAAAAGAGCGATCAAGGAACCGCCGAGAGAAAAGACGCTTGAACACGACGCAGGCACTTAGACATGAACAAGAGTCTAACATTGGGCAGTCGCAATTTTGATTCTTCGCAAGCTCCTATAGCCTTAAAGAAAGAGCGATCTTACACCGAGCCCTCTTGACTAGTAGGGACGGACCTGTTTTATGATTCGCAAATCGTCTAGCGGAGGGTACTTAGCGCGGGGCGGCTTCCCCATGCTAGCATCGTTTTAAAATTGTATACGTGCACAGTGCCCCAAATAAGATCGGGAAGCGCAAGTGTGAGATATTTCAGGTTGTAATTAACAATCAACTACTCCAACAGACAGCATAGGCAGATACGGTGCCAATAAAGCGACGGGATTCGGAATCCTGGCATTGAAACGTCCATGGCGAGAATACCAGTACAGAGCGCGCTTTAAGAGGGGTAATAGATGTTGTGTTACCTCTGCAGTGCAGCCATGGCAAGCCCAACGTAAAGCTGAAGCGAGGTTCAGACACGCAGATACCGCCAAAATTACTGATGAGATGCTGAAATGCAGAAGCACGAAGCATGAAGCATGAAGCTTCACTTCAGGCAAATGAAAGGGGCGCCATGCGACACCAATCACAAGCCTGCATTTCTAAAATTTCTAAGCTACAGGGTGGGGGCAAAGGACAGATGGATAGATGAATTCGTGCTTGATTTCAAGATGCGTTGTTGTCCGTAGAAGTGGGCATTCTGTTTTTTCCACAGCCAATCGGATCTGAGCACGAGAATCGGGACCTACAACACCTTTAACACCACAAGGTGTTGTTGGATCTTCCCGCTCTATCGCTCAGGTGAGTCGAGCTCGAACGCCACGGCAGGAAGCGCAGAAGAGATCTTCAGTGAAGGAGCAAAGAATATCTTTAGAGCAACGAGAGTAGAGAGGCTGCGCAAAGAGTACGTGATCATATTTTTACTCGGGTCGAAGGAATCTTAAACCAAGATTCCCAAGTGAAAGCAAAGACAATTACTTGTGGGCATTTAGCGGGACTTCTAAGTAGCGCAAGGACCGGGCAGGCTACAGGGGAGAAGCGCTCACTTTCGTTTGACAACCTCGGCTTCGTTGATTCACGATGGTAATGAGTAATGAGGCTCTAAGCGTTACCACTCTCAATGGAAAGAGCAACAAGTCGAGTTGGGAATGTAATCTAAATGCTTTTGTGATTAAATTGGAGCCAGACATAAAACATCTTTTGATGCTGCTGCTCCAAAGCCTAGACTAGCTTTAGTTTATTCAAGAAAAATGGCGCCATCAACATTCAACATTCGTGTTTTGAAATTCAAAAATGAGTAGCCCCGCGAAGCGCAAGCACAAGAACTCTCGTGGAGGCATTGCAGCAAACAGTAGCATGGAAGTTTTTGAGAATGTCTCTCCGTCGCTGTCCACGCCCTCCGTGGACGACCCATCAGTGCTTGCATTGAAACTGGATGCGAAGCTGTCGAGCGGCCGACGAATATCGGAGGCCAGCGACGAAACGGAACCCGGTTCCCACTTCAAGCCCATGTGGAAGCAGCTCATGCCGTTTCAGGTTAATTTTATATTTTTGCGCACTACAAAGTGTAGTCCTTGTTTTTCCATTTCACAAATACGACGGCTTAACCCAGAACCCACGTACCCAGAACTCTACAATTTGATTACGACATCGCGCTTACGCTCACTTCCTTACCTCATTCACTCCGCTAATTTTGTGAATGTGCAAACCTAGCGTGAAGGTGTAGCATTTGCCCTGTCGCGTGAGGGCCGATGTTGCATTTGCGATGAAATGGGCCTTGGCAAAACCGTGCAAGCAGTCGCAGTAGCTGCGTATTACGAACCTACGGACTGGCCCGTGGTGATTGTGGTTCCTGCTAGTTTGAAGTGAGTTCAGCATTGATTCAAAGGGCCCCTTTGTTGCTAGACTCTGTTGAGAGGCAGCAAACACATCGTACTATACAAATGAGCTCCTCCGTATGTGATGGCTTATATTTCTAATGCAGGAGTAACCTAGCTAGCTATTATCGTCTGAGTACGGTAGTAGATCATGACGAATTATTGCATGATATTGTTCTCTGAATGCTTTTTAATACTGATTATAGGAGTTGACCCCTACGTCCTATTGATTAAGCTTTTTCTTTGCTTATTATATTGATGCCGTGCACAAATGTATTTCAGGTATTCTTGGGCCGCTGAGATTGAAAAATGGGCGCCGGGACTTCCAACACAACAGGTACAACACGATTTTTTGTGCCCCCTCATCAAGTTGGCGAGTTTTATGTATAGCATTCGTGCCCCCCCCTCCCCTAAGTATAAACCCTTTCATGGCGCTCGCCTCTTCTGGTGTTGCGGTTCTTGCTATTGTGTCTAGGTGGCAGTAATCAAAGGCCGCTCGGACGTGGCACCCATTGCTGCAGCAGCTGCCGCGCGTGCTTCACGAGACAGCAGCAACAGCGGTGGCAATAACCATAACAGCCAGCATCACAGCTCTAGCGGGCCAGGGATCTTGATTTTGACTTACGCGTTGTTTGTGCAAGGATCGGCGGTAGCGTCGGCCATCGTTGACTTGAAGCCTCCCATGGTACGACCCACTCAGCTGCGAGCTCAATGAAAATGAAGTGTCACAATGTTATCAATTTATTCAGAGAAGTCACTTGAATTTTGTCCCCGCGAGAAGTTCTCGAGTGAAGTAGAAATAATGCTTACTTTTGCACGCATCCATTCTTCGCCCGAGCCTTGGAAAACAAGCAATGTCATATCAGTGATACCACGTTGCCAACTTTGTTCAAAACAAACATTTTTGCAAACACAACCCACAGGTCATCTTGGACGAAAGCCATTACGTGAAGCAGCGCAAGTCGCAGCGGTCTCTGCTGTTGGCCGGCGTCATGCGCCATGCCAAGCGGCTGCTGCTGCTCAGCGGCACGCCTGCCCTGGCGAGGCCAGTTGAACTCTATCCCCAGGTCTTGTCAAAACACTTCTGCGTGTTCATCTCCTTTAAACTTCAATTTTATGAGCACTCCCTCCCTCCCTCCCTCCCTCCCCCCCCCCCTTTCGTTACGTGTGCCTCTTTCGTCTTCGCTTGCAACCGAAGTACAGATAACCGCCGTACGGCCCGACTTGTTTGGCAACTTCACGGCGTTTACCACTCGCTTTTGCAACGGTCACCGAGGCCGCTTCGGCGATTGGGACGTGTCTGGCTCCAGCAACCTCCCTGAGCTGCACAACCACTTGAAGCAGTTCATGATTCGGCGGCTCAAGAAAGACGTGCTCACCCAGCTCCCAGCCAAACGCCGGTCTCGGGTGGTGGTGGAGTTGCCGGCGAAAGCGCGTGCGGAAATGAGGCAGCGCGCCAAGGAGCTCGACGAAGCGCGCGCGAGGGCCAACGCATCGCCCAATATCTTCGGCGAGGACTTTGATGGTGGTGGTGATGGCAGCAGTCGCAATGGCGGCAGTAGCAATGGCAGCGGGTTAAGCGAAGAAGGCACCTGGGGAGCTATGGCGGAGCACCGACGGTTGCTCAGTGAGGCGTATGGCGCGACGGGAGAAGCCAAATTACCGGGGGTGTGCGACTACGTAGCTACCTTAATCGACGGACTTATGGATTCCGAATCTTCTTCAGTAAGCAACAACAGCAGCAAAAGCAAACATAATGGTAAGGGCAATAGCAATAGCAAGCGAAAGGTGCCATCGAGTGGCGACACTTCAAACACCAGCAGTAGCGACAACACTAACAGCATCTCTACCAGCAGTACTAATGGCCATGCAGAAGAAAACGGAGGCAAGCTGTTAGTGTTCGCGCATCACATGGCGGTGTTAGACGGTCTACAAGCCACTTGTGCACGTGCTCGCGTTGGTTTTATACGCATTGACGGTAAAGTGCCTGGTCTCGAGCGACAGAAGCTGGTCAACCAGTTTCAGAACGACCCCGCTGTCAAGGTAGCCGTGTTGGGTTTAACCGCTGCAGGGCAAGGATTGACGTTAACCGCGGCCTCTACTGTGGTATTTGCCGAGCTCCATTGGACGCCCGGGGTGCTAGTGCAGGCCGAAGACCGTGCGCACCGGATCGGCCAGCGAGGCGCAGTGAACGTGATTTACTTGGTAGCCCAGGGAGACGACGGCATCGATAGCTTGCTGTGGCAATGCATCGGCCGCAAGGTGCGTGTGGCGTCATGACGTAAAGAATGTACCTGGCATCAGGAGAAGTAATTGCACCAGATGAAGTGCGAGGATGCTGAGTTGTTGATATTTGATTAAAATACGAACATTTCCTTCACCGTCTCGTCCTCATTATGATGTCATGTTTTAAAAATGGCAAAAATTAGGTGAATGTGGTCGGCCAAGCTCTTGACGGGAAAACCCAATCCTCCTCTGATACGATGCAAGCAGACCTTGTCCCGAAGTCATGTTCGTCTTCTTCAACTAGCAGTAGCAGCAGCACTGGTGGTGGCGATGAAGGCGCTGACGTGCACGGCAGGAAGAGCGAAGAAGCGGAGCTTCGGAGCTTTTTCGCGGGAGGAGGAAGAGCTCCGCCTCCGCCTGCCAAAGCTAGTCTGCCCGATGCTCCACCTCGCCGAGGAGACTTGCGCACTTTCTTCCAGCCAAAAGCAGCTGCACAAACAACAGGTACGACAACGACTGCTCGCACGAGTTCAGGCAAACTGTCTGCCGCAGCGAACAAGGCACCTCCGAGAAGCAGCAGCAGTAGCTGCACGATCAAAAGTAGCTTGACTCATGGCAGTGACGACGACAACGTCGTATGTGTTGACGATGACGATGGCAATGACGATGATGGCGGCGGTAGTAGCAGCATTAGTAGCAACAGCAGCAGCAGCAGCTTCATCGTGTCTCCATCGCTCAAAGATAGTGCATGCCATGCATCTACTGATGCTGCCGCACATCCTTCTTTCTCTTCTTCTTCCACTTCTTCCTCTTCATCATCATCATCATCATCATCTTCTTCATCTTCTTCTTCTTCAATTTCCGAGCCTGAGGCTCTTCACCCATGGGCACAGCCCTGGAGTTGCCCAGCGTGCACTCTGCACAATGAGCCACCGCCAGCTGTCACAGCTCGTGCCTTGAAGCGACCTCGCTGCGAAGTTTGTGGCACGCTTCACCCTATCAAATCATCGTCCATGGCACCTCCGATGACTTCAAGCCAGCCGCTGCAATACAAAGGGCAAGGAATAAACGATGTTGAAACGTCACCGATGAGAGCTACTGCTACCGTACATGGGAAATCAGTGTTGACCACTCCTGCCTCTTCGTCTCATGAAGCGCCAACTGCGAATTCGACGCGGGATTCTAGTGGTAATCATACTTGTACTATCAACAGTTGCAGTGATAGCACCTCCAGCGGCAATGCGAAAACGATGTTTGCATCGCCCCTCTTACTCTTCGGAGTTTCCGCCAACACTGGACGAATTGCTCTATTCAAGCCAGCAGTAACATCGGCCACTTCTTCCAATGTAGCTGCTACTTCTGCTGCTTCTTCATCTACTAGGCAACAAGAAGCTTCTGTACCGCCGCCGATCCCGCTTCGAGTCAGTTTCACTCTTGAGTCATTTGCTGAGAGCGGCCTCTTGCAGCGATGCCCCGAAGAAGGATGGCAGTCAAACAGTGGAGGCTTGGATGAGTCGACCTCGTTTGCTGTATTTGCTGCTGCCCAAGCATCTCAGGAAGAGGCCGCCAAGCGCGAAGGTTGCAGTGTGCGTGTCCCTGGCAGATTCGGTGAAATGTTGGCAACAGCTCTAGGGGGTCCCTCCGGCGTAGCTGCGCTCACTTTTCATTTGCAAACCACTCTCGCAGCATCGTCAGCAGTGGGCAGAACGACAGTGAAGCCTACAACAGCAAAATCAAGAGCTACCACAAGAAGAGCAGGCAAGCCAGGAGCTGCAACAGCCACGCCAGCAGGTGTTGGTTTAAAGAAGCAGATTGCACGCGAAAAACACCGAAGTGGCCCTGCATTGGCAACACCAGGAGCGCCACGTTTTTCGTTGCTTGAGAACAGCGAGAGTAGCGATGACAGTGGCGACAGCGCGAGCGATGAAGAAGATTGCGAGGACGCTAGAGAAGCTAGTGCAACAACGGCCAGACCTCAACCTGTGGTGACTTCAGCGCATGCTATCGTACATGCCGTTACAGAGGTAAAAGAGCGTTGCTACAGTAGTGTGTAGTGGTAAAGTTGGGATAGCGGGTAGAAATACCCACACTCTGCAACGGTTTGACTGCTTCGTATC